>JAEIGA010019411.1_pt1 | contig 10367 bp, 6 predicted proteins | sample 9270691 | NCBI WGS metagenome assembly JAEIGA01 (sample SAMN17057246, study PRJNA624740) | gut metagenome | biome: biome; isolation source: fecal sample | host: Bos grunniens | place: China: Xizang | collected 2019
ATGATCTGCATGCGGCAGGTGTCCGCAGCGAGGCTGAAGCATGCGTTCCGGACGATTTTCGACTGGCGGTATGACCGCAAGGCCGGCAAGGCCGCAATTCCGAAGAGGGATGATGAAAAGGCAAGGGTCCCGTTCGGGGTGGCGATTGCCGTCGGAACCTGGATTACGCTGCTGATGGAGATCGTAAATTGATGACTGGTTGCAGAGACAGAGCGTTTTGTGTGACGAAAAACGGCTCCATTCTGATGGAGTTCGTCGTCGTTGCTCCGCTTGTCGTGCTGCTGGTTTCAATGATACTGCAGTTCGCCCACATCTGGACGGCTCGTCAGGTGGCCGCTTATGCGGCATATTGCGCGGCCCGTGCGACGATCGTGGTGCCAGAATCGGAAAAGGATGCCGCGGCGAAGAAGGCTGCTGAACTGGCGTGTGCCTGGATATCGCTTGCCGGATTGCCGGGTTCAACCGGCGATAGAGAGGTGAAAATCCCAGGCTGGGGGACAATTCCCGGTTCTGATTCCGCCGATAAAAGAGTTTATGTAGAGGTGAGGGAAGGCGGCGAGGGAAAGATTCCTGCCGCTGTCGTTACGGTGCGCTTCAAGTTTCCGTTGATGCTCCCGTTGGCGGGGCGTATGATTTCTTGGGCCGTCAATCATGATGAAGGCCTTTCAAAATTCGATTATGGACATCACCGGCTTACGGGCGGCAACAATCCCGGTTGGGCAGGTGAGGAGACCGTCATGGACGAAAGCGGTAATGCCGTTGACCGTAAAGATGGAGTTTGGGGCAAGGACGGGCGTTTCCCATTCATAACGTTGACCGAGACGTGTGTGCTGCCGATGCCGTATTCAACCGAATATTTCCCGGAAGGCGGATTCAGGAGCGGCGCTTCATCAAGTGCGGTTTCCGACCTGATAAGAAGGAGTAGCCTGTGATCGGTATTCTTATCAGGAAATTGACCGGCCTTGGACGGGATGAGAACGGCGCCGCGCTGATGGTGACGCTCGCGCTTTTCCTTTTCATGTACCTTTCGGGGGCCGGGGTATTTGCGATAGGCAAAGTAGTGAAGGATCGCGTTCATCTCCAGAACGCCTGTGATGCGGCCGCGTATTCCGCCGCCGTCGTTCAGGCGGATACGCTCTCACGCATAGCCACAATCAACCGCGCAATGGCGTGGACGTACGTCTCCATGACCCGTCGACAGATGGATTACATAATCTATAGATGGCTAGATAAAACGTTAAAGATGTATGGGACTACTCCTGATCCTAAGGATCATCTAATTACTCTCAATGGCACTAAAAAGGTAGCTCCCGAGACAATCAGAAATATAAAAATTGCCTATGAAAACAATAAGAAGAACAAATCTTTTTATTCACACGATGGATCAGGACTGAAAGAATATGAACTTCAGATAGATGATGACAAGCGCTCGATCAGAGAAATGTACGAGGAGTGTAAAAAACTGCGCGACGGAATGGAAAAACATATTGCAGAAATTGTTAAAAAGGTCGTGACGAAGAATATGGAACAGGATAGTAATGAAAGAATAGTCTATTTTTTGAAATGTACGGGGCTAGCTAAGTGTATGGATATATTGGAGGATGAGAAGCGTTTCACAAAGTATGCGGGTATAGGGGAGCTGGATCATTTTGAATGGTTTGAAGAGCCAATAATAGACGATCCAATTTGCCGTAATTATACTCAAGGTATTAGGAGCTTGATTTCAGAATGGAATTATTTAGGGGCTCTTGATCTAGGGCCTTGTAGAGTTTTAGGAAGTTCCGTTATAAATGATCGTTGTTCAGGAGAGGCGGCCAGGCCTCTGATTTTGAACAGCTTTTATTTCGGTGAGACGGGGACAATTACTGTAGGTCTTGCAAAGTACAATGAAAATCCCTGGTATCGCATTCTGAAAACCAAAACCGATGCGGCCGGAATCCTGAAAGGGATTTTTGCGGCGTTCAATCCCTATAAGTATATGGAGTGGACATGGGCGTTTTCATCGGCCAAGGCGGGTTATAAGTACAAGGGTGATGAAGAGAAAGATGGCGAAAAACGCAAGTACAGAATCGACTGGAGGGAGGGGAATCAAAGTTGGAACCTTTGCCAGAGCGATTGGGATGCCGTATTTGTGTCTGTTCGTAGAGCTGTATCGCAGGCGAAGGACGGAGAATGGATTGATTCAAATGTGCCGGAGTTGGGTAAATGGATTACGGATGAAGATGGATGGAAAAAGTTGTCCGGTTCTTCAACGGTTTCATATAAGGTCGGAGATATGCCGGCTTTGCCGGGAATGGATTGGAATGAAGACGGCGACACCGACTGGAGTATCGCCGGAGACGACGAGCGCGGCAGATATTCCGGTTTGAATTGGCATCAAGAAGCCGCACTGATCAGGGATTCGGACGGCGCCGGCGGAAATATGCTTTGGAAACGGTTGGCGGAGATGCTCTACCATTGACGGGATATAAGACGTATATGAGAAGCTCAAAGACAGGTTCGGTGTTGATGGAGTTCGTTATCGTACTCCCGATATACCTTATTCTGCTCGGCTTCGTTTTTATGCTCGGCGAGATGTCTCTGCACGGCATTCATCTTGCGGCGTCTGGGGATCGTACGATTGCGGTTACTCAGGGTGGCGATGGATATTGGGACAGCGGCTGGAACCTTAATGCGGCTGAAAGCGAGATCGCAAAAGCGATATCGCCTTCACGCAATCACGAGAACCGGTCGCTTACGTATAATGAAGAGGGCGTGTCCGCGAATGTGTCGAGTTTCGGCAGGAAGGTCGCCGGAAAGGTCAAAGACCCGGGATTTGCCGGCTCATGGTCTTGGCTGGTCGCTTCCACTCTGAAAGACGAATACGCGCTTACCCCATGGACGCGCGGGATGGTCAAGACGTGGGCGAACTTGGAGAATCTGGTCAAGATGACGGAACCGCCGGAATCGCCTGGATCCGATACGGTTCTTTCGAAGCTGTTCAGCGGTGTAGGACTTGGACGCATTTCGATGATCAGCAAGGATCTTGGCAATGTAAATGCGTACGCCTATTATACGTTGATGCGCCATAATGAGGGACGCTCATCGTACCGCCGCTGGGGGAATGGTGCGCTTGTCGATGCAGCTGGAACGAGTGCATCGTGGTATCAGGGCGTCGTTAAGGAAGGTTGGTGGGGCGACGATAATGATCCGGACGGAATGTCCGGAGTGGATAGTGGTAAATCGGGTGTTGTGAAAGGTTCCCGCCCATTCTATCAGAGATATAAACAATTCGTAAATTGGAGCGAGTGATTTATGATGAAAAGGAACAATGAAATGAGAAAATCAAAAAGCATAAAAGGCATGTTCAAACGCTTTGCGCTTGCGGCGTGTTTTGGCTTTGCCGGCGCGGTCAGCCTGTGCGCGGCCAATGTGGGATTCGTTGTGCCATACGACGACTGGCGCACCGCCATGCAGATCGCAGGTACGCATGTCGCGGACTCGTTTTATGAGCCGGTCTCGGTGTTCACCACGAACAGCGCGGTGGAGGTTTCGTTCGGATGGACGCGTAGCGACGGATCGTCCGTACTGCCGCCGGTGAAGTTCTCGATTCTGGACGGAAGCGGCAAGGTGCTCGCTTCCTGGACGGAGCCGGGGCGCGCAACCGGATCGACCGCCGCGGGTTCGGCGAACGTCTGGTGGAGCGGAAACTGGAAATGCGACATCATCCAGTTTCTTGAACCGGGTGATTACGCATTGACGGCGGAACTCGATCCGGCGAACACGTTCGGCGAAACGGCTGCTCAGCGTGAGGACAATTCGACCCTTTTTAGATTTGCCATAAAGGATACTTCGCTTAATCCTTTGGATGTGGTTTCGGGATTCGCTCCTTCGTCAGTAACCGTCGTGGATGGGAATGACTTCGCTCAAGCTCCGCATCCAGCGTTGAAGGATTATGTTGACAGTGTAAAGATCGCGAACGATGCTCCGATGATGCAGTTCGGACCGTATGTGCCGATGAACGGCAGAGCCGTTTCGAGCCGCAAGAAGCCGTTGGATCTGGTGTTCCTGATTGACACATCCGGTTCAATGAGCGGATGTATACAAGGATTGCTGAACAACGTGGGGATTTTTATTGAGGAATTGATGAAGGGAGATGCAAATAACGATCCCATAGATGATTTGAGAGTGAAGATTGTCGGCTTTGAATCTCCCCGCTATAATTCAAGCGCATGGTACAAGGACAATGATTTTTCACGGGATTTAAGCGAGTTGAAGAGCGACTTGAGGGTTCTCAAGGCCAATGGAGGTGACGAAAACGCCTTTGATGCGCTATGGTATTTAGCCAAAGGCAAGAAAGTGGGAAATGTCCAGACTTCTTCTCCTTTTCGTCAAAAAGGTGAGGCGGCAAGGGCTGTCATACTTTTTACAGATGAACGACCGCAGATTCCTCTTATAGCACCCGGGTGCAAAGGATTGGGCATCGCCGATGTTGTAAGCGCCGTGGAAGAAGCGGAAATAAACTTGACGGTAGTGTCCACCAAGTTTACCGATTCCAAATATATGTTCGATCAACTTGCAAATACCAATATGTATGCAACGGCAGCCAAGAATTCCGCATATATCAGGACGGCGAGTTTGAATTCATTCACGCAGGATGCGAGTGCACTGCGCAATCTTGCCGGAACGGTGCTTAGTCAAGTCGATACAATCGTGGTGGAGCCCATGCTTAAAGTCGAGACGGAGGATTTCGGCACACTGTCGTTCAAGTGGAAGAACGATTCCTCCGCCGGTACGAACAACATCTTCCGTTTTGACGGATACAATCTCGGGAACAGGGCGAATGTTGTAACGAACGCCGTTCTTGACTCCGGGACCGGATGGAAGGAAGTGGAACTGACCGTGCTGGAGGACGGTCTCCACACGTTTGAATGGACATACCGCAAGATCGGTTACGAGGGTGATATTGTCGACTGCGGTTTGATAACCGATCTTACGTGGGAGCCGTGGGCGACTCAGCTGAAGGTCACGCCTTCGCGCATGGAGTTTGAATGTGAGGGCGGACGTTCGGAAATTGTCACCATAAAGTGCAACACCAACTGGACGACATCGGTCGATGCCTCATGGGTGCATCTTTCCGCGTCTGGAAGAGGCAACGGCACGTTTACCTACACTGTTGACGGAAATCCCGGTCACAGTCCGCGGACCGCTACGATTACCGTAAGGGCGGGTGACAACGGCCGCGCCGGTGATGTGATTGTGGAGCGGACCGTCACCGTGTTTCAGAAAGAGTCGCCGTACGTCGAGAACGGAGAAGTTCAGATTCTTGATGTAGGATTGAAGTCGCGTTGGCCGTGGAACGGGCTGGTCGATCTCGATTTCCGTGTGGTCACGCCGGCAAAGGATGTCCCTGTAACGATTTCGCTTGTCGGTTGGGACAGGGAAGGTGAAGAATTTGAATTTGACGAAACTACATACGCCAGCTCGTGCAGAAAAAATCCCAGATACGGGCATAATGACATTGTAGACGAGAACAACGGAGGATGCAGAGGTGTTCAGATCGTTGAAAACGAAAAACATGACTGCGAGTTTATATGCCCCAGTTCCGGCGTTTACCGTATAACCTGGAACTTGAGCGAATGGGGTGATATTGCCTATGGATCGGATGATCAGTACGTCGGCGATGTCAATGAACTGATGTGGCCGGAGGTCAATAATTTCCATACGCCGCGTTTTTGCGTGGTTGTCAAAGGTCGTTCAGAATACAGCGGAAGCGGGAAGGAAAGTGAAACCGTCTCCAACTGTGTGAGAGTTGATACAAGGCAGAACAACAAATGCGGAGGATTGGTTGCGAGCGGTACAGAGAAAATCGGACATCCCGACGGGGCGTTGGATCCGTTTGAATGGGATTCCGAGTCTGTGACAGACGGGTTGATTCCTGCCGAATCGCTGATGCCTGAAGCCTATCGTACTGAAGGCATGACAAATGTGCTTTGCGTGCTCAACGATGTGTATGTGGAAGGCGGTGTGATCTCCAATGATACGGTATGGACTGCAGATCGCGTTCATCTTGTACGGGACAATGTGTTCATCAAAAATGGTGCGACATTGACCATTGAAGACGGCGCGATAGTCAAATTCTGCAATCACACATCGATATTCGCCAGATATATAGATCAGCCGAACGGCTGGAGCGTCATTGCCAAGGGCGCGTATATTCTGGATGCGTGCAATAGAGATGTCGGTGGCGACACTCTGTATGGAAGCGGCGATGAAAGCCACAAGTTCGGTGAAGGATGGAACAGATTTTTTGATGAAACATTTCCTAATACGGACAGCGATTTCCTTGCGAATTACAACGGTATTTTCGGAATACCGTTATATGTGGTCGCTTCGGTCACGACAAATGATGCAGGGGAGGTGACGAGGGAGTTTGATCTCAAGTGGGTGCGGTATTATACGCGCGGCCAGCCGTATGGAAAGCTGCCGCGTCCTGTTTCTCCGGGTGAACAGTTTTTCGGTTGGTTTGATTTCGACGGCGACCTTTGGAACTCTTTGGATTCCGGCTGGGACTACGCTGATATGGAAGATAGCGTGATCCGTGAAGACGGTGTGCCGATGCCGACATACAGTGATGATCCTCCTGAGAGGATAGACGCTTTATCGGATATTCCCGACCCCGCAAAATACCCTGAAAATTTCTGGCCCATGGGCAATGGCGGCGATGCGGTGATCGAGCTCGCCTATTCGGCTACCAACTATACCGCTACCGTCCACAAGCCGCAGGTTCTTTCGGTTAAGGTGGGAGAGGCTGTTGTGCCGCCGGCGAACTATACCGTGACATATTCCGGTGGTGACTTTACGAGTGTCGGTGTATATACGGCAACCGTGAACTTCCTGTACGACTACACCAATACGGCGTATGCCACATACGCAGTCTATCCGACAAAGGCCGAAGACGCGACCGTCACATTCTCCCCCGCGGAGTACATGTACAGCGGTTCAAAGTTCACGACACCTTCCGTACGTGTGTATGCGGGCGGCAGAACGCTCAATGCCGATGAATACAGCATAGGCTGGAGTGCGGGTGACTGGACTTCTCCCGGAACCTACACCGCGAAGGTAGAGCTGAAGGGCAATTATGAAGGTACGATCACCAGGACGTTCGAGATAAAGGAAAATCCCGATCTCATGATTGTGATGTACGATAATGATGCCGATGCAGGCGATCGCGTGGCTGAATTGCGCGGCAAAGGCTACTCGCCGCGAGTCCTCTACCTGAGCGGCAACGATGTCGCGGGCAACGACGGCGTCGCCACGCGCGGCATAATCAAGCTCATCAGGGAGGATCTTGATGTGAGAAGTTTCGTCCTCACGAACTACGTCTGCCGATATGACGACTATGCAAGCGCAGGCTCGAACCGCTGCGAGACGTCATATGCGCCGGGTTTCGCCGGCAAGGCTCTACCGTTCATGGGTGCGGTTATCTCTGATTCCGACAGGTGTGTTGCGCACACGAACGGCTATATGTCCGCCTCCGAGCTTTTGGATTTCCTCCGTCTCGCGGCGACGATTCAGGATGCGATGCTTCCCGCTCTTCCCGCCGGTGCGACGGATGCGGATGTCGCGGCGTTGATCGGCAGGATATCCTGGGGTGATACGAATGTCGCGGCGAAGATCACGACCGTGGCGGCGTACAACAGGTTCCGCGCCTGGTTTGAACGGCTCAACGCCGCAACGCAGGCTGCGGTCGAGGCGAGTTCCCGCGCCTACATCTCCTCCGTCGTGAGTGAAATCCTTCAGGATGCGGTGCTGCTCGGCGACAGCGAGAAGGTGGATCTTTCGATAACCGATTTCGATCTTGAGCCTTCAACGGGTTCCTGCAGCGTGACCGTCGTGCTGAAACTTGGCGGTACGGCGCAGCGCTTGAAGGCGGTCAAGGAGGCTTTCGCCGGCAAGGTAAGGCTTGGTGCCGCGCTCAAGGGGATGTCGCCGGCGGCGGAGTCCGATATCACGGCGGCGGCGCTTTCAGGCGACCGCGTGAAACTTACGGTGAAGATGCCGTCCGGTTCAAGCGGGTTTGTGACGATCAAGATCGACTGATGCTGTTGAGATTCTCTATAGTTGCGTTTCTGGTTTTCGCCGCAGGCTTTGTCCTTGCGGCGGAACCGTTCCGCATGCCCGTGGGGGCGGAGGTGACATCAGGCGTCGCCGAGGCCGGCGGCTGGACCGCGTCGGGGGTTGTCTATGCACCGTATGTCCAGGCGCGGGCGCGGCTTGTTGCCGCCGCGACAGCCTCCGGCTGGCGGCTGTCGCATGAGATCCCCATCGGGAAGGCGAACGAACGGACCCTGTTTGCGTTCAGACGCGGACGGGACGAGCTGACCTTGATGGTGTCGCGGTCGGGAGTGGACAGAAGCGTGTTTTCATATGGACTGAGCCGTGCAGGGAAAAAGGAGAAAGCGGTCAGATGAAGCGTTTCGGACATCTGGTTTTTGCGGCGCGAAGCGAAATCGGACTCAAGCGCAAGAATAACGAGGACGCATACGGGGCGTTCCCTTCGCACGGCGTATGGTGCGTTGCCGACGGCATGGGCGGCGGAGACGACGGGGAAATCGCCTCGGCGGCGGTTGTCCAGGCGATAGACGATTTCTGCAAGGAATATCCGATGCCGACCGGGGGGGCGTATTCGGCGTGGGAGATTTCACGTGGCGTAACGGCGGCGGTGAACGCCGCCTCGTCGTGGGTGTTCCGTCGGGCGCAGTCCCGCAGACTCAAAGGGTGCGGCTCTACGTTTGCGGGCGTTGTGTTCGACGCGACGCGTCCGTCCGATGCGTTGGTGATGCATGCCGGCGACAGCCGCGTGTACCGGATCCGCGGCAAGGAGATCCGGCAGATCACCAAGGATCATTCGGCGGCAGAACTGGTCGGAGTGAAGAAGGAGTCGGATCTCAATCCGATGTTCCGTGGAATGATTCTGCGGGCGGTGGGTATAGCGGAGAGCGTCGAGGTGGACATGACTCCGATGTCGGTGCGCGAGGGCGACGTCGTTCTCGTGTGCAGCGACGGGCTCTCCAGAATGATCCCCGATAAAAAGATTCTCTCCATAGTCCGTGATAACCGCAACGATGTGAATATTGCGGCCGAAAAACTGATCGAGGCGGTGTATTCCGCCGGCGCGGTGGACAACGTGACATCCGTCCTGATAGCGGTACGGGAGCTTCCGTCTGCCGCGGATGAGGTTCCGTCTCCGATACCTTCCAGAGGGAATGATGATTGTTCCGCGGATCGCGCCACGCACGACACTTCGGCGGATGCGGGGGCGTCCTGCCGGGATACGGGGCTTACGGAGACCGTTCCGCTGTGTCCTGAAGCGGAGACGGCGGAGCGCGGCTCGATGCGTACCGAAGATGTCGAAGTAAACACCGACAGGGCGATAAGGGGCCTTGTGCGGCCGTATCGCCGGAATCCGCTGATGGCGGCATTGGTCGCCGGGATTCTGTTCATAGGATTGGCGGCTGCCCTGCTTGCGGCGTTTATGTCCGGCAGACGCGAAAATGCGGCACCTGTTCCGGCTCGTTCTGCAACCCGGGAGACGGTCAGAACCGTGACGGACGGTGCGGCGCTTCCTGCACCTGAAAAGAAGGCGATGCCGGTTGAGCCCAAGCCCGAGCCCCGGTTCGTTCCGTCCCGTGCGGTGTCCGTCAAGCCCGCCGTGCCGACTGTGACCGTGAATCTTACGGAGCGAAAAAAAACCGTGGCGGATTCCGCCGAAGAACGGGAGCGGAAGAAACTGGCGGATATGCTGAAAGCGGAACGCGCCAGGATGCTCAAGGCGGAGGCCGCCGAGGCCGCGGTGGCCGAGCGTTGCCATGAGGCTGCGTCCGCTTTGGGCGAAATCTGCAGAGACCGTGCCGTTTTTACGAAATTCCACGAACGGATGAAATCGGCAGTCGGTTCCGCCGCATGCGCCAACGTCCGCATGTGCGGACAGACTATCGCGGCGATGAAACCGGACGAAAACGGTTTTTCCGCCGCTGCCTGCGACCTTGTGCGCGAGATGCAGAAATTCAATCTTCTGCTCAAGGGTGAAAAATACGATCGGAATATTTCCCGCAGAAAATTCGGACGTCTGGCCGCGATGGATCCGACTTCACGGGAGGCGTATGAGCTTGCTGTCGAGATAATCAAGTCCGTTTCAGGTCACGGGGGGCGACGATGATTGATCTGGAAGGCAGAAAGATCGGCGGATTCCGCATCGTCGGCATTCTCGGCGGGGGTAATCAGGGCATGGTCTACTCGGCTGTCAGCGAGACGGATGAGTTTCCCGGATGTCCGCCCGGAACCTCGGTCGCGCTTAAGACTATGCCGGCCAGAGATGACGGGGG
>JAEIGA010019412.1_pt1 | contig 10366 bp, 10 predicted proteins | sample 9270691 | NCBI WGS metagenome assembly JAEIGA01 (sample SAMN17057246, study PRJNA624740) | gut metagenome | biome: biome; isolation source: fecal sample | host: Bos grunniens | place: China: Xizang | collected 2019
AACAGGAACTCGTGAGGTACAGGAAATTGTCGCCAAGGTAATCAGCGAGAATTTCCCCGAGGTATTGTACACCGTGGTAGACGAAGACGGAGCCTCCGTCTATTCTGCCAGTGATATTGCCCGAGAAGAATTCCCCGACTTGGACTTGACCATCCGTGGAGCTATTTCTATTGGTCGCCGTCTTCAGGACCCCTTGGCCGAGCTGGTAAAAATCGACCCAAAATCCATTGGTGTTGGTCTGTATCAGCACGACGTAAACCAGAAAAAGCTTTCTGAAATGCTGGACGATGTAGTTGGTTCTGTAGTAAACAACGTTGGTGTAAACTTGAACACCGCTTCCTATTCCTTGCTGAAATATGTTTCTGGAATTAACGGTTCTTTGGCCAAAAAGATTGTAGCCTATCGTGATGAGCACGGAAAGATTACCAGCCGCCAAGAATTGATGAAAATCTCTGGCATGGGAGCAAAAACCTTTGAGCAGTGTGCAGGCTTCTTGAAGATTCCCGAAAGCTCAGACCCACTGGACAACACCTGGGTTCACCCCGAAAACTATCAGGCAGCACGAGAGGTGCTTCCCTTGGTACAAAAGAAGGAAGAGCTTTCTGCCAGCCTGAAAAAAGAGCTGAAGGAAAAGTATAGCCTCGGTGATCAAACCGTAAGCGATATTATAGAAGAATTGCAAAAGCCCAACCGTGACCCCCGTGATGGGTATCCCAAGCCCATCATGCAGAAGGGAGTTGTTACCTTTGAAGACCTGAAAGAAGGCATGAAGGTAACAGGAAAAATCAAGAACGTAGTTGACTTTGGTGCCTTTGTGGATTTGGGATTAAAAGAAACAGCCTTGGTTCACATTTCTGAACTGAGTGACAGTTTTGTTTCTGACCCCATGGATGTGGTAAAGGTTGGTGACATCAAGGAATGTACCATCATCGGCCTTGACCAAGACCGCCGCCGCATTAGCCTTTCTCTCAAAAGCGATGCTGCTTCTCGTGTGGGACAAGGTGGGCGTCCTGCAGCACCAGCCGAAGGCAACGGAGACGCACCTCGAAAGGTTGTTCGTGCCGTTCGTGTTGGAGTAAAAACCGAGGGAGGAAATCCTCGTCCTAACCGCTCAGAAGGTGGGCGTCCCAATACCCGTGGTGGACAAGACCGAGGAGATCGCAACAGAAACAGCGGTAGCGATGACGGCATGAGCTACAATCCCTTTGCCGCATTGTTGAATAAAAAGAAGTAATTACTTCTCCCTAAAACAAGGGTAATCCAACTGAAAACAAGCCACTGTATCCTGTTACAATAATTCAAGTTACAGGATTCAGTGGTTTTTTATTGTCGTTACTTCTACACATCATCATGGCATCCTCATTTTACAAGAAATCTATTCCCCTTCCTCCAATATAATTTGACAAGGCTACCGAATCATGGTGTAATGTTTAGATAGAAAAGATATTCTATCTGGAGGAACGAATGAAAAAGATTCATCGAATCTTGCAAGGCTTGTCCTTTGCCCTAGTTGTTCTGGTACTATTTGGTTGTACCAGTGTCAAACCAGTCCCCTACGAAGAAGGGAAAGAATACCAGCTGGTGGTTATTCACACCAACGACCATCACGGAACAGTTTTAGCCAAGGATGGCATTGCAGGCTTGGCAGAACGAGCCACCTATATCAAGGCTATGAAGGCTGCCCATGAAAACCTGCTGATTTTAGACGCAGGTGATATTAACACTGGAACAGCCATTTCAAATATGTTCCAGGCAGAGCCTGACATCAAGGCCTACAACATGATGGGCTATCACGCAGTAACTTTGGGCAACCACGAATTTGACGGTACTACAGAAAAATTGCTGGCTCAGATGGAGCTGTCTCAATTCCCCTGGCTTTCTGCCAACATCATTAACTCCAAAGGAAAACCTTTTGCAACTCCTTACATCATTAAAGATTACGAAGGATTTAGAGTGGGAATTCTTGGGCTAACCACCCTCCGCACCCTGCAAACAGCATCTCCAGACAAGAGTTTGACTTTTAAAGATGAAATTCAAGTTGCACAGGAATATGTGGACATTCTCAAGAACAAGGAATTGGTGGATGTGATAATTGTACTCGGTCACCTTGGTTCCGTAGAAGAAGCTGTAGGACAGAATACCTCCCTTGCCCTAGCAGCAGCTGTAGACGGCATTGACTTGATTATTGACGGCCACTCCCACACTAAGTTTGAAGAGCCCCTTTACATCAAGGATACTGCCATTGTTTCCGCCCATGAATGGGGAAAATTTATGGGAGAAGGAATCCTTACCATTGTAGACGGCGACGTAATGAACTTTAACTGGAAGCCCGTGGCCATTACCACAGAAGCATTCCCTCCCGACCAAGAAATGGTAGACCTACTGCAACCCTATGTGGACGAAGCAAATGCAAGTCTTCAGGATGTAGTGATGACTACCACTGCTCCCTTTGAATTTGGCAATCGTCTGAGTCGCTACCAAGAAACCTCTGTAGGAAATCTTACCTGTGACGCAATCGTTCACTACCTGCAATCCACTGGTGTTACTGTGGACTTTGCCTTTATGAACGGTGGTGGTGTTCGTGCAGCCCTTCCTGCAGGCCAGGTTACAAAGGAACACATCATGACCATGCTGCCCTTTGAAAACTACGTCTACGTTATCAGCATCAAGGGTTCAGACCTTATTGAATTCTTTGACTTTGTGGCCACTATTCCCCAGGGAGCAGGAGCCTTTGCCCAGGTTTCCAAGGAAGCCCGCTATACCCTCACCTATGACGAAAACAAAACTGGCACCATCAGCAATCTCACCATCGGTGGTCAGCCCATTGATCCCGACAAAACATATCGCATGGCCACCAACGACTACCTTGCCAGCGGTGGAGATGGGTACACAGTGCTAACACGAAACTTTGAAAGCTTCAATACTTCCATGTTGCTCAGTGATGTGGTTATTCAGTATGTTCAGACCTTGAACCAGCCAGTGGAACCAATTATTGATGGCCGCTTGACTGTGGTAAATGGAGTCACCCCCTAAGCTCTGTCTCCCTTGACATTGCTAGCCCCTTCGGTTTACTATTATTGTAATGACTGAATTGAGACTGCATTTGCATCACCATCTTTTCTCCGCGTAAAAAGCCTGAAGGGTGTTGGTGTTGTTGTATCTTATATGACAGGCCGCTTGCCTTGGGCAGGTGGCCTTTTATTTTATCTATTTTGTTACGTTGGCCTTGCAAAATGCAAAAACCTGCAAGCAACAACTACAGGGAGGATCCTATGGACAAATTGAAAATCCTTCTGCCAAAGGGTAGGATTTATGAGAATGTTGTAAGCCTGTTTAGTGGAGCAGGAATTACCATTAAGCTTCCAGACAGAGCTTATCGTCCCACCGTAAATCAGGATGACTTGGAAGCCAAGGTTATGAAGCCACAAAACATTGGTAAGCTGCTGGAGCTGGGAGCCCATGACGTGGGATTTACCGGCCGTGACTGGATTGAAGAAACAAATGCCGATGTAGAAGAAATTATGGATTTAGGCTTTGACAAGGTGCGCATCGTTGCAGCTGTTCCCAATGAGATTGACGACAAGGCCCTAGCTTCCCGCCGCATTATCGTTGCCACAGAGTACGAAAAAATTGCCAGTCGTTGGTTGGCAGAAAAAAAGATGAATTCCTTGGTGGTGCGAACCTACGGTGCCACAGAGGTATTCCCTCCCGACGATGCCGACATGATTATCGATAATACCGCCACTGGCCGTACCTTAGTGGAAAACGGCTTGCGTATTGTGGACACCATTATGACCAGTTCCACCCGTATGTTTGCCTCCAAGGAAGCCATGGCAAATCCCGACAAAAAGAAAAAAATCATGGAGCTGAAAATGCTCTTTGAAGCCGTTCTTGATGCCCGAGACAGAGTTATGCTGGAAATGAACGTTACCAAGCTCAGATTCCAGGACTTGGTTACTGGTCTTCCTTCCATGAGAAGCCCCACTGTGGCTCCCCTCTACGGCGACGACGGTTATGCCATTAAGATTGCAGTAAAGAAAAGCGAGGTTCCCAACCTCTTGCCTAAGCTCAAGTCTCTGGGAGCCACCGACATTCTTGAGTACGAGCTGCGAAAGGTTCTTTCATAAGGAGTTCACATGAGCACACCACGTATTGCCAGCCTTACCAGAAAAACGGCGGAGACAGAAATCTCCTTGGAAATAAATCTTGACGGAAGTGGAATCTATCAGGTGGATTGTCCCATCGGCTTTTTAGGTCACATGCTCCACGCCTTTTGCAAGCACGGCCTCTTTGACCTAAAGGGAAGCCTAAAGGGTGACTTAGAGGTGGATCAGCACCACTTGGTGGAAGACACAGGCATTGTGCTGGGACAAATTTTTGGTCAGGCCCTGGGAGATTGTGCTGGTATTTTCCGCTGTGGCTCCTGCCTCTATCCCATGGACGAAACCCTCTGTCGTGCCGCCGTAGATTTTGGGGGACGCGGTTACCTGGTGTGCCAGCCAGAGCTCAGTGACATTCCCTTGGTTTCCATTGGAATGAATGGCCAAAGTTCCAGCTTCCAGACAGATTCCTTTGTGGATTTTTGGCAGGCCTTTGTTATGGGAGCCAAGTGTAACCTCCATCTTGATACTTTACGGGGACGAAGCGATCACCACAAAATGGAGGGCTTGTTCAAGGCAGCAGCCAGGGCCCTCCGTGATGCCATTACCGTGGATCCACGTCGCCAAGGTGCTGTTCCATCCACAAAAGGAGTGATTGTATGAGATATTTTCAGTGTGATTATGCAGAAGGCTGTTGTCCCGAAATCCTTACAGCCTTAACCCAGACAAATTTTCAGCAAACGGTGGGCTATGGTGAGGATGAATTCTGTGGCCAGGCAGCAGAGCTCATCAAAGAGGCCTGCGGAACACCTCAAGCTGCGGTGCATTTTTTGGTAGGGGGTACCCAAGCAAACCTCACCGTCATTGACTCAGTGCTACGAAGCCATCAGGGTGTTGTGTCTGCAGCAGGGGGCCACATTGCCGTTCACGAAACGGGAGCCATAGAAGCCTGCGGTCACAAGGTACTGGCCCTTCCCTCTGAGGACGGAAAGATTTCCGCCTGCCAGATTCAGGATTTGTGCCGAGCCCACTACGCCGACGAAAGCTTTGAGCATACTGTTCAGCCTGGCATGGTGTATATTTCCTTCTCCACAGAATCAGGCTTGCTGTATTCCAAGGCAGAACTGGAAGCTATTTCTGCAGTGTGCAAGGAATATAACTTGCCCCTCTACATTGACGGAGCTCGCTTAGGCTATGGATTGACTTCTCCTAAAAATGATTGCAGCTTGCAAGACATTGCTCGCCTTGCAGATATCTTCTACATTGGAGGCACAAAGCAGGGAGCCTTGTTTGGAGAGGCCGTGGTAATTACCAATCCAGCTTTGCAAAAGGATTTCCGCTATTTTATCAAGCAAAAGGGCGGAATGTTGGCAAAGGGACGGCTTTTAGGAATCCAGTTCAAGACCTTGTTTACCGACAACCTCTATTTTAACCTGGCAAAAAAGACTGTGGAGCAGGCTCTGTTGATTCGTGAAGCCTTCCAGAAAAAGGGTATTTCCTTTTTCTTTGATTCTTACACCAACCAGCAGTTCCCCATTCTCACTGCCAGCCAACGAGAATATTTTGCCCCTAAGTACAAGACTAGCTTCTGGCAGCCCTTGGATGAAGACAAGGCCGTGGTTCGTTTTTGCACCAGCTGGGCCACCACCGATGCAGCCGTTGCCGAGCTTGTAGCCGACATAGAGCGGATGTAGTCCATGTGTGATTTTAAGCTTGTTGATGTGATACAGCAATCTTCTTCCATCAACAGGCATTGTTTTCTACGAGGAATAGAAGAGAGTTTGTTTTTTAAAACAATACTTTTTTTCATTTTTATCTGTAGATTGAAAAAAAAGGATGAATACACTATACTCTATCCAATATATTACTTTTAGGAGACAGCGATGAGAAAACTTACTAAAAAATTGCACAGTAAAGTCCTGCTTTTATGTACATTTGTATGTTTTCAAGCCTGTCAGTTAGAAGAACCAATTACACCGCCACAAACTGTTCAAGAACAACAACAAGAAGAGTCTCCAGTAGAACAACAATCACCAGATATTCCTTCATCAGGAACTCAACCTGAACAGGGCAATGTCAAAGACACCCCATCATCTTCAGATGTATTCCACGGTGTACCGACACTCGTAAAAATTCAGTTTGATAGCACCTATGGAATTTTTTATCCTGCACATGGGGTTCCTTCAGGTAATCCTATCAACATAACAGCCACCACAGGGGAACGCCTTATTGCTCCTCAAAATGCTACAGATTATAGAGCCATTCCCTATCGTGAAGGGTATCAATTTAGGGGTTGGGTTCTCGATTATCCCTACGAAGGCTTGCGTTTTGAAGAAAAAGATTTTTGGGACTTTGAAAAAAGCATTATCACCGAGCAAATAAATTTATATGCCTATTATGAACAAACAGACACCCCTGATCTAGAACCTCAAATTAACGAAAAGCCTTTCAACCCAAGCTACAATACAACTGCAAACTTGGTAGATTATCATGTTAAAGATGTTCCTTCTTTATCAATTCTCACCACCAAAAATAGTGAAGGACGATATGAGTTCTTTGCCACAGGTGTAAATCAAGAACGTGGTTGGTTAAACAACGTTCAGTACAAAAATAACTGTTCAGCTACAGCTGCCAGCCAAATGATTTATTGGTATCAAGAGAGACTAAAAGCTCTCAATAAAAGCTTTGATTCCTCAGAAAAACCAATAGAAACAGGTCCAGATGTTCTTGCATTACGTAATTACTTTGGCGACTGGATGGAATTTGATGGTGCTCAAATTGTATCGGCTTTAGAGAAATACTTCGAAGAAAAACTTGCTGATTACAGAAAGCAAGATATTGTTTCCTATCATTGTCAAAACGGAAGCTATTTTACCTTGAAAAGCCTTTCCGAGATTTTGCTTAAACATCTTAGTCGTGGTGATATGTGTGGTCTTACCGCAGTTAATTTTGACGGAGGACTTCATGCCATGAATATTTATGGTGCAGAATTCAATGAGCAAGGAACTGTAGAAGTAATTTATGTGACCTCTTCTCCTACCTTAGAGACAGAAGAACAGATTAGACAGCATACACCTCGATTGTACAAGTTCTGCCGAGATGGAGAAAGTCGGGAAGGAGCAGCTCAGTGGGTTGCTTCGTATGAATCTCGAGAACAAGGTTATGTTACCACCAGTCAAACCAGAATCCAAAACATTTATCGTCTAGACTTTTTAACCTTAAAGCAATACGAATAATTGACTACCCCCTCGTTCAAGATAATCTAAACGAGGGGGATTTTTATTTTTACTCAAAGGCTCATACTGATAAACCACAAAATGAGTATGCCACAGGGCTCAAAACCATTCTCCAGTAGGGGCTCATTGAACCTCCACCTCGATCCAGTCTCACGGTGTTTACACCATACCTGAAAGGTAAAGACAAAGAGTAAAAAATAAGCCACACTCTCAGGGCGACTTTGAAAACGTTCATGGAGACATCCAAACGAACTTGAGCACTTCCGCTTTTACCATACCACATGACCATCCTTCCGTCGAATGATTGTTGTTTTAACAGGTTTAGTCTGTCCTTTTTCTACAAATTGTAAGGCTTCTTAATCAAAAACAGACTAGAATTCTAGTTGATTTTAAACAAAAACTGGAGTATGATATAAGCAGATTGTGAATTTACCCTGAAGAGGAGACGAGAATGCATGATAGCAACGTGATTTCTGTGGGAACATTTGAGGCAAAAACCCATTTTTCAGAGCTTTTGCGAAAGGTGGAAGGGGGAACTATTGTAGAAATCACCAAAAACGGCAAGAGCATAGCCACCTTAGAGTCCACCAATTCTCGCCGCCTCAGTGAGGCAGAAAAAGCCCACCAAAGAATCCAAAACCGTAATAGACGAATACGGCAGGAACAAGCAATCCAGGGAGCCACACCTCTCACCCTTAGTGAAATTCAGGAGTTGATGCAAGATGGCAGAAAATATTAATCTATTTGCCGAAGAATTTCCTTGCATTGTGGCAGATTGCTCCTTTATGGCAGCCTATCTTTTGGGGGGATTTTGCCAAGATGAACAGCAGGAACCAGAACAAGTCATTTCCAATATCCTAAGTAAAAACGGACAAATCCTTGTTCCACCCTTATTTTGGTACGAAATCGGAAATGTACTTGTTAATGCTACCAAGCCCAACAAGCAAACTGGTCTTCCTCGGATTTCTCCAGCCGATGCAGCAGACATTGCTTACGACCTTGCCCGGCTTCCCATTGCCACAGACTTGTTGCCCGACACAGAAATTCGCTCTCGGATTCAGCAACAGGCCCTATACCACAATCTGAGCTACTATGACGCCAGTTATTTGGAGCTTTCCCATCGCACTGGTTTTTCATTGAAAACCTTTGATCAAGCACTTTTGAGAGCCATAAAAATTTAAGGAACCCTTCCCCCCTTTCTTTTAGTTTTAAGGCTTTTTAGTTGCGACACCCCTCTAATTTTGGTAAAATAGCCTGTTATGCAGTTTGACAATCCACTGATTATCCAAAGCGACAGAACCATTCTTTTAGACGTGCACGCTCCCAGAGCCACCGAATGTCAGCAGGCTCTTATTCCCTTTGCAGAACTAGAACGCTCCCCAGAGCACCTGCACACCTACCGCCTCACTCCCCTTTCCCTGTGGAACGCCACCAGTGCAGGCTTTACCCCAGAAGATGCAGTGGCGGTGCTGAAGGAATTTGCTCGCTACGATGTGCCCCAATCTATTGAAGTGTGGATTCAAGAAACTGCTGGTCGATTTGGTAAGCTCCACCTTTTGCCAGCTCCTGCCGATGATGCAGGCCAAGAGCAGCTTTACCTTGCCACCGAATTTCCCATGATTTATCGAGAGCTAGTCGCCACTCCTGCCCTAAAAAAACTGCTGACTCCAGCAAGTTCTCGGACACTGGAACCCTAGGCTTAATCAGAAACTTGTAGAACAGTCCCTTACCAACCTAAACTATAGTTCTATTTTCCATTTTTGTAAAAAATCGATTTTTACGTAATCGCCGAGATTAAAAACTTCTGAATCATTTGAAGATTTATCAACTATCAGTATGCCATTTTTTGTTTTGTTTGTTCCAACTTTGTATCTTATTGCAGAACCCAAAAATATTTTTGAAATAATTTTGTCTTCTGAATTTTCTGACTCTGATTTTTTCAAGCTTATCCATTCTGGCCGTACAATAAAACAAGAATTTTCATTTTCAATAAAGTTTGCTTTTCCAACAAAATCCGCAACAAATTTGTTTTTTGGCTTAAAATAGATTTCTTGAGGACTCCCAATTTGTTGAATTTGCCCATGGTTCATAACGGCAATTTTGTCTGAAAGGTACAACGCTTCTTCTTGGTCGTGAGTTACGTAAATTGTTGTAATTCCAAAATCTTTTTGAATTTCTTTCAGTTCATCTCTAACTTGATTTCTAAGTTTTGCATCTAGTGAAGAAAGTGGCTCGTCCATTAAAAGAATTTTTGGTTTTAAAATTAAAGCTCTTCCCAAGGCAACTCTTTGTTGTTGGCCGCCAGAAAGTTCGTGCGGAAATCTGTCTAGTAAACCAACTAAGCCAAGAAGTCTTGCCTTTTGCTGAATTAAAGCTTCTGCATTTTTATAAAATTCTTTTGAAGAAACTTTTTCTTTTTTATTTTTGATTTTTAAGCCATAAAGAATATTTTCCTTTACAGTCAAATGTGGAAAAAGTGCATAATCTTGAAAAACAATGCCAATTTCTCTCTGGCTTGTTTCAAGTTTATTTTGATTAATGTTCTTAATAAAAATATTCCCTTCTTGTGGAGTTAAAAATCCCGAAAGTAATTTTAGCAAGGTTGTTTTTCCACAACCAGAAGGTCCTAGCAAAGTTGTAAAACTTCCTTCTTCCACCGCAAGAGAAATATTGTTGATTGTTTTGTTTTTACTGTAGGAAAAACAAACGTTTTCAATTTTTAAATATGCTTTTGTTTCCATTTCTTCCTTATAAACTCATACATTAGTGATTCTACTTTTAATATTATAAAAGTTAGACAAGTTAAAACAAGTGCAAAAGCACAGGCTTTTCCCCAGTCCCCTTGTTCTGCAAGATTTAATATAGTTACCGAACTTAAAGGACTATCAAATGATATTAAAAAGATTACTGAACTAACAGTTCCTACGGCACGAACAAAATTATATGTAAAGGCAGAATTAATTCCCTTTTTTGAAATTGGCATCAAGATTGAACATAAAAGATTTAATTTATTTGCTCCTAAAGATTTTG
>JAEIGA010019413.1_pt1 | contig 10366 bp, 7 predicted proteins | sample 9270691 | NCBI WGS metagenome assembly JAEIGA01 (sample SAMN17057246, study PRJNA624740) | gut metagenome | biome: biome; isolation source: fecal sample | host: Bos grunniens | place: China: Xizang | collected 2019
CACGACTTTCCGCCCAATATATTATATATCCCACCGCAATACACAGCAGCACAGCACTTGCAGTTAAAAACGTCCTTTTGAACATCGGCACTACCCCTCTCCTCACCTTTTTTCGCTTATTATTATTTTCATAATACCCAAAAAAATTCCGATTTTTTTGCTCTCCCCCCTCCCTCTTCTCTCCCTTATTAAGTATTAATTACATAATCGCTTAAAAACCCTTTGAACTTCTCCTTTTTTTACTTTTTCCGCACCTTTAATGCGACAAATTTTACCTCCTGCACCGTTTTATAATATTTATACCGCTTGTCCCGTTTTGTTGAACGCGAATAATTATGAAAGGGTGTAGCTTAAAATGAAATCACGCCGTATTTCTTTGAACTTCTCTGAACTTTCTCTCTCAAAAGGGCTGATAAAAATAAAAGAGCTCTTCTATTCAAAACGCAAGCTCGTTGGATCCGTTATCCATCTGATGCTCGGATTTTTGATGTCCTCCTGCAAAATAATCGGTAATATCTCACCGTTCGGTATTGCTTTTGCCGCTGCTTCTCCTCAAAATTATAAGCTCCACTCGTCAGTCGGCGCAGTACTCGGATACATCATTTTTGCCTCTTTGGGCGGACTCAAATATATCGCTGCCGTTATTCTGCTCCTCGCAATAAACAGTCTTTCTTTGCTCAGTGAAAAAATAAAGAAAAATGATTTTTTTGCTCCCGTCAGTGCATTTGCAGCGGTAATGCTTTCCTGCGGAGCATACTCACTGCTCGGCGGATTTAACGCGATAAGCTTTGCAGTTGCGGTGTCGGAATCTATGCTTGCTTCGGGCTGCTCCTACTTTTTTCTGCACAGCTTCAGTGCCGTTTCTTGCGGAATTTTTCTTGCTCCGCTGCGGGAAAGAGTCTGTCTGCTCCTTGTCGTATCCTTAACGCTAATCGGACTCGCTCCGGTATCCCTTCTTTCCCTTTCCCTCGGACGCATTCTCACGGTACTCCTTATCCTGCTCGCCTCCCTTTATTATAAAGAATCGGGCGGAGCTATTGCAGGAATCTGCGGCGGCAGTGCTATGCTGCTCGCCACAAACGATTTTTCTTTCCTGGCATACTCCCTCGGCGGACTCGTTGCGGGAATTTTCTCAAACTTAGGTAAATCCGGAGCCGCGCTTTCTTTTATTGCAGTAAATTCCATAACCATTGCCCTGCTTTACTCCAAAAACGATCCAATCTCTCTTATCACCGAGGTACTCCTCGCCTCCCTCATTTTCTTACTCTTCCCCGCAAAGCCCGATTTTCTCTCTTTAAAGGCACAAAAAACAACAGCGGACTACTCCCCCGTACAAAACATAGCCATATCTAAGCTCTCCTTTGCCTCGCGCGCACTCAAAAATATCGCCCAAACGACAGAGATAGCCTCAAAAAAAATGACAGAGATCACTACCTCCGAGGATACTACCCGAATATACTCGTCGGCGTGTGATAAAATATGCAAAAGGTGTATAAAAAACGCATCCTGCTGGCAACTTAAATACAACGAAACGGTAAACATTATGAATCAGCTCATATCCGAAATGAACGTCAGCGGAGTAGCCGTTTTCCCACAGCTTTTTTCCGCATATTGCAAAAATTCCGAGGCTTTGCTTACTGAAATAAATAAAAATTTTCTTGAATACTCCTCCCGCATCGGTACGTCACATCAAATTTCACTCTTGCGCAGCTCCATTACCGAGCAATTTGAAGGAATGTCCGAAATGCTTGAAGCCTTGTCCGACGATATTCGGCAAGTATCTGAAAACGACCGCGCTCTCACCGATAAAATAAAGGACCTCTTTGAAGAAAAACTACTTTCTCCGCGAGAGATCGACTGCTATAAAGATAAGTATCAAAAGCTCGTTATTGAGGTGCAGATTCCCTCTTACAAGCTTTCCCGCCTCTCAAACGCCTACCTTCCGCTCTTTCTTTCCGAGCTTACCGAATGTGATATTGACGAGCCCACTATCTCCTCTGAGGGCAATTTTGTAAGGCTCGTTTTTTTCGAAAAACCGCGCTATCATCTCACCTACGCCGTCAGCAGTAAGAGCAAAAACGGTAACGTTTTTTGCGGCGACAGCAGCAGTATCGTAAGCGACATCTCCGGCAATACCCATATCATCCTCTCAGACGGTATGGGCTGTGGACGCGAAGCAGCTCTCAGCTCCAGCATCGCAGTCGGACTTATGTCTCGCCTTGCTCAGTCCGGATTCAACATCGAAGCGGCACTTAAAATGGTAAACTCCGCACTACTCGTTAAATCGGGCGAAGAGTCCCTCGCCACCATAGACACCGCTACCTTTGACCTTTATACAGGTAAAGCTGTTTTTTACAAGGCGGGAGCCGCTCCCACATATATAAAACGCGCGGAAAAACTCGCTAAATTAGAGAGTATCTCAATGCCTGCGGGAATTCTCGGCGGTGTCGTGTTTGATAAAAACAGCCTCGCTCTCAAGGACGGCGACATCATAATTATGGCTTCCGACGGGTTTACCGCCTTCGGCGAGGGCTGGCTCAAAAATGAAATTGTACTTCGTGAAAATGAATCGGTTGCAGATATGGCAAATCGGCTCTGCCTCAGCGCCTACGAGCGCTCCCAAGGCGACCATCAGGATGACATCACGGTCATCGCCGCGCTGGTATCAAAAAATACCGAAAACTAAAAAAACATCCGGAAGACAACTTCCGGATGTTTTTACATATCTTAAAGTACCTTTGCCAAAAACGCTTTGAGCCGCTCGCTTTTCGGAGCATCGAATATCTCCTCGGGACTTCCTTCTTCGACTATCTAACCCTCGTCCATAAATATTACTCTGCTTCCGACTTCCTTTGCAAATCCCATCTCATGCGTTACAACGACCATTGTCATTCCTTCTTTGGCGAGCTCCTTCATAACGTCGAGCGTTTCCCCTACCATCTCAGGATCAAGTGCTGAGGTCGGCTCGTCAAACAGCATGAGTTCAGGCTCCATACAAAGCGCACGAACGATAGCTATTCTCTGCTTCTGTCCGCCCGAAAGCTGCGAGGGGTACGCATCGGCACGATCGGCAAGTCCGACTCTTTTGAGCAGCTCCATTGCCTTCGCCTCAGCCTCCTCCTTACTCTTTTTCAGCAACTTCTTCGGCGCAAAGGTCATATTCCCCATCACCGTCATATTCGGAAACAAGTTGAAATGCTGAAACACCATTCCCGTTTTTCTTCTTGCCTTATTTATGCTGATCTTCGGATCGGTTATCTCCTCATTATCCAAATATATCTCACCTGCCGTAGGTATCTCAAGAAGATTCAGCGAACGCAAAAATGTCGATTTACCGCTTCCCGACGGACCTATTACTACCACGACCTCGCCTCTTTTTATCTCGGTCGTTATTCCGTCAAGAGCCTTTACCTCTTCGCCCTTATAATATTTTTTTAGTCCGTTTACCTTTACCAAAATATTATCGCTCATTCTTACGCAGCCTCCTTTCTATCTTTCCTACGATCCAAGTCAGGAAAATAACTATCGTAAGATATATCAGCGCTACCGCAATCAGCGGCATAAACGCGCTGAAGGTAACTCCCTTGATTATCTCTCCCGCTTTTGTGAGGTCTACTATTCCGACATAACCTGCTATTGAAGTTTCCTTCAGCAAAGCTATTGCTTCATTGAGGAGCGACGGCAACACACTTTTAAATACCTGCGGTATAATTACAAATATCATCGTCTGAACATAGTTAAGTCCGAGCGATCTTCCCGCCTCAAACTGTCCTCTGTCCACAGACATAATTCCTGCTCTGATTATTTCCGCAACGTAAGCTCCGGAATTAATTCCGAATGCCAGCACTGCAATTCCGGTGCTGTTAGTAGATGAGGCAAAAATTACAAAGTACATTATCATAAGCTGTACTACGACAGGAGTTCCGCGTATTACAGCGATATATACTTTACACAGCTTATTAAAAAAGCTGAAAATACGGTAACCAAAATTCTTGCGTCTCGACATTACCTCTTTATTAAGATCGTAGGTAGATCTCAAAGCGGCTACTACTACACCTATCGCAAAGCCAAGAATTGCCGCCAAAACTGTAATTATCAGTGTGCGTCCAAGTCCGTCTACGATATATTCCCAACGATTATCTTTTATAAAGTTCAGATGAAACTGCTTTGCAAATTCAGCAGCAGTTACCTGAAACCATTCTCCTATACCTGCACAGGTCTGAGTGATCCATTCGATAATTTTACCCATCAGGAACCGTCCTTCCCAAGATTCTTTTTCTTTACACAAATTCGACGATGGGTCGCAAAGGCCCATCGTCGACCATTAATTTTTATTCAGACAATTACTCAGCAGGAATATATTTGTCTATAATCTTCTGAATGGTTCCGTCTGCTTTCAGCTTATCAAGAGCAACGTTTATTTTGTCAAGTAACTCAGTATTTTCTTTTGCTACACAGATAGCATAATCCTCATCAGCGTATGTAGTCTCAAGAATCTTGAGTCCTTCATTTGCTGCTACGAAGGATTTTGCAGGCTCGTTATCGATGATAACGCACTGAACCTTATCTGTGAGAAGTGCCTGTATTGCAGATGCTCCGTCGTTGTAGCCTACTACTCTATCCTTACCGCAATCCTCGGTAGCATAGATATCACCGGTAGTAGCAGTCTGAACGCCTACTTTATATGTAGCGCCTTCTGCAAGAAGATCGTCAACACTTGTAATCGGAGAATTCTCTTTTACTATTACAACCTGAACTCCTTTAGCATAGCTCTGGGTGAAGTTTACGTTCTCAAGACGGTCAGGTTTTACGGTCATTCCTGCCATTCCTATGTCGTATTTGCCACCCTTTACTCCGTCGATGATGGCGTTAAACTTAACGTCTTCAATTCTGAGAGTCATTCCGAGCTCTGCAGCGATCTTCTCAGCGATCTCAACGTCGATTCCGGTAGCCTTACCGTTCTCGTAATACTCGTACGGCGGGAACGCTACGTTCGTTGCCATAACAAGCTCATTCTCATTTTTCTTACCGCATCCTGCAAATAAACACGCAGTGATAAGCAGTACCGCGCAAAGCGCAATTGTTACTATCTTTTTCATTTTACTTTCACTCTTTCCATAAATATTTGTAGTTAACCTATATTATATGTTCTGTTCACACTTTTGTCAAGTTTTCCTGCCATATTTATCCATAACTTGCCAAATACCCTTTCACCCAAAGCAGAGAGCTCCCGTGTGGGAGTTTTCCTCTCTTTCCATAATTAATCCGTTGTTTTTTATTCCGCTTCAAGCTATAATTTCTTATGGGGCAGCTTGATTTCGCAATTTATCTTCTTTTTTCTGAGTTTTTGTTAAAAAAATATCAAAAAAAGTGTAAAATAGTATAGCCAAAACGATTTTAATGTGTTATACTATATTTTGGCGTATAGCGTATGTCCTTTTTCGGACTGCGCATAAATAGCTTTATTAAAAAGCAAAGGAGATTATTTCATGCAGAAAAAAATTTCTAAACTTCCTTTCAATGGCACTCCCGAACAGGAAAAGAAGCTTCAAGCTGTGATCGCTGCTAACAAGCACGATAAAAGTCGTCTTATGGCAGTAATGCAGGAAGCGCAGGAAATCTACGGCTATCTTCCTATGGAAGTACAGTCTATGATTGCTGAAGGTATGGAAGTTCCGCTTGAAAAGGTTTTCGGCGTAGCTACCTTCTACGCGCAGTTCTCCCTCTCTCCTAAGGGCAAGTACAACATTTCCGTATGTCTCGGAACCGCTTGCTACGTTAAAGGAGCCGGAGAGCTTATGGACGCTTTGTCTGAGAAGCTCGGTATCGGTGCCGACGAATGTACTCCCGACGGCAAATTCTCTCTCGTCGCCTGCCGCTGCATAGGCGCTTGCGGACTCGCTCCCGTTTTGACAATAAACGACGAGGTTTACGGACGTCTTACAGCAGACGACATCGACGGCATACTCGCAAAGTATATGGACTAGTATAACGTTAATACAACAGAGAATAATATAGGAGGAAGCACTAATGAAATCAGTTGCAGAATTAAATGCTGTGCGCGCCAAATCTTTAAAAAGCATCGTTCTTCGTAAAGGCGCGGAAGCTATGGCAAACGTTCAGTCCGACTGCAAATACAACGTTCTTGTTTGCGGCGGTACCGGATGTACCTCTTCCCACAGCGAACAAATAGTTGAGAAACTCAATAGCGAGATCGCGGCTAACGGACTCGAAAAGGACGTTAAGGTAGTTCTTACCGGTTGTTTCGGCCTTTGCGCTCTCGGTCCTATAATGATAGTTTATCCTGAGGGTTGCTTCTACTCTATGGTAGATGTCAACAATATTCCGAGAATCGTTAAGGAGCACCTTGTAGAAGGAAAGCCCGTAACCGAACTTCTCTACAAAGAAACCGTAGCTGAAGACGGCTCCATCAAGGCTCTTGACGAAACCGATTTTTACAAAAAGCAGATTCGTGTTGCTTTGCGTAACTGCGGTGTTATAGATCCCGAAGATATCAATGAATACATAGCCAACGACGGTTACCTTGCTCTTGCTAAGGTACTCACCGAGATGACTCCCGACGACGTTATCAAGTGCGTTTCGGATTCCGGTCTTCGCGGAAGAGGCGGCGGCGGATTCCCCACAGGACGCAAATGGGCTCTTACCGCTCCCAACAAGGCTCCTCAGAAGTACGTTGTATGTAACGCCGACGAGGGTGACCCCGGAGCTTTCATGGACCGTTCCGTTCTTGAGGGCGACCCCCACTGTGTAATCGAGGCTATGGCTATCGCAGGATACGCTATCGGAGCTACCCTCGGATACGTATACGTTCGTGCTGAGTACCCCATCGCTGTTCGCCGTCTGCAGATCGCTATCGATCAGGCTCGCGAGGCAGGACTCCTCGGCAAGAACATCTTCGGTTCCGGATTCGATTTCGATATGGAGATCCGTCTTGGAGCAGGAGCTTTCGTTTGCGGAGAGGAAACCGCTCTTATGACCTCTATCGAGGGTAACCGCGGTGAGCCCCGTCCCCGTCCTCCCTATCCTGCAGTTAAGGGTCTTTACAATTCTCCTACTACCGAGAATAACGTTGAGACTTTCGCTAATATTCCTCAGATAATCCTCCGTGGTCCCGAGTGGTTTGCTTCGATGGGAACCGAAAAATCCAAGGGAACCAAGGTATTTGCTCTCGGCGGAAAGATCGAGCACACCGGACTTGTTGAGATTCCGATGGGAACCACCCTGCGTGAGATCATCGAAGAGATCGGCGGCGGTATTCCTAACGGTAAGAAGTTCAAGGCTGCTCAGACCGGTGGACCTTCCGGCGGATGTATTCCTGCCTCCCTCATGGACACCGAAGTTGACTACGATAACCTCGTTGCTATGGGTTGTATGATGGGCTCCGGCGGACTTATAGTAATGGACGAGGACAGCTGTATGGTTGATATGGCTAAGTTCTTCCTTGAGTTTACCGTTGACGAGTCCTGCGGAAAATGTACTCCCTGCCGCGTAGGTACAAAGAGACTTCTTGAAATGCTTGATAAGATCACTCAGGGTAAGGGAACCCTTGAGGATCTCGATAAAATGGAAGAGCTGTGCAACTACATCAAGGCTAACTCCCTCTGCGGACTCGGCCAGACCGCTCCCAACCCCGTACTTGCTACTCTCAAGTTCTTCCGCGATGAATACGTTGCTCACGTTACCGATAAGAAATGTCCCGCAGGCGTATGTAAGGATCTCCTTACCTTCACCATCGACAAGGAAAAATGTATCGGATGCGGTATGTGCGCAAGAAGCTGTCCCGCAAACGCTATCGTTAAGACCGATTACGTTGCTCCCGGACACAAGCTTCCCTCTTATGAGATCGATGCTTCTAAGTGCGTAAAGTGCGGCGCTTGCATCGGTACATGTAAGTTTAAAGCAATAAGCAAAAAGTAAGAAAGGGGCCTATTATAATGGAAATGGTAAATGTTAAAGTAAACGGTATTGCTGTAAGCGTACCCAAGGGCTCCACTATTTTAGAGGCTGCCCGTAAAGCCGGAGTTGAGATCCCCACCCTCTGTTATATGAAAGAGAAAAACGAGATCGGTGCTTGCCGTATCTGCGTTGTTGAGGCTACCGGAGCTCGCGGACTCGTTACCGCTTGCGTATATCCCGTAGCTGAAGGTATGGAGGTCCAGACCAACACCGCAAAAGTTCAGAAGGCTCGTAAGACTACCCTCGAACTGATGCTTTCCACCCACGAGAAAAAGTGCTTATCTTGCTCTCGTTCCACAAACTGCGAGCTGCAGAATCTTTGCTACGAGTATGGCGTAGATGCAGGAGCTTTCAACGGATATCGTCCGATGTACGAGCTCGATACCTCTACTCCTCACCTCGTAAGAGATAATAATAAGTGTATCCTTTGCCGTCGCTGCGTAGCTGCATGTAACGAGCAGTTCGTAAGCGTTATCGGTCCCAACGACCGCGGAATTGATACTGCTATCGGTTCTCCCTTCAAGGTTTCCCTCAACGAAACTCCTTGTATCTCCTGCGGACAGTGCACCGTTGTATGTCCTACCGGCGCTCTTACCGAAAAGGATGATACCGATAAGGTTTGGGCTGCTCTTGCTGATCCTTCTAAGCACGTTGTTGTGCAGACCGCTCCCTCTATCCGTGCTACTCTCGGTGAATGCTTCGGTATGCCGATTGGTACCAACGTTGAGGGTAAGATGGTTGCTGCGCTCCGCCGTCTCGGATTTGATAAGGTATTTGATACCGACTTCGCTGCTGACCTCACTATCGTTGAGGAAGCTAACGAGCTTGTTGAGCGTATCAAGAACAACGGCGTTCTTCCTATGATCACCTCCTGCTCGCCCGGTTGGGTAAAGTTCTGCGAGCTTTACTACCCCGACATGATCGCAAACCTCTCCACCTGCAAATCTCCTCAACAGATGGCGGGTGCTGTTATCAAGACCTACTACGCTGAGAAGATGGGCATTGATCCCAAGGATATCGTAAGCGTATCCATTATGCCTTGTACCGCTAAAAAGTTTGAGATCGGACGTGACGACGAAGACGCTGCGGGAGTTCCCGATGTAGATGTCGCTCTCACCACCCGCGAGCTCGCTAAGATGATCCAGCGTGCAGGACTCAAGTTTACTGCTCTTCCCGACGAAGAGTTTGATAATCCTCTCGGTGAGGATACCGGAGCTGCTGTTATATTCGGTGCTACCGGCGGAGTTATGGAAGCTGCTGTTCGTACCGCTAACGCATGGCTCAACGGTGCTTCCGAGCCTATTGAGCTCACCGCAGTACGCGGAACCGAAGGTCTTAAGCAGGCCAGCGTAAACGTAGGCGGAACCGAACTCAAGGTCGCTGTTGCTTCCGGCGCCGCTGCTGCTAAGGAAGTTATGGACCAAATCAAGAACGGTAATCCTAACGGTTGGGGCTTTGTTGAGATCATGGGTTGCCCCGGCGGATGCGTAAACGGCGGCGGTCAGCCTATCCACCCGCAGTACGTTCGCGATACCGTAGACCTCAAGTCCGTTCGCGCCAAGGCTCTCTACGATCAGGACAGCGCTATGGCTATCCGTATGTCGCATGAGTCCCCCGTTGTAAAGACTCTTTACAGCGAGTGGTACGACGGAATCGGCGGACATAAGGCTCACCACGATCTCCACACCTCTTATGTCGCTCGTAAAAAATATTAATCGTTAACTAATTTTAAAAAGCTGCGAATTTCTTGTGAAGTTCGTAGCTTTTTTGTTTTTGTTATGTTAAAATATTAAATAGTATTTTTGTTAAAGGAGCCCTACTATGCCGATAACCACCGTTTTATTCGATCTTGACGGAACCTTACTCCCGATGGACCTTGAAGTATTTACCAAAGAGTACCTCAAAAGGCTTTCATCAAAACTTGCACAAATAGGGTATGAGCCAAAGTCACTTGTTGAAACGATATGGCGTGGTACCGCGGCTATGATTAAAAATAACGGCGAAAAAAACAACGAAGAAGTGTTTTGGGATACCGCTGTAGCTCTTCAAGGTGAAAAAATTCTTGATGACAAAAAGTATTTTGATGAATTTTATAGGTACGAGTTTAATAAAATAAAATCTGTTTGCGGCTACAACGAGGCTGCGGCTGAAACGGTGCAAAATCTCAAAAAGCGCGGATTTCGCATTGTCCTTGCGACAAATCCCATATTCCCCGCCATAGCTACCGAAAACCGATTGAGGTGGACAGGCCTTCCTCCTGAGGACTTCGATTTTTATACTACCTACGAAAACAGCCGTTACTGCAAACCTAACCCTAACTATTACACCTCGATATTATCCGCTCTCGGACTATCTCCCTCGGAATGTCTTATGGTCGGAAACGACGTTA
>JAEIGA010019414.1_pt1 | contig 10366 bp, 8 predicted proteins | sample 9270691 | NCBI WGS metagenome assembly JAEIGA01 (sample SAMN17057246, study PRJNA624740) | gut metagenome | biome: biome; isolation source: fecal sample | host: Bos grunniens | place: China: Xizang | collected 2019
AGGGCGCGGCGTCGCCCTGCACTTTTTCACCACTCCTGCCCCGTGAGCACAAAAAAGCATCCGTTAGGATGCGTAGCGTGCGGGACTCAGTCCTGCCTGAGGGGTGTGGAGGCGAAATTAGCCCCCACCTCACCATCACCCACACATCTTCTCTCGCATGGCGTGGGGCTACGTAAGCCCCACCTCTCTCCCATCATCCTGCCCCGTGAGCACAAAAAAGCATCCGTTAGGATGCGTAGCGTGCAGGACTCAGTCCTGCCTGAGGGGTGTGGGGGCGAAGTTAGCCCCCACCTCTCCATCACCCTTCTCACTTCACTCGTTTAGGGTGTGGGATGTGAAGGCGTGAGGGATGGGGTGATTGGCAGAGAGACATAGCCTGTTTTTTCAATCAGTTCTCTGCCGGCATCAGAGAAGAAGAAGTTGATTAACTTCTGTGTATTTTCACTTCTGGGGTGAACGGTGATCACGCCGAATTGGCTAATAAAGGGATAAGTACCATTACGAATATTCTCTGCCGTAGGCGCAATGCCATCAATGGCGATCAACTTAATATCGCCATTCTTAAACATCTCCTCAGTGAAGTAACGGAAAGAGAAGCCAATTGCTTCACGATGGTTGCGATAATCTGCCACATCATTAATGATGCCGCCCATGCCACCCAAGCGGTCTTCACGAAGGGGTGGCATAATGGGCGTGTCGCCCATGATACGTTGGAGTTGGGACTGACTGCCACTGCCCTCATTGCGTTGGAAGGGTTTAATGGCACCCTGCCATGCGGGGTTAATCTCCTCCCATCGAGTGACTTTACCCGAATAAATATCGCGAATATTCGCTTGGGTGAGGTTATCCACAGGATTCTCACGATGCACAAAGAAGACAAAGGCCTCAAGCGCGATAGGCGTCATCTCATAGGTTAGGCCCTGCGCTTGGATTTGTTGCGCCTGAGCAACCGAAGGAGGCGCACTGAAAATGAGATCAACCTTATTCGAAATGAGCGCCTCAAAGGTTCTATCCGAACCGCCAGTCTCCACGAAAAACGATGCCGCGGGTTCGCACAAAGATTGCACAGCGCCGGCATACAACGGATAAAGCGCATAGGCACCATGAATACGTGGCATCTCCCCTCGCAGATAAAACTGCGGTTCAGCCTGCACCCATTTTGCCCGAGTTCCCGCTTCAAAAGGCGCATAATGCCACCACTGAATGGTATCACGCAATTGGCGATAACGCTCCACCGTATACCACCGCCACATCGGCATAGTCACCAAGACCGCAACCGCCCCCACACTAATAAAGAGCAATCCCTTGCGAATGCGCTTTTTACCTTTCAGATTAAAGAGATGCGCAGCATACAACAAGGCCAATAACAACGCCCAAGCGAAGATCATGACCCCTTGCGAATGGAACGAGAAGGCTATTATCAAGCAGCCAATCACCCACAAGTAAAATCCCCCAACCAGGAAAAAGAGTTCACGAATCAGAATCCAACCCCAACGCAATACTTGACGGGTGGTCACTTTCATTTTCACTCCTCCTCTACCTTCGGCAAGCGCCACTGCCGCAATTACAAATCCTTAACGCAAATAGAAACTTGCCCCAGGAAAGGCTTCGTACCAACGCAACACTTGGTCGTCCTCAAACTGATGCCAGAAGCTATGCGTTTCGCCACGTTCGCGTTCACCCCAGGCCGTTTTACGCACCCATCCCCGCAAACTTGTGGGAGCCGATGAAACAGACAACTTCTGCCCACAGTGCACCCGCACCTCCGTCCCCACAGGGAAGGTATGTTTTCCAGGCGCAGGCCAGACAGGATAATCCAAATATGGGCGATGCCCTTCAGGGAGCGAGACCTCTAACGTTACCGTTTCGCTTGACTGCACCCGTTCAGGCAATGGACGCGGATCATCATAAGTAGTCGCACGCCATGCAATTGCGGCAAGATTCCCTATGCCATCTCTTGTAATCCGATTTGCACGCACCTTAATCGTCCATGTGCCCATTTCAGCTGCAGAGACCGACACGGTGAGACGTTCAATGGGGTTGGTGTGATCCTCCAGGGAATAGGTCTTGCCAGAGGGAGAAATCAATTCCAAGTCGTAATCATTCTGAAGCACCGCCTGCTTTGTACCCGTCGCGGCTGGCGCATCAATCCACGAAAGCACGACCGAGAAGTCACCGATAAACAAATCTTCAACTTGGATACTTCGTTCTTCACCCGTTTGTTTAAGGCGAATTCGATCCTCAAATCCCAAGACCTCCATCTGGCTTTCTCCGCCCTGCAACATTTCACCTAAGCGAAGCGCACCCCAGCCTTCCACACTATTGGGCGATTCATTGGGGATTTCCTGCATCTCCCCTATGCCAAACTGACCTGGCGCGAGAGATTTTGAGGCCAAAATCAAACCTGCACGCATCAGCGCCGCGGTGGGAGACTCCATCTCATACACCTCGCGCAAATACTGACGAAAGACCGCAGCCGCCCCACTTACAATCGGTGCCGCCATGGAGGTTCCCGACATGGCAGCAATGCTATTACCAGGATTAACCGTGGAGTAAATCAGCGAACCAGGGGCCACAATCATTGGCGCAATACGCCCATCATTTAAGGGACCACGCGAAGAAAAGACGCACATCCCAGGATTCTCCTGATCATTCGGAAACGCAATGCGATCATTCTTCAATATTTGACCGTTAAGTATCGATTTGTACGCCACCCAATTTGTCGTAAAATCCCCCGGATGATAACTCTCCTGCGCCCCCACAATGAGTGCATTCTTCGCATACGCATCACTTGAGTTAATTGACTTCGCATCAACGACATTGTCGCCATCCGCATCACACCCATCGTTCCCCACCGCAAAGCAAATCAACATCTCGGGATTATTCCACACGAAATCATCTACTTCACGACTATACGTATCATAACAAGCCATAGATGCGACTCGGGGCGCATGCCCCCAAGAACAATTCACAATCTTAGCACCAACCGCTTGACTTCTGGTGCAATGTTCAAAAATATCCGCATTCCCATCTTTAAAACACTGGAAATAGAGTGCCGCACCGGGGGCCGAACCTCGCACTTGAGCTTTAGACGTCAGGACTTGGGCCACCACGCAACCCGCCACATGCGTCCCATGCGCATTCCCTGCTTCATCCTTCGGCGTCAAGTTCGCAGCACCCGTCACAGTGGGTTCAACCGTCATACCATACAACGCAGGCAATAAATTCTGGTGGAAGGTCACCGCATCGCCCGTGCTAATCCCCGTATCAACGACAGCAACCACCTCGCCCGAACCATCCAAACGCGAAACGGCCTGCAGGGGGGCTGTTCCAACAAAACGCTCACCTGTGGCCACCATCCCATAGAGCTCCACCGGCTTCTCCACGTCAAAGCCCAAGAGCCCCGACACAAAGAGCCCCTGCTCCAACCAACGCCGTAAGACGGCTTCAGGCACAGCGCACCGCGCGATGCGTTGGGTCCGCGACAAGAGCGTAAGCGTAGGTTCTGCCGTTAAGAGCGCATCGGCGGCTTCAGGGGTTTCCAAAAGGAAAATCATCGTGAGGGGTTCACCCTTTGCTGCAGCCAAACACACCTCCGCATAGGCCACATTCCCACACGGCACACGCTCAGGTGCGACGGCCACGGGGTTGGAAGCAACCGCTGAATGCGTCTCAACTGCAGCAGCTTGTGGCGCATTGCCAGGTTCCTGCACCTCAGACAACATCAATAAGCGCCACCCTCCGATGGCTAACAGCAGTCCCCCAACGAGGCCGCCCCATATCAAACGCTTCTTCATGGGAAACGATTCTCCTGAACATCCTTCGCGGAAAAACCTAAATCACGCAGCGGATCTAAAACAAAATCACGCAAATGTGCCCGCGGATGCGGAAGGATCAACTGCGCCGTATTGCGCCGTTCACCCTCATACAAAATTAAATCAACATCTAAAGGCCGTGGTCCATTGCGCACAGTACGTACCCGTCCCGCCTCGGCTTCAATTGCAAGCGCGGCGTCCAACAATGCCTCTGGGGAGAGTTGCGTCTCAATTAAGACTGCACCATTCAAAAAGGTGAGTTCGACAAAGGCCTCCGGCACATCCACGGGAGCCGTCTCACGCCATTGAGACTGCGCCAACACCTGTGTCTGGGATAAACGAGAAAGCGAAAAGACCGCAAAGGCCAAAAAGCCCTCGCGGTCTCCAAGATTACTGCCCAGTGCTAAGACAGCACGTGCCATGACTTACCGTCGGATTAGTCCTCGAAACCGAGGACGTGGCGCATGTTGTACAAACCAGGCTTGCGGCCTTCCAACCACTGGGAAGCCTTCAAAGCCCCCTTCGCGAATGCGGCGCGAGAAACGGCCTTATGCGTAATCTCCACGCGTTCTTCGTCAGCAGCAAACATCACCGTGTGATCGCCGACAACCGAACCGCCACGCAGCGCATGCACGCCAATTTCACCGGCGGGGCGTTCTCCAACGATGCCCTGACGACCATAGCAAGCCACCTCATCCAAGTTCACGCCACGCCCCTTTGCCAGGGCCTGTGCCAAACCAAGAGCGGTGCCGCTCGGTGCATCCTTCTTATGACGATGGTGCATTTCCACGATTTCTGCATCGTAGGATTCATCCAAAACCGAGGCTGCGCGACGGACGAGTTCCAACAACAAATTGACGCCCAAGGAGAAGTTCGGTGCGAAGCAAATCGGAATTTCCTTCGCGGCTTCATCCACAGCGGCCAATTCATCAGCAGACAAGCCCGTGGTGCCCAACACATAGGTCTGACGGCACGTCACGGCGTTGGCCAAATTCTCCTTCACACAGGTGTGGAAGGTGAAGTCAATCACAGCATCTGCATCAACCGGCCACGTATCCTGAAAGAGAACTGCGCCAGTTGCAGACTTACCAATGTATTCGCTCCCAGGGATTTCCGTTACGGCGACCACCTGCAAGCCCATTTCCTTTGCGCAGTCAATCAACATGCGCCCCATGCGCCCTGCGCCACCAAGAATAGCCAACTTCATTGTCGTCTTCCTTAGATCAAGTTCAGGTTCGTCAAGGTCTTGCGGATCAATTCCGTATTGGCTTCATCGGGTCCGCAGAGGGGCAGACGATAGACGGGACGAATCTTGCCCATCATGGCGAGTGCAGCCTTCACAGGAATGGGGTTCGTATCGCAGAACATATCACGGAACAAAGGATAGTAAGTTTCGTGAAGCGTGCGTGCAGCCGCAAAATCACCTTCCAAAGCGTAAGCGACCAACTGGCTCATTTCGCGCGGAATGACATTGGAGCAGACCGAAATCACACCCTCAGCACCCACCGAAATCATCGGCAAGGTCAAGCTATCATCGCCCGACAAGATGGTCAAATCAGGAGCAATCTGACGAATTGCAGAGACGCGATCCACGCTACCAGCCGCTTCCTTGATGGCGCAGATGTTCGGATGCTGAGCCAAACGTGCGACAACCGAGAGCGGAATTTCCTTGGCGCTACGGCCAGGTACATTGTAAAGCACCACAGGAACACCCAAATCAGCCACTGCGGCGAAGTGACGATAGAGACCTTCGGCATTGGGCTTGTTGTAGTAAGGGGTCACCTGCAAGGTGGCCGTCACGCCCAAATCCTGCACTTCCTTGGTCAAATGCAATGCTTCTTCAGTCGAGTTCGCACCCGTACCAGCGATCACAGCCACGCGACCATCAACGGCATCAATCGTTGCTTCAATCACCTTCAAGTGATCTTCAGGGTTGAGCGTCGGCGATTCACCGGTGGTGCCCACAGGGCAAACACCCGAAATGCCTTCTTCAATCTGCCACTGAATATTCTCGCGCAAAGCACCGTAGTCCACGCTACCATCGTCATTGAACGGCGTCACGAGCGCACTAAAAACACCTTTAAGTTTGAGCATTGCAAAACTCCTTCTAAACAAAACAGACAAATTCTATCAAAAAACAATACAAAACAATATTAAAAAGTATGCATGAAATGCGCTAAAAGACAGATAAAATGCACCCAAATGCCACTTTACAAAGAAAACGGCCTCGGGAGTTCCCCCAAGGCCGCTGTATTGTCTTGCCAAAGATGGCATTAACCCAGGATTAAATCATCCAAGCGACGAATCAAATCATCCACGGAGATGCGTTCCTGTTGCATCGTATCACGATCACGCAAAGTGACGGTACCATCCTTTTCGAGCGTATCGAAGTCCACCGTCACGCAGAACGGCGTACCGATTTCGTCCTGACGACGATAACGACGACCAATTGCACCGCTTTCATCCCAGAAGCAATTGTAACGGCGCTGCAACTTCTTGAAGATGTCACGTGCCAAGGCATAGAGTTCGGGCTTGTTTTTCACCAAGGGGAAGACGCCCACCTTCACAGGGGCAATCGCAGGCGCGAGGTGCAGGACCGTGCGGATATCTTCCTTACCCTTTTCGTCAACCAACTTCTGCTCTTCGTAAGCATTGCAGAGCATTGCGAGCGCCATGCGGTCAACGCCAGCAGAGGGTTCAATCACGTGCGGGATGTAGCGACCTTCGAAGAGGCGATCCAAGAAGGCATTCGCCGCTTCAGCCGTCTTGCCACGGGCTTCCCATTCAGCAACGGTCTTCGCACGGAAGGCAGCCTTTTCATCATCCGAAAGCTTCTTCACAGCGAGCTTCAGGGGTTCATCAAAGACCTCCATCGACTTGCCAGAGTGCTCTTGGTGGCGGGAAAGGTCGAAGTCAGAACGTGCGGCGATCCCTTCCAATTCCTGAACACCGAAGGGGAAACGATATTCAATATCCACACAAGCACGTGCATAGTGCGCCAATTCATCGGGCTTCTGCCAGTATTCCACGAAGGAGTCTTCGGGAAGACCATTCTTCACCAACCACTGCTTGCGCTGTTCCACCCAGTACTTGTGCCAGCATTCCCAACCCCAATCAGCCTGCGGCTCAGAGAGATCGGTTTCGTCTGTCAAGGGAGCAACATGGCCACAGAGCAATTCCACGGCTTCATCGGGCTTGATGAAGAATTCCACCTCCATCTGTTCGAATTCGCGCGAACGGAAGATGTAGTTGCGAGGCGTCACTTCATTGCGGAAGCTCTTACCAATCTGACCAATGCCGAAGGGCGGCATTTGACGGGAAGCGACCATCACATTGGCAAACTCTGCGAAGATGGCCTGAGCCGTTTCGGGACGGAGATAGGCCACATTGGAGGGATCTTCCACAGGCCCCACGATGGTCTTAAACATCAAATTGAAGGGGCGCGGTTCGGTCATCACACCGCCGCAATTCGGGCAAGGCAACACATGCGTTTCACCTTCTGGCGTAGCCAAGAGGATGAAGAGTTCCTTCACATCCGTAATCGTCTTCAACTGTTCGAAAATCTTTTCGAGGTATTCCGGGTGCTGCACGGTGTAGAGACCAGGTGCCGCAGACTTGCCCTTACCCTTACACCACGTGGCAATCTTGCCAGCTTCGCCCAACATCCCAGCGAGCGTTTCGCGAAGGGTGCTCTCTTCAAAGACATCCCAAATCTGGTCTGCGCGCATCAACTTACGGCAGTTGCCCTTGCACATACTCATGGGGTCAGAGAAGGTGTCCAAGTGACCCGAAGCCTTCCAAATCGCCGGATGCATAATGATCGAGGCATCGAGACCTTCGACGTCTTCACGGTCGCGCACCGTAAAGCGCCACCAGCTTTCCTTGATGTTGCGCTTCATTTCGCAACCCAAAGGACCGTAGTCCCAGAAGCCTGCGAAACCGCCATAGATTTCGGAGCTCTGGAAGATAAAACCACGACGCTTGCACAATGAAACGAGCGCATCTAACGCACTCTTGGGAGCTTCTTTCTTTTCCATAAATTTGTTACCTAACTAAAGAATTCGTTCAATTCGCCTATTAGTATACCGCATTTTTAATTTTTTCGCCAATCTATCCAAATAGCAATGCAGTAAATTCACGCGACCTTACTTACGCAATGCCATGCGAATCAAGTCTTGAACCGTTGCTTCGGGGTGCTTTTCATAGGCCGCTTGCACCAAGGCGCGCGCATCATCAGGCTTGTTTCCGAGCGCAACCAAGGAGAGAATCGCGTCGCGCAGGACGGCTGGTGTCGCATCGTCTCCGCGTTCTTTTCCGCGTAAGGCCACCGCTTCTAAGGGATTGACCTTATCCTTTAATTCCACGATAATGCGTTCGGCGGTCTTCTTTCCTACGCCCGAAATGGAGGAAAGACGCTTCACGTCGCCTTCTGCGATTGCGGTGGCCAATTCCCCTGGCGTCAAACCGCTGAGCACGCTGAGGGCTAATTTCGGCCCAATGCCCGAGATGGTGAGGAGGGTGCGGAAGAAGTGACGTTCGCGATCGGTGTGAAAGCCGAAGAGGAGTTCATCATCTTCACGCACGACATGGTGCACAAAGAGGGTTGCTTCCTCACCTAATGCAGGCAGACGGTCAAAGGTGGAGAGCGGAACCGCCAGTGCGTAGCCCACCCCAGCGCACTCGATTGTAACCACTGCGGGTGTCTTTTCAATGAGCGCCCCGCGCAACCGCACAATGTATGCCATAAAAAAGCCTTTTGTTAAAAAAGCGGCAGCATTGCGAATGCCGCCGCATCAAAGTCGAAATAAAAATGGATTTAGTCGGTATTACGCATGCCGTACTTACGAATCAAGCGTTGCAGATACGCACGTTCAATGCCTGCGCTGCGAGCAGATTGAGAGATATTCTGCGCATTACGAGCGAGCAAATCGCTCAAATAACGACGTTCAAAATCTTCAATAATCTCGTTTTTCAAATCCTTGAAGGGGCGATCTGCAGAGACCGTAAAGGCGGCATCTTCAACCTCTTCATCTACATCCAACTTCACTTCGCCACGCAAGAAGACGCCCAAGTCCGCAGGAATGCGCCCCAAGGACTGCAGACGTTCTAAAAGCGAACGCATTTCACGGATGTTGCCCGGCCAGTTATAGCGACGCAAGAAGGCGACCGTGGCGGGTTGTTCGCACCAATCGCGAATCGCTTCAGAGACGTGAAGGCGTTCAGCGATAGAAGACAAAAGCAACGAAATATCGTCCTTACGGCGACGCAACGCCGGCAATTCAATCACAATCACTGCCAACGCATACTGCAAAGGCGGGAAGAAGGCACCATCGCGCGCCATTGCGGCCAAATCTTGACAGGAGGCGGCGATGAAACGAATGTCTTTACGCGTCTCAATTGCACGCAGTAAGAGGGGTTGCGCATCGGCCGGCAAACGGTCAATCGAGTCCACAAACAGCGTACCACCGCTGGCCAATTCCAATACGCCCTTCATCTCCCCTTCACCGAAAAGTTCGCGATGGGCTTGTTCCAGAGACGAAAAGGCATTGCAATCCAACACAATGAAGGGGCCTTCCTTACGGGCCGATTCATTATGAATATCTTCTGCGAGTTCTTCCTTGCCCGTGCCCGACTCACCTAAAAGGAGCACGGCACTGTCGCAGGCGGCAGCTTGTTCTGCCAAATGGAAGACATGACGAATCAGAGGCGTGCGCCCAATGCTATTTCCAAACTGTTCACGCGCACTCATTGTCAGTTCTGGACGATCTTGCACCAACGGCACCACAATGCGTGTGCGCCCAATCTGCACCTCTGTATTCGACGACAGACGAGCCGAAGTCACCTTCACCCCTTCAATCGCCGTACCATTTGTAGAACCCAAGTCCTTAATCGTCAAGTTCCCATTCATATCCGTTGTGATTTCACAATGGCGACGGGAAACCGTAGAATCTGCGATTGAAAGGTCATTTGTCAAACCCGAACCAATCGTGTAAGGAAATTTTAACATCACATATTCACGACCCTCTAATGGACCAGCAGTCACCAATAATTTTGGCTTCTGACCAGCCCCACTTGTCGTTGCGACCGAGGGGATAACAATTGTGTGTGATTTAAGCTCTTCCATACAGAGTCCTCCGATGAAATTATTCCTTAATAAGATATCATAAAGCGCCCCCCACAAACCAAATCCGCCCCAACAAAACTGAAAAATCAAGACTCCCCAGAGAACCAACCCAAAGTCACCCCACAGAAAAACACGCCCCTCACACGCGATCAACAAAATGCTCCACCCATCCGCCCCCACGAAATCCCCTTGTTTCTTGCCGATAGCATGCTATTCCTTACCGTCAGCATACTATTTAGGTAAGAAAAGTTTGCCGATAACAGCCCCCACCCTAAACGAAAGTCACCCCAAAAGCACCGCCATACACAACCTTTAAAGTATTTGTCTTCATGGCAGAGTAAATGCTCTTTTCGGCACACTAAACACCCTTCTTGGCACAGCTACAGCCCTTCTTGGCAAACGAATTACCCTTTTCTATTAATTAAAG
>JAEIGA010019415.1_pt1 | contig 10366 bp, 11 predicted proteins | sample 9270691 | NCBI WGS metagenome assembly JAEIGA01 (sample SAMN17057246, study PRJNA624740) | gut metagenome | biome: biome; isolation source: fecal sample | host: Bos grunniens | place: China: Xizang | collected 2019
CCATCCGCAGCGAGGAGCACGTAGGTGGGATAACCATTCACCTTGTACTGCTTGGCGAGATCTCTATTGCGATCGATAAATGCTTCAGGAACGAGTTCCTTCTTCTTGGGGAAGTCAATCCAAACCAACACAAGGTTTTCTGCGGCATAGGTCTGCCATTCTGCCTTGGAGAAGATCTTCTTATCCATCATCTGACACCAACCGCACCAGTCACTGCCGGTGAAGTTCATGAAGATTGGCTTACCTGTTTCCTTGGCGAGGGTCTTTGCGGCGGTGATATCCATCGTCCACTTGCCGAGTTCTGCACCTTCAATTGCAGGCTTTTCTGCGGCAATCATTACGCAAGCAGTCAAGGCAGCGCAGAGGGCGGTAAATAATTTCAATTTCATTTTCATTATCCTTTCTTTAATTGAAGTCTGTCTTTTAACTCAACTTCATATACGCAACTATAGCATATTTCAAGAAGTCAATTTATTGTGGACTAAAGATTTCTGCACGATTATGTTGCACCGTAGACAGTCTTAGGCCTCTGCTCGAGGGGCCAAGATCTTTCCGATGTAGGGCTCAACACCCCAGAAATCACAGAGGTTTTCATATTCTGCGATGGCTTCACCTAAGCCGGGGCGAACGCCTCGTTCAGCGCGAATGAGAATATTGCGACCGGTTGCTTCTGCAGAGACGAATTCCATCACGCGAGCACGATAACCGCAAATGCGCAAGACTTGCGCACGGAAAGTGTCGGTCAAGAGATCGGCCAAACGTTCACGCAGAATCCCATGACGCAAGACTGCGCGCATGGCATCACCACCCTCTAAGGCATGGTGCAATTCGTGTTGGCAACACGGTACGCAGAGAATACCTGCGGCCTTCGTCTTCACGGCAGCGATTAAGGCGTCATCTGTGGCGGTGTCACAGGCGTGCAGGCTCATCACGATATTGGGTTCTTTGGGCAATTCTGCCTCATTGATGGTGCAGGCTTGGAAGGTGACTTCATCACCGATACCTAAGGCATTAGCCATTTCACGCGCAGAATTGACCACCGATTCATTCTTATCAATACCGATAATGCGCACTTGGCGCCATCCCTTTGCGCAGACCAAATAACGATGCAATGCGAGGGTGAGATAGGCCTTACCGCAACCGCAGTCCACCACGGTAAACTGCGCTGGCGGTGTTTCGGGAAGCAGGGGCTCGACTGCGCGCAGAAGGGCATTCACTTGGTCATACTTACCGCGCATCGAGGGTTTAATCTGGCCACGATTATCCGCCAGCCCCAACACGCGCAAGAGCGGCACGGCATCAAACGAGGTGAGGGGTTGCTTCTTCACATGATCATGCCCGTCAGGAATGACAGGTGCGTCAGCGTTAGCGGAAGCCTTTGGCTTGCCACGCGAAACGAGCGGTTTTCCCTTCTTCGTGACACGAATATGCAAATCCCCCGCCGTGCTAATCACATGCAAATCGCGCTTACCCGACTGACGCAGGATATCTTCCAATCCCTTTCGTGCGGCATTATCCGAGAGATTACGTACTTGTGTACGGCCATTGTCGCACATCTCGGCTTGAATAAAGACCTCCCCTTTCAAGCGTACTGGGCGCAAAGAGATACGAAAGGGTGCACCATCGCGAGTGAGGGATTGCGTCAAACGAATAAAACCATCACCAAAAACCCGGGAGCGGATTTCGTCTGCGAGTTCTTCTGGGAGCGTAAGTTCTTCTGCCATAAGGAAAGCGTATTCAAAGGAAGTAAAAGAGAGAGCGATTAGACTTTTGTGCGCTTCTTGCGAGGTTTCGCAGGAAGGCGAATCGCGGAGTCGTGTTGGAGCGAACCATGACGTTCGCGATGAACCGGTGAGGAGTCACGGTCACGGACTTGGCTCTTGTAGAGCGTCCAGCCTGGCGTCATCAAGAAGGAGAAGCCGCAGACCCACATCGCGGGCAAAAGCAGATTGTGATTGCCCGTGAATTCGCTCACCATCAAAATTGCGGCGAGCGGGGTGCGCACTGCAGCGGTCAAGTAGCCCGCCATACCAATCATGGCACAATTCGCTATGCTAATGTTTAAGTCAGGGAAGAGCCAATCAAAGAGGGCCCCAATGCCTGCGCCATACATCGCGCCACTGAAAAGCGCCGGGCCCAACATACCACCCGAACCGCCAGAGCCCACACTAAATGAGGTGGCAATCGCCTTCAAGAAGCCTAAGCCAAGCAACAAGAGAACGATGTGTTTCCCAAAGAAGGGAGAGGCGATGACCTCTTGGTTGCCCTGCAATGTCTGCTGGATGTAACCATAGCCCGAAGAGAGAATCTGCGGAAAGAAGAGGCCAAGCGCACCGACCATCAAACCGCCAATAAGCGGTTTCTGCCACGGCTTCACCTGCAATCTGCGGAAGGCGATTTCCGTCTGACGGAAGAAGAGGATGTTGAAGCGCACCGCTGCAGCAATCACGAAGGCGAGCACGGTGTAGCAGAGGAATTTAATCGGTGAATTGAAGAATTCCTGCGGTGTGTGGAAGACGGGTTCCCAACCAAATACGCAGGCAAAGGTCATGTACGAAATCGTAGAGGCCACCATTGAAGGGATGAGCACATCGCCCTCTAAGTCAAAGCCACGATAGAAGATTTCTGCTGCGAAGAGTGTCCCCGCCATCGGCGATCTGAAGATAGCGCCAATGCCTGCAGCCATACCCGTGGCAAGCAAAACACGCCGTTCATACGCCGACAAACGGAAGAGACGCGCCACTGCAGTGCCGCACACAGCGCCAATCTGCGTTACAGGCCCTTCTGCTCCAGCCGAACCACCCGTACCAATCACCAGCGAAGAGGCAATCACCTTCACGGGAGCCACCGCAATGGGTAAATCCGTAGCCGAGTGGTGATACGCACTAATCACAGTGTCTGTACCATGTCCACTGGCCGAAGGAGCAAAGCGTCGTGCGATTAAACACGCCAAAAGTGCACCCAAGCCAGGCAAGAGGAAACGAATAAAGCCCGCAAAGATTGTGCCTAAGGCAGGGATTTCCAACCCCAATACCTCTCCGCCTCCCCAAAGACGATTCAGTAAAGCGTAGTGAATGTCCAAGGGATGCGCAATGGCAATTTCGCCACCTGCTGCAGGAGGATGGTAGAGCGTAAAGGACTCTAATGCGTAAACTTTCACCCATTCAATCATGGAGAAGAACCAGATGGCCATCAGACCAACGACGATTCCCACCATTGCACAGATAAACACTGTGCGACCCGTGCGCAAGGCTTCACCCTCGGCCGGCATCCAAAAACGTAGCCATTGCCATGACTTGCGACCGCGATATTGCAGGTCAACAAGCCCTGGCAAGATTTCTTGCATTTTGCCCATAGGCGATTAGTCTTTAAGAATACGGCGGAAGAAGCGTGCCAAAGGAATCGCCCCAATCAGACGACGTTCCGAGTCAAGCACATAAGCCACCGTAGCATTTTTTTCAGCGAGCATTGCAGCGATTTCACGTGCTGGCGTATCCACCTGGCAAACGCAAATGTTGTCATTCATCGCTTCACACACGCGTACACGAGAGGTATCACGCAGGCGTTCGGAGAGCGCCTCCATCTTATCGGTGAGATTGCCCTGCATCTTCGGGAAAAGCTTGCGGAAGCCCGTAGGAATAAAGCTGCCAAGCAATGCACGCGTATCAATCGCACCCACTAAGTGCCCCACATCATCAACAATAGGCAACTCTTGGATATTGCGCATCATGAAAGCATCAAAGGCCTCCGAGAGTGGCACGCACATCGGCAAGGTTTCAACCTTCGTCTCCATCAAGTCACCAGCGCAAATGTAATCCGGCAGCTTCAATTCGCTACGACGCAAAGCCTGCATCACCGCTTCAGGCGTTTCCAATACGGCCAAACGATCCACTGCGAAGGTGTCACGCAACAAGTTGGCAATCGCACGGAGAATCTGGAGATAACGTGCAGGCTCCTTTTCCGGAACCAACAACAAGAAGACCAACTTCACCGGCACCGAACTCTCCTGCGAAGGAATCCCTGCAGGATAGATACCTAAGGCCAAATAGGGACGATCCAAGCCTTCGATACGAGCGTGAGGCAACATCACCCCATCACCCACAATCGTATTGGCTACGCGTTCTCTGCGCAAGACCATGTCCACAATCGCCTCAATATTGCCACCTGGCAGATGATTTTCTACCAGTAAGGTCACCAGACGATGGATCAAATTGAAATTAGACGGAACCGTCTGTTCGATAATAACATCCGATTCGTTGAAGAACGAACTTAAATAAAGCGGCTTTTTTGTTTCTGCCATAGGAAATACTCCACTTACTTCGTCTATAACGATACCATAAAGAAAAGAGAGTGTAAAGTAACAGTTCCGTAAAAAGCAGGCGAAAATCGCAAAAATACGCCCAAAAATCACCTCTTTCCCTCCACTCTTCCTAAAACCCCACCCGTTTCTGCGACAATAACGCCTCAAATAAGCCCCACGCAGATGACCCCGACGGCCTCTCTTTTGCTTTAAGGCGCTCTCTTTCTGACTGTTCACTACAATAAAAAACTGCGCCCCCAATTACGTTGCTTGGGCTTTATCAGGCGTATTTCCTACGCCGCACAACCTCTAAAAAAAAACTGACCATAGCCCAGAGGCCATGGTCAGTTGCATTCCTTTTCCCTCTGCAGAGGGAGGCCAACCAATTAGTCAATCTTGGCAAGGATTTCGATTTCGCAGAGGCAACCCTTCGGGATGTCCTTCACTGCCACGCAAGAACGCGCAGGCTTAGAAACGAAATACTTAGCGTAGACCTCATTGAAGGCTGCAAAGTCAGCGATTTCTGCGAGGAAGCAGGTCGTCTTAATCACCTTGGTGAAGTCAAGACCAGCGGCAGCGAGCAAAGCACCGCAGTTCTTGCAGGACTGTTCTGCCTGAGCGGTGATGCCTTCAGGGATGATGCCCGTGGCAGGATCGACAGGGATCTGGCCAGAAGCGAAGAGCATGCCATTGACAATGACGCCCTGAGAGTAAGGACCGATTGCTGCAGGAGCTTTATCAGTAGAGATAGTATTCATTACATTTCCTTTCAATAAATTACTGTTTTTCGGGGAGAGATTCCAGAATCTTCGCTGCGATTTCCACACACATGGGGCATGGCGTCTTTGCGGTTGTCTTAATCTCACGGCACGTTAGGGCCCCTACCTCAGCGGCAAAGGCCTGTTTAATCGTTTCGGCCTGGTCAGGACGCATGACGAGTGCACCATAGAGTGCGCCGCACAAGCCATCCGGTGCACGCCCACCGCCACACGCAGCCATCTCGGCAATCGTTTCAGCGGGAGCACCAGCGCCTTCCACAACCGCCTGAGCGCAGTTGTGCAACTTTGGCACTGCGGTAAAGAGTGCGTGGGCTTTGGTCATTCGTCACCCCGCTTACGCAACAATGCTTCCACAATGGCCACATCTTCGGGCGTATCCACGCCGACGCCTTCGTCATCACAACGAATCACACCAATGCGACCGCCCAACCACAAGGCGCGCAATTGCTCGAGCGATTCGGTTGTTTCCAAAGCGCAAGGCGGCGTCGTAATCAACTTCTTCAAGAAGTCGCCACGATAGGCATAGATGCCCAAGTGACGCCAATAGAGGCCAGAGGACAAATCGGGGTCGCCATCACGACGGCAAGGAATCGGCAAACGGGAGAAGTAGATTGCGCTATCATCCTCACGCAAAATGGCCTTCACCACGGTGCGCGCCATTAATTGTTCCATCGACTTAATGGGGCAAGCGGCCGTGGCCATCTCTTCGCCCGTGCGAATCATGCGTTCTGCGAGCGCATCAATCAACGCGGGATCCATCAAGGGTTCATCGCCCTGGATATTGATGACAATATCTTCTGGACCAGCATTTGCAGCCACCGCCACGCGGTCTGTGCCCGAAGGCAATTCGCTCGCGGTCATCACCACTTCACAATCTGCGCCGATTGCATCACGAATACGTTCGTCATCGGTTGCGACCAAGACGCGGTCGAGCAACTTTGCACGCTTCGCAGCTTCAACTACCCAAAGCACCAACGGCTTCCCCAAGATTGGGGTCAAGGGCTTACCAGGGAAACGAGAACTTCCCCAACGGGAAGGAATAACACCAATAATTGCCATGACTTTACTCCTCAATTATCAATCAATGACTCATTCAGGCTTTGCAGCGCGTTCCATCAACATGCCCACGGCATCTTCAGCCGTCAACTTTTCGTAGCACATACGATAGACGACTTCAGCGATTGGCATCTCTACGCCATGTTCGGCAGCCAATTCACGCAAGAGTTTCGCATTATCCACGCCTTCAGCGACCATCTGCATCGAACCCATAATCTCATCAATGGTCTGCCCCTTACCGAGGCGTTCGCCCACCGAGTGGTTGCGACTGTGCGTGGAAGTACAGGTTACAATCAAGTCGCCTACGCCGGCCAAGCCGCTCAAGGTCTGCGGTTTTGCACCGACTGCAAGGCCTAAGCGCATCATCTCTGCGAGGCCACGAGTGACCAAAGCGGCGCGCGTGTTGTCACCAAAGCCAAAGCCATCGCTCACACCTACGGCGATTGCGAGGACATTCTTCACCAAGCCACCAATCTCAACGCCGAGGACGTCATCGGTCGTATAGACACGGAAGCGCGGTCCATTGAATAACTTCTGGGCCTCAACGGCCAAGTCGTGGTCTGCGCAAGCACAAGTCACCGCCGTAGGAATTCGGCGAGCCACTTCTTCTGCGTGCGAGGGACCCGAGAGTACGACAACGCGCTTGGTCTTCAAGGTTTCCTCTGCCACCTCACTCATGCGGCGATGTGTTTCAGGGCAAACACCCTTTGTGAGGCTAACAATCAAGGTCTTTTCAGGATCAATCAACGGCGCAAGCTGTTCACAAATCGGCTTATAAAACTTCGAAGGCACCGCCAATACAATCGTCTGTGCACCCTCCACGGCCACCTTCATATCGGCCGTCCACGAAAGAGACGGCTGGAAGCAAATGCCAGGCAAGTAACGCGGATTCGTAAGTGTTGTACGGATCTCTTCAATGTAGTCTGCAAAGGGCCCCCAAACAGTCACTTGATGACCATAAGAGTCCAAGAGTTGAGCAACCGCTGTGCCCCAACCACCGTCACCAATAACGCTTACTTTCATTTTGACTCCTTCTGTTGTGCAAGCTTAGCTTCACGCGCAGCACGCTGCTTAGCCGTAAAAGCAAACCGATTTTCTGTACCTTTACAGAGACGAACGATATTTTGACGATGCTTGAATACGGCTAAAGCCGCCAAAGCAGTAATCAGAATCTTATACCAAATCGGGGCGCCAGCATAGAGCGGAGACCACATCACTGCGCCCACAATCACCCCAGCCAAGCAACTGGCCAACGAGACATAGCGCGACAAAACAAAGATGACGCCCCAGCCAGCAAAGCCTAACAATCCCGCAAGAGGCGCCACACCGAAGAGCAAGCCCAATGCCGTCGAGACGCCTTTACCGCCCTTGAAGCCCAAATAAACGGGAAACATGTGACCCAACATCGCCGCAGTACCGCAAAGCACGCGGAGCAAAAGGGTTGTCGCAGGCGAGACATCTGCAATCAACAGCGTCGGCAAAAATCCGCAAAGCGTGCCAATCACCCCCTTGAGCATATCCAAGACAAAGGCCAAAATGCCAAACTTTGCCCCGACACAACGGAAGACATTGGTCGCACCAATGTTCTTACTGCCCATTGTGCGAATATCAACACCACGGGCCTTTCCAATCATTAACCCAAAGGGAATCGCACCTAAAAGATAGGCGACCGTTAAAGCAACCATCGGCAGACCGAAGTCTAAAACGAGTTGTAAAAGAGAGGTATTTGAAGCGGGTTCCATAGTATTCCTTTATCAGTTTTGTTTCAAATAGGCCACAAGACCTTCTACCGCAAGCGCATAACCCGTCAGGCCAAAGCCTTGCAACTGCGCCACACAAACAGGTGCAGTATAGCTCACATGACGAAATGCTTCACGTTTGTGTGTATTCGAAATATGCAATTCGACCGTTGGCAAACCCACCCCTGCGATTGCATCGCGCAGTGCGACAGAGGTATGCGTGTAGGCGGCAGGATTAATCACAATGCCATCATAAATGCCACGCGCCTGACCAATCGCAGAGACGAGCTCTCCTTCAATATCACTTTGAAAAGCATCCAGGCTCGCGCCCAACTTTTCTGCGGTTGTTTTTGCCAAAGCGACCGCATCATCCAAGGTGAACGAACCGTAAATATCAGGTTCACGCGTTCCTAACAAACGCAGATTGGGGCCATTTAACAAGAGTAGTTTCATAGTATTCCTTAAAGATAAAAACGATCCATCCAGTAGGGCAAGACCTGCGCTGGCGTGATATTACGTTCCAAATGCTCAACAAACTGTTCTAACATCGTCAGATTTTCTAACAGCTTTGCCAAAGCATACTCCTTCGCACGCGCCTGCAATACCTCACGATATGCGGGAAAATTCAGGGGCACATCAGCGCTTTCTCCTGCCGCTTTCAGACGCACCAAGTCGCGCATCCAGCGTTCAAAGGTGAGCAATAAATCACCGCGCCACGACTTCATCTTTGCGCCGACCAATGCCTTGAGCGTGTCTTCGTCATCTTCCACCGGGCGATCTTTTCGCTCTTCGCGCACTTCTTTCTCTGCACGCGCAGACATATCGTCAAGCACACCGCAAATCACTTCTGCTCGCATGGTGTCCAAGAGCGCAGACTTCTCACGAATATCCGAGAGCAACCCCAGAATCGTCGAGTACCAGGGTTCATCCAATTGACGTTCACCCCCAGCGTGAATGACCTGGCAACGCGAGATAATCGTTGGCAACATCTCAGAGAGAGTATCCGCTAAGAGCAAGAAAAGCGTTTGCGGAGGCGGTTCTTCCAAGGTCTTTAAAAAGGCATTCGCCGCCTCCAAGCGCAACCGATCTGCCGAGACAAGCACCGGCACCTTCCATCCACCCGAGAGCGAGGACTGTTGGGCCATCGGCAGAATACGATCACGCATCATCTCAATACTGATGACACGACTCACCTTTTCGGGTTCAAACCACGGCATGTCTGGGTGCGCATGTGCCGCAATGGAGTCGGTCTCACCGATTAATTGTTGGCCAATCCATTCTGCGAGCGCAGAGCCTTCTTGATAGACAGGCCCGATGATGATGTATGCCTGAGCGGGACGCCCCGATGCGAAGGCGTTCTGTAAATGTGCTTTAATCTGTTCCAGATGAGCCATGTGACGCAATTACCGTTCTGTTGCACACACGCGTAACGCATCAAACACCATGCTTGATGCGTAGATCAACACCGTGGAAACCGTTAAGCAACCCACCGCCAAACGAATGTCCACTAATCCGCCTGCACAATCGTACACCATCGTTTGCATTGGGCTCCAAGGCCACTGCATGACCGTCCCAGTCGTTAAGACCGTCAAAATCAAAATCACCACGGGCGGTCCAAAGATACATCCCACCAAAGAGAAGAGGAAAGTCGAGGCCGAACTGCGTGAAAAGAGAGAAACGAAGGTACCGATGCTACACCAGAGAAGGGCCTGCAAAAGGAGAATTCCCCCTGCTAAAACAAAGCCAGACCACGAGAGATAAACCTTCGCCTCTTCTGGCAATAACCACCTCATCTGCGCATAGCAAGCCAGTGCCATACCCATGATGTAGAGCAAGCAGAGGCACCATGCCGCCCCTACCTTACCTAAAACCCACCAACGTGTACGAACAGGCGTGGAGAACATCAAACGCAACATGCCCTTTTCACGATCTTGCGTGAATCCTTTTGAGGCCGCCACTGCAGCCAAAAAGGGTAACCCAAAGGCCACTGCAAGCCCCCATAAAGCGGGCAAGGTCTCTACCGTTCCTTCTGCTCTCATCAAGAAGTGTGACAACAGCACATTTGCACCCGCCAATGAAAGGAAGATGGGCACAATGCCATGTCCCGAATGAAGCAATTGGGCAAACTCTCTACGAAGGATGGTCAGGAAAATCATTTCTTCTCCTCCTGCGTATGATTAGGCAATACGCGCGCCAACGCATCTTCTGCCGTCAAACCGTCTGCTACAATACGTGCAGCCTCGACCACCATAAAGCGCGTGCAGCATGCCTTTAACATCTGCGGATCATGACCGCTGATAAAGACATGTGAACGTGCGGCCACGGTTTGAATAATTGCGGCCATCACATTCCGTTGGGCGGCATCAATCCCGACAAAGGGGTCATCCAGAACTAAAACAGCTGGCACGGTAATCAAGGCTTCCGCCAAAGCCACACGTCGACGTAAGCCGAGCGAGAGCTTCTGAATGCGCTCATTCTTCACGGTGAGCAAG
>JAEIGA010019416.1_pt1 | contig 10366 bp, 6 predicted proteins | sample 9270691 | NCBI WGS metagenome assembly JAEIGA01 (sample SAMN17057246, study PRJNA624740) | gut metagenome | biome: biome; isolation source: fecal sample | host: Bos grunniens | place: China: Xizang | collected 2019
ATAGCCGGTCCGAAGATACTGGAACACATGGTAGACACGGTGCTTCAGTTTGAAGGCGACCAGCACTATATGTACCGCATCGTCAGAGCCATAAAGAACAGATTCGGTAGCACAGCCGAACTGGGAATCTACGAAATGCTTCACAACGGACTGCGTCCAGTAAGCAACCCTTCCGAACTGCTCCTGTCCGACCGCGAACAGAACGAAGGGTTGAGCGGCGTAGCCATAGCGTCCGCTATCGAGGGGGTGCGTCCTCTGCTCATAGAGACACAGGCGCTCGTCAGCACTGCTGCATACGGCACTCCGCAACGCTCCGCCACAGGCTTCGACCTTAGACGCCTGAACATGCTCCTCGCCGTGCTTGAAAAGCGCGTAGGATTCAAGTTGGCACAGAAGGATGTGTATCTAAACATCGCAGGAGGCATCAGAGTGACCGACCCAGCTATTGACCTCAGCGTAATAGCCGCCGTACTGTCGAGCAACGTAGACACAAGCATAGAGCGCAACATCTGCATGGCTGGCGAGGTAGGCCTAAGCGGGGAAATTCGCCCCGTAAGCCGCATCATACAACGCATCGCCGAGGCTGAAAAACTCGGTTTTGCGTCGATTATCATCCCTAACGCCAACATGAATGGCCTTGACACCAAGAAGTTCAAAATAGAGATTCGCCCTGTACGCAAAGTAGAAGAAGCACTAAGAATGCTTTTCGGATAGCCGACCGCGACAAAAACGCGCCAAGTGTGCAACTTAAACACACCTAAAAATCAACTGATTATATAATTTAACAAAAAAGTGTGCAATAAAATAGTTGCTTATTCATTCTTTTTACCTAATTTTGCAACGAAATTAGAGTTGCAATAAGATTTGATAAGGTAAGACAAAGGATTTATGGCTATTTCGAAGACGAAAACACTATTGGTTGACATAGCACGCCAACTTTTTGCGAAGAACGGATTTGAGAACACCACAATGAACGAAATTGCGGTGGCCTCAAGCAAAGGGCGCAGAACTCTTTACACTTATTTCAAGAGTAAGGAAGAGATTTTCATGGCCGTGATACAGGCGGAATTGAAGCGTCTTTATGAGCGTATGGAAGAAGTGGCGCGCAAAAACATTTCGCCTGAGGAAAAAATGCTGCAGCTCATCTTTGCCCACCTTGAAGCGGTTAAGGAAGTCGTCTTCCGCAACGGAAACCTCCGCGCCGAATTTTTCCGCGACGTTTGGCAGGTTGAGTCAGTTCGCAAAACATTCGACAAGAACGAAATAGGTCTCTTCCGCAGAGTCTTGAACGAGGGCATCGACAAAGGAGTATTCGACGTGAAAAACGTAAGACTCACAGCCGAAATCACCCACTACTGCCTCAAGGGATGCGAAGTGCCATACATCTACGGCCGATACGCAGTAAAGACTTCAGAAGAGCTTTATCCTTACGTTAAGCGCATCGTACAGAGGTCGTTAGGTACAATCTAATTAGCAACATCACAAAAGACTACACACATAAATTCATAGTAACATAAAACTATCAGATTATGGGATTATTAACAGGAAAAACAGCCCTCATCACAGGTGCAGCTCGTGGCATCGGTAAGGGTATCGCTTTGAAGTTTGCTGCTGAAGGCGCAAACATCGCATTCACAGACTTGGTTATCGACGAGAACGGTCAGGCTACTGAGGCTGAAATCGCAGCTCTTGGAGTAAAGGTTAAGGCTTATGCTTCAAATGCAGCCGACTTCGCTCAGACTGAAGAAGTAGTAAACCAGATTAAGGCCGATTTCGGTTCAATCGACATACTTGTTAACAACGCTGGAATCACTAAGGACGGTCTTATGCTCCGCATGACTGAGGCACAGTGGGATGCAGTAATCGCAGTTAACCTCAAGTCTGCATTCAACTTCATCCATGCCTGCACACCTATCATGATGCGTCAGCGTGGAGGTTCAATCATCAACATGGCGTCAGTCGTTGGTGTACACGGCAATGCAGGCCAGTGCAACTACGCAGCATCAAAGGCTGGTCTTATCGCACTCGCTAAGTCTATCGCACAGGAAATGGGCGCAAAGGGCATCCGTGCTAATGCTATCGCTCCAGGCTTCATCGAGACAGCTATGACAGCAGCCCTCCCTGATGATGTACGCGCTGCTTGGGCACAGAAGATTCCGCTCCGTCGCGCTGGTCAGGTTGAAGACATCGCCAACACTGCAGTATTCCTTGCATCAGACCTCTCTAGCTACGTTACAGGACAGGTTATCGAGGTTGACGGCGGTATGAATATGTAATCAAATTATAGAAGCAGAGACGCCACGCCATGTGACGTCTCTGTTTTTTTATTTACTCCCCAACTCCTTACTCCTCAAATTCTCAAACATGACAGTCGTTTACGAAGATAATCATGTGATTATTGTCAACAAGTCCAGTTCTGAAATTGTTCAGGGCGACAAGACTGGTGACAAACCGCTTTCGGAAACGGTCAAAGAATACATCAAGGAAGCGTATGCCAAACCAGGCAACGTCTTCCTTGGTGTCGTTCATAGACTAGACCGCCCCGTGAGCGGAGTCGTGCTTTTCGCACGAACAAGCAAGGCGCTCCCTCGCCTCAACGACATGTTCCGCAACGGCGAAGTTCGCAAGACTTACTGGGCAATCGTCAAGGACGCTCCGCCTCAGCCATCCGGCACTCTCGAACACTGGCTCGTACGCAACGAGAAGCAGAACAAATCGTATGCCTACGACCGCGAAGTGCCCAATTCCAAGAAGGCTATTCTCAACTACCGTGTTATCGGCAGCAGCGACAACTACTACCTGCTCGAAGTTGATCTCAAGACAGGCCGTCACCATCAGATCCGTTGCCAGTTGGCAAAGATGGGCTGCCCCATCAAGGGCGACCTCAAGTATGGTGCAAAGCGTAGCAATCCCGACGGAAGCATCTCGCTCCACGCACGTAGCATCAGCTTCACCCACCCAGTTTCGAAGCAACCAATCGAGGCAGTCGCACCAGTACCAGAAGACAACCTATGGCATAGCCTCACAACTCATAACTCATAATTCATAATTAGAAATGCTCTCCCTCTACGAACTCAACAGCATAGTGCGCTCACGCATCGAGTCGCTTTCGGCCGAAACCTACTGGGTGAAGGCTGAACTGAGCGAACTGCGCGTCAGCCGCGGCCATTGCTACATGGAGTTCGTGCAGAAAGCGGAAGCCGGCAACGGACTCGTTGCGAAGGCTCGTGGACAAGTTTGGGCAAACAGATGGGGGTTGCTAAAAACGTACTTCGAAAAGACGACAGGGCAAGCGCTTTCAGCAGGCATGCAGGTGCTCGTCAGCGTAGAACCGACTTTTCATGAACTTTACGGATTCTCGCTCAATGTTATCGACATCGACCCCACTTTCACGCTCGGCGACATCGCACGCCGCCGTATGGAAATCATCCGTCAGCTCAAGGAAGAGGGCGTTGCCGAAATGAACAAGGAGCTCCCCCTGCCTCGTTTGCTTCAGCGTATAGCCGTCATTTCATCCGCCACTGCTGCGGGATATGGCGACTTCTCCGACCAGCTCCAGAGCAACCAATACGGGCTCCATTTCCTCACGCGTCTCTTCCCTGCCACGATGCAAGGCGACGGAGTGGAACAGAGCATAATCAACGCACTCAACGCTATCGCATCCGACATGGACTCATGGGACATCGTTGTCATCATTCGTGGAGGCGGCTCAACGTCCGACCTCAGCGGCTTTGACACTCTCGCACTGGCGGAAAACGTAGCACAGTTCCCATTGCCTGTCATTACCGGTATTGGACATGAGCGCGACGACACCGTCATAGACATGGTGGCGCATACAAGAGTGAAGACTCCTACTGCGGCAGCAGAATTCCTAATCCATCACCAGGCACGAGAACTTGCTGCTGTAGAGGAATTTGCCGAGCGAATAGCATCTCTGTCAATGCTGCAACTGCACCGAGAACAGGTGCGTCAGCAGAACATCACAGCAAAGCTCCCTACTCTGCTCTCCCTTGTCAGCACACGCGAAAACAATCGCTTAAGCATGCTGTGGCAACGACTCTCGTCAGCCTGCACCACTCGTTTCATGAAGGAGCAGCACCGCATCGAGCGCATCAGCGACAAGATGCAAAGCGCCGACCCCGAACACGTTCTGCGCCTCGGCTACAGCATCACACGCATTAACGGCAAGGCAGTGACCGATGCCAGCAGCCTCAACCCAGGCGACATCGTCACTACCACACTCGCCAACGGCGAAGTAATGTCGGAAGTGATAAGTATCCCTTAACTCCTTTAACTCCTGAGACGCCACAATGTGACGTCTCTACATAACTCCCTTTAACTCCTCAACTCCCCAACTTATGACATACGAACAAGCAATGAAGCGCCTCGAAGAGATTGCGCAAAACATCGAGACAGGAAAGACTGACATAGACTCCCTCTCCGCATCACTGAAAGAAGCGAAGGAACTTGTGAGTTTCTGCAAGGACAAACTCACTAAGGCCGAGGCTGACGTGAAGAAGATTCTCGAAAACAACGACTGAGGTACAATTACTTATAACAACTAAACGCCTTTTCATACGGCTAAGGCTGGCATCCATAAAGAGCACCATTCAGCGGTGCTCTTTTCTTTTTATCTCAGCAGAATTACAGCGCCACAGCGGCGAAAGTTGTAAACTTAGACTAAGTTTGCACGAACTCAGACTAAATACGCACAGACTTAGACTGAGTTTATACGAACACAGGCTAAGTCTGAAGTTTTCTCCTATGCACAAGGCAATATATTGTTTCGTTATGATAAAAAAGGAGACTGCAGGGGCAATTTATTAGAATTTATTCGTATTTTTGCGCAAATTAAGGATAATGTTACGCAATCGATGATTCGCATCATTGCGCCTAATCTGCGAGAGTAGAAATACTAATCTAATACACAATACTAACCATGAAGAAATTTTACATGCTTCTTGTGCTTCTGTCACTTTCGGTGGCGGGATTTGCACAGCGATTCACTGACACTGTCGACCGCGGACTCGTGGCCGTGAAGGTGTCAAACGGAGTGTTCGTAAGCTGGCGAGTGTTCGGCGAGGAATACTACGACGTGACTTACAACTTGTATCGCAACGGCACTAAGGTTAATTCCAAACCGTTGTCAGTGTCAAACTTTACCGACGCATCGGGTTCAACAAGCAGCACATACACTGTTGCTCCCGTAATTGACGGTGTGGAACAGGAAAAGAGCGCAGCCGTAAAGGTTTGGAGCCAGCAGTACATCGACATCCCTATGCAGTCGGTCATCAACCGTAACGGACAGAATGTTACTGCCGACTACACCCTCAACGACGTGTCGCTTGCCGACGTTGACGGCGACGGCGTGTCGGAGTTTATCGTAAAGCGCAACAGCAACGCAATCCTTGACTACACAAACAACAAGCACAGTTTCCACCGTCTTGAGTGCTACAACATCAAGGGCAAGCGCCTTTGGTACATCGACCTCGGTCCTAACATGGTTTCCGGTCCGGACGAGCAGTACGACATCATCGGCTACGACTGGGACATGGACGGCAAGGCGGAAGTTCTCTTGCGCGGTGCAGACAACATGATTATCCACAGAGCTGACGGCACTACCGAAAACGTCGGCAACATGTCGCTTGACAGCCGTAACACTCTGCAGAGCGATGCCAACATGGCATATACTCACACGGGCAATGAGTTCCTACTCTACCTCAACGGTGAGACTGCCGAAACATACGTAAAGATGGCTTATCCGCTGCCACGTCTCGAGAGCGGACAGACTGACTTGAACGCAGTATGGGGCGACGGTTACGGCCACCGCTCAACTAAGCACTTCTTCGCGGCTCCTTATCTTGACGGACGCCGACCAAGCATCTTCCTCGGCCGCGGTGCCTACACTATCCACAAGATGGTAGCATTCGACGTTGACCCTGTGACTCACCAGTTGACACAGCGCTGGCGCTGGAACGATCCAGGCGGTTCTTGGCGCGGACAGGGCTACCACAACTTCGGTATTGCCGATGTCGACATGGACGGACGCGATGAAATCGTATTCGGTTCGATGGTTCTCGACGACAACGGCAAGGGACTTTCAACTACAGGTCTCGGACATGGTGACGCGCAGCACACAAGCGACTTCGACCCATATCGCTGGGGACTTGAGCACTTTGCTTGTAACGAGAGCCAGCCTGCAATGAACTACCGCAACGCTACAACGTCAAAAATCTACTACCGCTTGCAGAGCAACGGCGACGACGGACGCGCCCTCTGCGGTAACTTCACAAACGAATTCCCAGGTGCAGTAGGAAAGAGCAACGCCAGCGGATTGATTTCGACCGTTGCCGACAAACCACTTCCAGGCGTACCAGGATTCGACCTCAACTTCCGTATCTATTGGGACGGCGACCTCTGCGAGGAAATTCTCAACAGCCCTGGTACAGAACGCGAAGCTAAGATTGACAAGATAGTAGGAGGAGGCGTAAACCGCATCTTCACTTCAAGCGGATGTAAGATGAACAACTGGAGCAAGAACAACCCTGGCGCTACAGGCGACATCCTCGGCGACTGGCGCGAGGAAATGGTGCTCCGCACAGGCGACAACGCCAATCTGCGCATCTACACCACAACTACTCCTACTAACCATCGCATCTACACCCTCTGGCACGACCACCAGTATCGTAACGCCATGGTATGGCAGAGCATTGGCTACAACCAGCCACCTCACCTCAGCTACTTCCTCGGCGAACTCGAGGGCATAACTATCGCTCCTCCACCGCTCACAATGACAGGACGCACCGAAGTGGCTAACGGCGGAACAATCGGCACCGACCTCAACGGAAAGCATGCTATCGTATGCGAAAACAACGACATGAACGTAAGCATCGCTGAAGGCGCATCGCCAAGAGTAATGACATTCAACGTGCCAAGCTGGGTACAGGGAAACAACAACAATAACAGCATCAAATACACTTACTACACGCATACAGTAAGCGGAGCTGGATTCACAGGCAACACACGCCTCGTGAAGCAAGGCGACGGAACGCTCATTCTGCCAAAGGTCGACATGACCCACACAGGCAACACTGACATTTGGGCAGGTAAGGTCAACTTCGACGGAACGATGAAGAACTCATCATTCTGGCTCAACCGCTTTGCCGAACTCAACTCAGCAGGCGGCCAGTTCCGCAGCATCAAGATGGACTACGCCTCTGTACTCCGTCCAGGCCATGCGAACTCAAAGGGCGAAATCACAACCGACACGCTCGCGCTCAACTTCGGTTCTATCGTTGAAATAGACATCTACAACACAGGTTTCGCTGCTGACGTCATCAAGACTAAGCACATCAGCGTCGAGAAGAAGAACTGGGAGTATGGTCCACAGTACCTCACACCAGTATGGCGCTTCAAACTCCAGGACGGCACAGAACTTGCTGACGGCTCATACCTCATCGCAGAGGCGGCAACTATCAGCGGCAACATCGGCGACATCAAGATCGAAGGCACTGGAGCAAAGAAGGCATCGCTCAAGCACGAAAACGGCAGCATCTACCTCGTAATCGAAGGCGTACGTGATGCTTCCCTCATCACTTGGATAGGCAACGAGACAGGTGTTTGGAACTACGCTGCCGACATGAATTTCGTTTCAGACAACAACAGCACTTACTTCGTGGAGAACGACAAGATCCTCTTCAACAACGAAGCACAAACATTCAACGTAGAACTCATGGGCGACCTCAAGGCCGACTCATTGTTCGTCGACAACACTACAGCCTACACATTCGGCGGTTCAGGCAAGATTGCAGGTAACGCATCACTCATAAAGACCGGCAGCGGACGCCTCACAATCACAACCGACAACACATACACTGGCGGAAACCGAATCAGCGGCGGAACAGTCAGTGTGTCATCCCTCTCTAACGCTAACCAGGCATATGGAAACCTCGGTGCAGTGACTACTGCTGCCAACAAGTTCATCATCGAAAACGGCGCTACGCTCCAGACTACAGCAGCAGTTCAGATGGGCTCTCCAATCCGTCTGGAAACAGAAGCCGGAGGTATCATCAACAACTCGCACGACTTCGCAATGAACAAGGCGTTCACAGGAACTCTCCTCACCAAGAGAGGTTCAGGATGGCTCAAGACATACGCTTCGGGCGCTAGCCTCAACCGCATGGCTATTGTTTCTGGTACCGTCGAGAACCATTCGGGCAATGCTGCCAAAGTTGTAGAACTCCAGGGCGGAGCAATCAACGACATGGTTGGCACAAGCAACGAAATCAACATTCCTTCAGGCAAGAAAGGTTCATGGACTACAGCCAATCGTCAAAACTACTCCAACACCATTACCGGAGGCGGCACCATCACAGTATATTGCGCAACAGAAAAAGGTAACGGATGGTACGCAACACGTACACCACTCCGCCTCAACACTGCAAACTTTACAGGAACCCTTGTACCACAAGCCACATACGCAGAAGACGGACGATTCACTCTCGACATCGCCCTCAACCTCGGCAAGGGAGCCATGGACATCCCTTCTGGCATCTACGTGCAGAACAGCGGCAAGATCTCTACTGTAGGACAGCTCACAGGTAAAGGTAAAATCGGTGCGGGATGCGCATTCTCTAACGGAGTAAGCGTAGGAGCAAATACATGGAAGGTCGGTAACGACGAAGAAAACTTCACATGGGAAGGCGTATTCGAAGGCAACGCCATCTTTGAAAAGATCGGTGAATGCCGCATGACTGTCAAGGGAGCCAACGCAAACTCAGGAGTCACTCGCATCAATGCAGGAAGCATCCTCCTCAGCGGAGCATCGGCGAAACTTGGCACAGGCTCACTCACAATTGCGAAGGGCGCTACACTTACCGGTACATCTGGTTCAGGCGGTTCACTCACTAACAGCAGCGTAACCGTAAACGGAACAGTACACCCAGGTTCTACTACAACTGCTACAAGCGGCAACATCAACTTCGGCGAAAAGAACGTCACCTTCAACTCAGGTTCTACGCTCGTCATCGGACTCCGCCGCTGCGCATCGAAGACTAACCCAGGAGGTTCACAGATCGTCGGAATCAACAAACTCACAATGAAGGGTACAATCAGCGCATTCCTCTACGAAGGTTATGAACCTGTAGAAGGCGACTCTATGATAATCTTTGAAGCAAAATCATTCACAGGAACACCGCAGTTCGACCTTCCAGAACTTCCAAGCGGATTCTTCTGGAACACAGACCGCATCAGCGAAGGCCTCCTCTTCATCGGTTACGACGCAACAGCTATCGAAAGCATCCCTGCCGACACAGATGTAGAAGTAAGCGTATTCACTGTCGGAGGTTCGCAGATTGGCAGCTTCACTTGTCCGTTCGGCAGCGTAGAGGCAGCGTTCCGCCAGTCAGAACACCCTTCAGGAGTCTACTTGCTTAAGATAACTTCTCCTCAAGGCACAATAACAAAGAAGCTGCTCAAATAAGAACAGCTTCATAAACCATACGCAAAAGGCTACGTCAATCGACGTAGCCTTTTTTATTGTCACTCAGATTTTTATCTCCAAAGAAGGCGTCAAACCCTAGTTGCCAATCCTAAACGTCACTCCTGTTCAGGCAAAAGCACGACTCCCTCTTTCTTCATGCCGTCAACCTTAACCACGATAGGTGAAGAGAAGCGGACGTGGCGCACGTGTTCCGTTTCCTGTACTGCTGGTTGAGCATTGAGAAACTCCTGATTATAGACTCCGTCGCCGATATAGTCGTTGATAGTGAAGTAGCCGACGCCGAAGCTAGTCAGGTTCTGGAAGAAGTGTGTACCCTGGCTCGGGTCTATACGGTAGTTTGTTAGCCCAGCCTCAACGATGACCTTGGCGGCAGAAATATGCGGCCACTTGACAGGCACGCACAACCACGGGTCGCTGCTGCCCCATCGGCCAGGACCAACGAGGACATAATTGCGCCCCTCATCGAGGAAGCGCCTGTTGATGCTCTCAATCTCGTCGGCAATGGCAGGGTTGTACGATGCGGTATACCCATCGGTCTTGACGTAAACGATGTCGAACACATCGTTCATTATACCATGGCCTATGGCATTGTGCGAACGCAGGATAGTCTGCTCATCAGGTATGGCAGCGAGGTCCTCATCGAGCATCATCTTGTTGTCGACCATCGGACGTATCTGCAGCAGATAAAATGTTCCCGTACGGTCTGGATTAAGTTTCACAGCAAACTCAATCTCCACGGCACGGCGCATTTCCTCCTGTCCGTAGCGGAGCACACACTGAAGGATTTCAGGCAACGGAAAGACATGTTGCTGCAGCACACCACAGAAAGTGATAAGCTTGCGGCCACCGTCGTATATTCCGTCG
>JAEIGA010019417.1_pt1 | contig 10366 bp, 29 predicted proteins | sample 9270691 | NCBI WGS metagenome assembly JAEIGA01 (sample SAMN17057246, study PRJNA624740) | gut metagenome | biome: biome; isolation source: fecal sample | host: Bos grunniens | place: China: Xizang | collected 2019
AAACGATAATCAATGCATTATAATTGATTTGAAACAAATTGATTTTATAGATTGGGAACAATTTCCGCATATTTTGAAAATTGTTACTGATCCCGGTTTAGTAAATGCCTATTTGGATTTAGTTATTTCCGAAATGCATGATAGATATACTGAAATGCGTTTAAAACGTCAAAAGAAGAGTGACAGAACAACTTTATACTTAATCATTGATGAAATAAATCAAGTTGTTCAGATACCCGGAACAATAGACAAATTGACAGAATTAACACGGTTAGCACGTGCTAGTGATATTCACTTAATCCTTGCAGGGCAAAATAATTCACGTGATGCAAAAAAAGGCGGTTTACCTGCCTGTATCCAACAAAATATAACTTTTGCGGTTGGTCTTAAATGCAAAAATAAAATTGAATCACGTCAAATAATAGGCGAAACAGGATGTGAAAAGCTACCCGATTACGGAAAAGCAATAGTATGCAATGGAATGCGATATAACACGGTAGATATTCCATTTATAACGGAAAGTGATATAGGGCAAAGATATATTGATACAATGAATTATTACGGAAAGCAGGTGAAAGCATGAAAAGTATTATGATTTATGATATTGAAGCGGAAGAGATCGAAAAACTGGAAAACAAACTTGATATATCAGCGGCAGAAATTGTCGAATACTTTTTAGAAAACTTTACAGATTATCTTTTAAATATGTATTCCGATTAAAAAAAGAGATCCCTAACAAGGGATCTTTTTTTATGCCTAAAATTCAATTTACGGGCTTTTCCAGTATTGGCTAATAGGTTTATATTCTCTTCACGTTTCCGGGCTTTATTTGCCCGGTTTCCGTGCGTTATACGCAGAAATAAATCATAGTCTGATAACGTCAAAAATACTGATTTGCATTTTAAGCTGTCAAATTCAAAAAATAAGACGTTTTACCTTTTACCTTATATCTTTATCGTCTGATATATCCTAATTGATTTTAGGCACGTTTCCGTGCGTTATTCGTTACGTTTCCGTAAATTCTACTTGCATTTCTGTATTGTGTACTTTATCACGGTGAAGCGTTACCGCATGAAAGCGAACGCCTGTTCACTTTAGCACGTTAAAGCGTGAAAGTGCCAAAAAATAAAAATTTACCCCACTGTATCGAGCCTAGGATTTTCCCGGCTTTTTAGTGATCTGCAAATTCCTAGCTTCTTCTATCAACTGTTCCGGGGAAAGTTGGACATTGATACTGAATCCTCTCGGTGCTTGGTCTTCATTGACATACTCATAATTGTTCTTTGAGAGATAAATCATGGAGACTTTATCCAAGTTTCCTTCTGCTGTTGCTGTCATCATGCATGACGTTAAGAAAGATAATTCCGTTTGAAAGAATTTAACAACTGGAACATCCCAATCACCTTTGCCGTTAGCCCAATCCAGTAAATCTTTCCTCTGTACCCCAAATGTAACAGCCAATCCTTCTAGCATCGGGATTATATCGTACTTCTTGCAGATCAGATGATAGTCCTGTACTCTAGCTTTTACTAAATCCAAAGAGTTAACGTCTTTCGGGTCTATTTCAAACTCCGAAAGTTCCGTTAACTCTTCGCCATAGCTTATAATATCAATATTGTTTATCCTTCTCTGTGCTTTAGCCATAAGAAAATTATATCAAAAAGAAGAGGTGGGGTCAATTTTTCACCGGGGTATCTGCATATCCAAATACTTTAAAATGATTCTGTAAATCTGTTTCAATGTAAACTTCCCTTTTAATCTTTCATGGAATGTCAAACAGCAGTCTATGATGGAATTGGTTAAGACTTTCTGATTTTCTTCCATCTTTTTCATCGGGTCTTCCATCGGAATAAGGGGAGAGTTTGCAATAAGTTCTTTCAACTTCTCTGTATCCATTTCGTGAAACTCAACCTTGTCCTGTTTCTTCAGTTCTTCATTTAACCTATCACTAAAGTTCATTATTATCTCCTAACGTGGGGTCAGTTTTCTACCGGGGTATCCAACACTTTCTCCAACCCTTTCTTTGCTTCTTCCAGTTCGGCAATCTTCTTAACGAGATAATCATATTTTAACTTCGCTGTGTACTGCCGGGAGAGAAGCAGGTCTACATTTTCAATCTCAAAGAAATCACAGATCTTTTTCATTGTGGAGATTTGGATGTCTTTTCTTACCTTCGGATTGAAATAATTCCTTCCGACATGGATTCCGTCACATAAATCCTTCATCGTTATCCCTTTGTATTCACAAAGCTGTTTGAGGTTGTCGATTAAAGTATCGATCCATCGTTCATTGGTTACAGGTGTTTTGTAGTTCATATTGTCTCCTTTCTAGGTGGGGTCACTTTTTGACCGGGGTGCTTTGTTCATTTTTCTCATCTGCTCCGCTAGTTCTAATTTTCTTTCTACACTGATATTATCCTTGCGTTTCGGACTCAATTTTAAGTAAGAAATAGGCAAGTGACCAAATACACTACCGTCATCGTTTAAAGCTAAAATCGTCACATTTTCATCGATATTAGCTAATCTTTTGATTTTGTTCACAAATCTCTTCTGATGAAAGGTAACGGATATGGTATCTTCATCATCGAGCCACTCGATTACATTCTCATTCATTCTTCTTCTCCCTTATGGTTATCGTCCGGGCTTTACCCTTTCTGAAGGAAATCCTGTGTTGGTATCTCAACTTCATTAAATGGTAATGCACCGTTGATTTGCTTGCTAACTCAAGACCTGCACAGATCTCATCTAATGTAGGGGAATATCCGTGGTCTTGAATATATTCAACAAGGAAATCGTATACCCTTTCCCTTGCTTCACTTTTCTTTTTCATCACATCTCCTTAATCTATCTATCGTGACAGATTCTATCCAGTCACAGGCATCTCTATGTCTGCATGACAAATACCACTTCTTTTTGCCAAAGTTTATATCAATTCGGTGCAGTTCTAGATCTGCGTATTCACATCCTTGGCACATTCCTGTTTGTACTATCGTTATCATTTATTTCTCCTGTGGGTGGGGTCATAATTTCGGGTAGGCATCCTTTGCTACAAAAGTCCTCTCCAACTAAATACTGCTCATATATATCGCACCATATTGCTTTGTCCCTAACAACTGATTGTTGCCCATGAACACAGTCTTTGCATCTTACTATATCGGTTGATAAAGCTTCGATTGCCATATCAACGGCTTCCATCTGTCTATCAGAAAATCTGCCACCAGTTGACTCAATATTTCTTAACAGTTTCACTGCTTCTTCTTTAATCATTCTTCTTTACCTACCATTCTTGCTCCGCAAAAACTGCAATACCTTGTCCGCTCTTCCGTTCCCCACGCAGAATTATTCTGACAACATGAACATATAAATATTGGCTCTGTGTGTTCTCTCGATTGTTCCTCGTCTTTTATCCACTTCCCTGTTTTCTGTTTATTCAAAGCTTCAGCCAGCTTCTCAATACAACTGTCTGTCAGTTCTATCTGTGTGACTTCTTTGCATATGATTTGTTTTGATTCAATGATTGGCATCACTCTTCCTCCAAAAACCTAATATCAAATGCCTGTGCAACAGCGTTCCCCAATGACGAAACCAAAACCTCATCATTCGACAAATCATCTCTCCCAATGTGAGCCAATATTCCATGCACGATTTCGTGGCAGACAGTAACCTTTTTAATTGTACTTGGCATATCTTCGTTAATATAAATCCTGCACGTTTTGTAATCTATCTGACCAAAATGTGTATCTAAATCAAATGTGTCTTTTGCTTCAATGATTTCATGCGGAATACCACAAATATCTACTTTCATTTCGCACCTCTTTCTATTGCTTCATAGCAGTTATAAACAAGCCTTGGACATTCTTTACACTGGCTGTCAAATTCCTCTGTTTCACAATCAAGTCTGCCATAGCAATATGTTTTGCCATTTACTTCATCGACTGCGATTCCACCCTTGCATTTGTTTTTGTGAACAAGTCTATATGCCATCACTTTTCTCCATTCCTTGTGTTCCATGCTCTTTTAGCGTCACATTTCTGCCAAAACAATTTATCTTGCGCTATGCTACAATGCGTACACCGAACAAAATATCTATGCTCACCGCAGTCCTCAATGATTGCTTCTTTTCCACAGAACGGACACGGCTTCAGATCAATTTTCATTCTGCTCTCCCTTCAGTTCTTTGTACTCTTCGTCCCACCAAGATGGTGGTGCTTCTGCTTTCGGAAGACCACCAACACCGAACACCTCTTGAAACTTAATCAGATTGGTTACGATTGGATGTTCCTTGCTCCACTGTTCAACGATGGAAACCGCTTCTTCTGCTTCATCGTCTTCTATACCGTGCATACAAATATGTTCATCATGCAATGGGCAATCCAAGCAATCAACAGTAGCACAAATCCTGTTGCAATCTTTCAAAAACTTAACAGCATCCATCTTCCTCACCTCTTCCCAAAATAATGCCCACTGCCACTTCCAACCAACCAAATTGCAGTGATACCCCTAAAATTCGTCATTGAGAAACCACAAAACTCATCACTCATACAGAAAGACAGAAAAGGTCTCATTCTTCCTCACCTACCATTCTTGCTCCGCACATCCCACAGTATCTCTGTAATTCATGGTGGTCATCATTCTCAACGTCCATTAGAATGCCTAGACAGTTTGTGCATTCATAATCGCTTGTGTCATTTCCTTTACGCAACAGTTTCCAATGCCCTGTTTTCTGCACTGATGGTAATCTCTCTATAAACTCGATGCAGGTTTTGTATGCAGAATCTCCGATGAGATCACGAAAGTCTTCACTTGGGTTTAAGTGTTCCCGTTGTTTGTTTATGCGGTCAATCACTGCCTGTCTGCTGATTAAGTCATCCATCGTCCTCACCTCGCATATACGCACCGCAGCACGGGCAATAGTTCCATCCACTTGATAAATCATCTCTTCTCTCCGCATGGCAAACACTACAAACTATGTATCTGTCACCATAATGAGTTGTACATCCCCACTTCCCTGTTTTCTGTGCGGACGGCAACTTCTCTATCTCGTCTACGCAGTCACTCACGCAAGCACAGAAACCATTTAAACACGCATCAATCGCATCCTGTCTTTTTATTAAGTCATCCATCACTCTTCTCTCCTTCCTGTGGTCATCACCACCGCAAGCAACACCGATGGCTAATGCACCAATAAATAACAAACAGATTAAGATAAATTCACCCATTGACAAACCTCTCCATCTGAACTCCCATTGCCATAGCCAAATCGTATAATGCATAGGGATTTGGAGTTGCCTTATCCTGTGTCCATCTTAAAATGGTCTTTCGGTCATATCCGCTTTTCTCCGACAACGTATCTAGGGAGTACCCGGTTTCATCCATGATTTTTCGTAAATTTTTTCCGATCATTTGTATCTCCATATATTTCCAAAACGCTGATATTTAATGCATCCGCTATGTCTAACATCGCATAGGCATTGGGTGCATGGTCATCCGACAACCATCCATGTAAAGTAGATTCCGATACCCCGATTGCTTCTGCTAACCTAGCTTGTGTCCACATCTTTCTTTTCATGATCCGCTTAATGTTTGCTCCTATCATCCTTCCCCCCAAATCTTTGGTGTATAGCCTGTCTCTTCTATCATGAGGTTTACGTATGCCTTTATATTTTCACCGTACTCCTTTCTCATTTCGTCTGTCTTTGATAAGAACTCGGCTATCTGTTCATCAGACCAGTTGTCCGTCCTTCGTAAAGCCAAGCACAGACAAGCTAGAATCATCGGTGCTACCCATCGTTTTCTTCGGTGTAGAGAATAGATATACTCTTCCGGGGTCAGCGTTCCTGTCCTGTAATGTAACTGATCAAAGTCTGTGTAGGACTTCTCCCCGTCCAAGGCTATCTCTATCCCGGTTTCCTCTTCCAGTAAGGCGAAGGAAGATGTCCTCTTATCCCTACATTCTCTCCATATGTTTGTAGACACGTTAAATCTGTCGATTATCTTATCTGCATCCCAACCCATTTTATAGAGAGTTACAAAACAGACTACATTGATTATCCTTAACTGTTCTTTTTGGTATTTGATGGCGGATTGTTCTGCTTTGCTTATGTTCACTGTCTCACGCTTTCTTCAAACTTATCTATGTATGTACTGAATGTTTCTTTTATCTTCTTCCCCTTATGAGACAGCTTCAGTTTCATCCAAAGCTTCTCATAGGCTTCTTTATCTGCCTTGCACAAATCCTTTTCTAGCATGGCTCTGACAGCCAATGCACAGTAGACTGTATCAGTTATTGTTAACTCCATCCTTCTTTCTCCATTTCGCATATAAAGGCTAGGTTGCAAGCCAAGTGTTTATAGTGTTCGATTCCGCTTTCCGCATCTTTCCCTTTCGGGTCTTTCAAATAAGCTAGAAAATGTCGGAAAGCCGCCGCCCTGTACCGTTCTATCTCTACCTGTTTCCAGTTGTCGGGCGAATGGTACTTTTTGTTTCCGTATTCCCGGACTTCTGCTATATCCCAAATAATCTGTAAGGGAACTAATGTTAAGTCCAACTTACCTGCATCTGCTTTTGCTTCTTGATTCATTGTTTCAGCCTTTCATATAGTTTTTCTAGTTTGGAATGAATATCATCATTCATCGTTGGTTCGGGTCTGACCTCGGTTTCTATCTGTGGTGGCACATACCCTTCTAGTTGGGGTTCATCGTATAAGGCTATTCCTACTGCCGCATGGTTTTCTTTTTCTCGCCTTAACAACTCTTTGTATACCTTGATTACGTTGTTGAAAGCATATCCTAGAGATTCGGAATCCATATTCCCCCAATTTCTGATCACTGTAGGACTTCCTACTGCTTTCTGAAGCATCACCGGGAGTTCTGCAAAACTCTGTTCAAAACCATAATTGGCATTCCGTGAAGCTTTCGTGAGCATCGTTAATATCTCACCTTCAGAGAACCCCGGATTCTGCCTGTTCTCTATCATCATATGCAGTTTTCCGGGAGTAGGGGCAAACCCTGTTGTATCGGTTTTAGCGTAGACCGAAAACGCATCAAAGATGTTCTGTGCATCATCGTCTTCCAATATTTTTGTCCAAACGTCTACCGCTAAAGACGGATCGTTCAGTTTAAAGTTCGGATATGTGATGGTCATCATGCCTAGTAGCTTTTTTGTATCCTCTCTTGTCATAATCACCTCGCACAAATGATAATTAAACCAACTGTTGCTATGTATGTTAAAACAACTCCTACAGGCAAAACCCAATCAATGTCTACCATTATGTATAAAAACGCTGTTAAGCAAATAAGAAATACCGCCACAATAAACGGAATCAGCATCATATTTTCCCTTTCGCATTCTCATAATCTGCAAAGCTTTTAAGTCTCCAAAAGATGACTGGTTGTGCGTATCTTTGTAAGTATCTGTATTTGATATTGGCTCTCGGTTTATCGTAAATCATCACATACGGTTGGAAATTTACCTCTCGCATAAACTCTACTCGTTCAAGGTCTTGCACCCATGAGCTGTCGAAATTTACTAGGATATATACAGATACCTTACTCCGATTCCATCCTGTTTTTTCGCTGACAAACCGCATCTTCTCTACAATAATGTCCTTCTGTTTCCAGTCATCCCATGCAAAGTGGATTGTTCTGACCTTAATCTTTTTCAGCAGTTCCAGTACGTCTTCTGTAATGAGTCTAACGTCCAACCCTTGATTAAAATCTACCCATGCATTGCTCTTAACTAGCTGTTCAAGCAGTTCCATTCGGTCTTTGCAAGCTAGGATATTCGGGTCACATAAAACGATGTTCTTTTGACCTCTCCAAAACTCACTTAAATCCGCAACCTTCCTACTGCACTTCCCTTCCTTTGAAGCAACATGGCAGAAATGGCATCCTCTCGGACATCCCCTTGTCAGAAATCCGTAAGCAGTATCTTCTGTAAGATGTGGGTACAAAGAATAGTCGGGGTATATGTGTTCTATCTCGTCCGGGAGATTTTCGTCTTTTGTTTTGTCAAACACTTCTTTCCCGTTTACCAAAGAAATTGCGTACCCACTGCCCCCCCTAAAAATTTCATCCGCATCAATGCAGTATTCGTAATCGGGAGTGTTTGAGAAAACCTTTGACATATACACTCTGTCCATGTGTCCGCTGAACATTGGTTCATACCATTCCACTGAATCACCTTTTGATTTGTGGTAGGCAGAGATTTTCATCAGTGGTAGATTGGGATAGTTGTGACCGTCTACGTCAATCAGACCTACTTTCATATTCCTTTATCCTCTCTGTTAAAATTCTCACCTACTCTGATAGGTTTTCATTTTCCTCTTCAAGATCCGTGATGTATTCCAACATTTCTTTACTGTCCATAATCACCTCACGCTAACATTATCTTGTCATATTGCGACAGTTCCTTATTGTTTTCGTTCTGCCTGTTGCGGTTAAAGTTGTTCTTCTCCCAAGTCACCACCGCAGATTTCCAATTCTTCATCTTCTGCCCTTTTCCTAAAGACCATCCCCTAGCTTCGTAGTAGGAAACAAAGTGTTCTGCATCTATGTTGTTTCCTCTTTCCATGCAATAAGCTTGCACTTCTTCAATAGTAGGTGGGATGAATTTTTTGGGTGGGGTATATTTATCAGTATTTAATGGATAAGTAGTTGATTGTTTAGTACTTGATTCTTTAGTATTTAATTGTGGCTGATTTCCTACATCTTGAAAACCAACATCTTGATTTTCAACATCTTGATTTTCAACATCTTGAAAATCGGAATCTTGATGGTCTGAACTTGGTATCTCACTTACTGTATGAATCCAACCAACTATCGCACCGTTTTCGTGAACGATCCGTTTAGAATAGTAACCTGCCGTTTCAAGTTCCTTTAAGGCTGACATGATTGCCGCTTTCCCATCCTTGCAAATTTTCGTTAACCCCTTTATTGAGAGTTCCCATGTTCCGTCCGGGAGAGAAAGCATCATCGTCAGCAAACCCTTGGCTTTCAGAGAGAGTCTAGTATCTTTCAAGTGCCTGTTGCTTATCACGGTATAGTCTTTGGTTTTCTCTACTCTGATTACTTCAAACATCTTATTTCCCCTGTTCTGCGATGTAATTATCTATAACTTCTCTGTCATAGATGATTTTTCTTTCTCCGATTCTCCGGGTAGCACCGATCTTTTCCATTAACTGCCTTGCTCTAGTGTCACCCATTCGGAGATACTCTTTGACCTCTTTAATGGTCAAATATCTTCCATATTTTTCTTCCACAAAATACCCCTTTCTTATTGCTTTGCTTCGGTATTATGTAGTATACTTTTTTATTTAGTCTTATTATACCGTATTGCAAAGCCTGTTGCATCAAATGTGCGTCATGCTCTTCGTTCAGTCTGTCTCCATCCCCTTAATCATGCAGATAACCATAAGCTTATAAATATCTGACTTTGCTTTCTCTGCTTTTATTTTTTCTATCTGTTTGTTCAGAGCATCGATCCGTTTCTGCAAGTAGCCGTTTTCATTAACACTCTTTGTTAAAAACCCCTGTAAAGAGTTGACTTCTTTCTGTAAGGATTTATTATCTTTCTCCAGTTCGGTTATCTTATTGATAAAGCTTTTTTCTTTTTCGTCTGTCATATATAGTTCTTACCGTACCTTTCCATGAACTCTTCGTGTGTATGTGTCTTTTCGTATTCCGCTTGTGCCATAGCTTGCAGGTATTGCCTTAACTCTTTGTTATAGTGAGCGGAATACCCCGGTTCATTGTGGCATTGGTGACAGAGATAAACGGTTAATCCGTCTTCATCTGCCAACCTTCTTCTGCTTGCCGTAAATATGTGGTGGCACTCCACTGGGAACTTTCCACAGATGAAACATCCGTCTTCTTTAGCGTTTAATGGCATTCCATTTCTCCTTTAATTTCCCGACAAGGATTTCATAATTGTTTGAAACTGATTGACTTGAATACATAGCTACAGAAATGTCGCATCTCCAACATCTGATGTTCATCATTGCATTTCCGTATTTGTGCATCAGATCGTAGTAAAATCTCTTTTGGGTAAGAGTCAACCTGTCTTCCTTCCCACATAGCGGACACGGTTTAAACTCGTTTATCCTGTTCATTCTTCTCTCCTTTCTGCATCCACTGCCATTCCATTTTTGCTTCTTTCACTGTATCCCCGGTGGAGAACCTGCCACAATTCTCGCACCGCACCATGTAGATACCTTTATAAGCAAACACCTTTGGTTCTTCTCCACATACGCAAGTCATAATTCGCTCCTTTCTGAAATAGCCCCATCCATCAAACGGCTGAATTGTTTTTTTGTAAGGTGTTTGGAATCCACTAGCTTGTAATATTTCACATAGGGTTTTCCATCGATG
>JAEIGA010019418.1_pt1 | contig 10365 bp, 3 predicted proteins | sample 9270691 | NCBI WGS metagenome assembly JAEIGA01 (sample SAMN17057246, study PRJNA624740) | gut metagenome | biome: biome; isolation source: fecal sample | host: Bos grunniens | place: China: Xizang | collected 2019
TCGTACTCGCACAGGTACAGCTCGTCCATCATCTTGTCGATGTCGGTGCAGTCGGTGCGGACCAGGTCAATGGACTTCTTCCAGTTCTTCTCGCCGCCGCGCTCAAAAATGTCACGGAAAGCGTCCAGCAGAACATAGTAGCCCTTGTTACGGCCATAGCTTTCGTCGCCCAGGAACATCATAGCCCACTGTGCGTCGGTCATAGCGGTGGTGCCGGAGTCGGACAGCATATCCACGGTCAGCATGCCTGCGGGGAAAGCGAACTCATTATAATGAGTAGCCTTCAGTGCGCGCTCACGCTGCTCCACGGTGACTTCGGGAACATTGCGGGTAACATAAGTTACGGAGCGGGGAGTCTTTACATTCAGGGGATATTCGTTTGCCATAATACTTTACCTCCATATTTTTTCAGAGGATACCCCGGTCATCGTTCAGTTTCGACTGGCGGACAGTACCATGATTTTGATGTGGGATAGGGGAGCGTCCCCAAATTTCCAACATATATAGTAGCATTCTCCGCCTGTTTTGTCAATATGAAATAGAATGGAAAAGGCGGGAAACGCCAAAAACTATGTGAAAATTGTATAGTAGTCCGGCGATCTATGGCAATTGATTATTGACTTTTCACAAATTGGAATGTAAACTTATACTGATATGTTATTTTTTGTAATCAGCGTATCGAACATGGTGGTTTCAACACGACATATTGCAGAAACAAAGGATGGACATTGCAGCAGACTTGTCTGCATCCGGTGGTACTGCATAGTGTGAAGTCACCAAAAAGGAAAGGATGAATTTGTTGTGAAAAAGAAACTTTTCGCGCTCCTCCTGGCTCTGGTCATGGTTTTCTCTGTGGCTATGACCGTCTCCGCAACGGAGCCGCTGCCCGAGGCAGAGCTTTCCCTGCAGGTTTCCACCGGCAAGGGGAGTGTATCTGTTGCGGTTTATCTGACCGGTGCGGAGTTTGCGACCAACGGTCGCTTTACCGTCAGCTATGATGCTGAGGCTCTGACTCTGGTGGAGACACAGACCACGGATGCATATGCTGTTGACAGTATCAATGATACAGAAGATGGCATTGTTACCATGGCCTGGGTCGGCAGTGAACTCACGAAAGAAAAGACCTTGATGCTGACTCTGGTGTTTGAAATTGCAGAGGGCTGCACCAAGGATCTGACCTACCGTGTGGATGCTGATGAAGTTTTTGCTCCCTTCGGCGAGTATTCGGTTATGTGGGACAAAGTTACTGTTCCCTACAACGCACCTGCCGATACCACTGCTCTGGAAAAAGCCATTGCCGCTGCTGAGGCACTGGATGAAACTGCATATTCCGCAGACAGCTATGCCGATGTGGAGGCTGCGCTGACTAAGGCTATCGCGGTGCTGGCGGATGCCGATGCCACTCAGGCAGAGGTAGATGCTGCTATCAAGGCTTTGAATGATGCGATGGCTGCACTGCGCCCTTTGGGTTCTGCTGATGTGACTGCGCTGAAGGCAGCCATTGCGGATGCAGAGAGCCTGAATGCTGCGTTGTATACGAAAGAGAGCTTTGCGTTTGTTCGCACTGCTTTGGCAGAAGCCAAGCAGGTGATGGCAAACCTGGAAGCGACACAGGAAGAAGTAGATGCCGCTGCCAAAGCATTGCTGGATGCCATGGGCAACCTGCAGCTGGCGGATCCCAATGTGCAGGTAGGCGATACCAGCCATATCGGTCTGTGGGCTGTGGTCTTCTTAATCGCTTTTGTTACCATGATCGCTGTTGTGGCAGTAATGATCCGCTCCGGCATGGGCAAGCATATCTGCCGGTTCCTGTCCATTGTGCTGGTTTTTGCTATGCTTTTGGCAGCGGTTCCTGCCAACACTATGGCAGCGATCGTGGGCGAGGACGGCGACGGTCAGAATCTGTTGTCCAGCATCAAGGACCTGATCACTGGTGACTATGTGGTCAAGGGCGAGGATGACTCCCTGATCGGCAGCATTAAGGAACTGGTGGATCAGACCAATAAGCTGACCATCCAGCAGAATATTGCAAAGCTGGAACCCACTTTTGAAGATAAGGATATGGTACGTATCCTTGTTGAACTGGATGGCGACTGCCTGCTGGAGCAGGGCTATACCCTGAGCCAGATCTCTGCCAATGGCGAAAAGGTAGCTGCCGATGTGGCCAAGCTGGAGATCGTCCAGAATCATGTGGCTGCAAAAATTGAAAAGATCGTTGTTGACTCTGGCCTGGCATTGCGCACAGACGGTGTTAAGTACAACTATACTGTGGCACTCAATGGCTTTGCCATGACCGTTCCTTATGGCACTATGGAGCAGATCCGTAACATCGATGGCGTGAAAAATGCCTATGTTGCTACGGAGTATTATGCTCCCGAGTCTGAAAAGAGCGACTACGCCCCCAATATGTATGCCACTTCCGGTTCTTTCGGTTCTGCACAGACCTGGACTGAACTGGGTTACACCGGCACCGGCATGATGATTGCTGTTATCGATACCGGCTTGGATGTGGACCATCCTTCCTTTGCGGATACCCCCGCAGGCGCAGTGCTGCAGGTCAGCGATATCGAAAAGGTTCTGACGGATCTGAACGCTTATGTGATCTATAATGAAACCAGCCCTGTGAAGCTGACGGCTGAGGATCTGTACTACAATGGCAAGATCCCCTTCACCTTCAACTATGTGGATGCCAGCGTGGATGTGACCCATGACTTTGATACTCAGGGCGACCATGGTACCCACGTTGCCGGTATCGCTTGTGCCAATAAGATTTCTACCACCGATGTTGTGGGCGTTGCGCCGGATGCACAGGTGGTCGTTATGAAGGTGTTCGGCCAGAAGGGCGGCGCCTATACGGATGATATCATTGCAGCGATTGAAGACTGCATTCTGCTGGGCGTGGATGTCATCAATATGAGTCTGGGCGCACCTGCCGGCTTCACCGAAGACTATGCCCTGGTGGATCAGGTTTATGGCCGTGTCCTGGAGGCGGATATGATGCTGGCTGTTGCTGCCGGTAACATTCCTTCTTCCGCTATCGGCAACAATCAGGGCTCCAACCTGAACTATACCTCCGATCCCGATATGGGTATCGTCAACTCTCCCTCCACTTATCTGGGTGCTACCAGTGTGGCCAGCTCGGAGAACGCCTATGTGATGATGCCCTACTTCTCCGTAGGTGAGAACAAGCTGCCCTACGTGGATGTTACCTTCGTGAATTTTGCCAATTTGGCGGGTACTTACGAGTATGTCGTGGTGCCCGGTGTCGGTGATGTTGCCGATTATGAGGGTTTGGATGTGGCTGGTCGTGTCGCGCTGGTACAGCGTGGTACCATCGATTTCCCCACCAAGCAGAAGAATGCTTTTGACCAGGGCGCTGTGGCACTGGTGGTCTATGATAATGTGGAAGGCCCGCTGGTCAGCATGTATGACGGCGGCTATCTGCCCCATGTCTTTATCTGCAAGGCTGATGGTGAGAAGATGATCGCTGCTGCCGAAAACGGCATTGGCCTGATGACCATCCATCCCTATGGCGTGGAGACCCCCATTAAGAATGGCAACGGCGGAAATATGAGTGACTTCTCCGCCTGGGGCGTCACCCCTGATCTGCAGTTGATGCCCGATGTGACCGCACCTGGCGGTAACATCTATTCCTGCTACACCGATGGCCAGTATGGCACTATGAGCGGCACCTCCATGGCCTGCCCCCATATTGCCGGTATGAGCGCTATTGTGCTGCAGTATCTGCATGACTGTTATCCCAACCTGACCGATGAAGAATTCCATATTATCGTGGAATCCCTCGTTATGTGTACCGCTGAGCCTGCTCTGGCTCCCAACGGCATTCATTATTCTCCCAGAACGCAGGGCGCCGGCTATGCCAATGTGTACAATGCTGTTACCAGCCCCGTGTATCTGACCAGTTATCAGAAGGAGACCGGTGAGCTGACTCCCAAGGCCTCTATGGGCGATGATCCGCAGCGTACCGGTGTGTTCACCTTCACCTTTGAAATGAACAACCTGACCGGTGCGGCCCAGACCTATCTGTTGGATGATATTCTGATGACCGACCAGTTCCTGACCCTGGAAGGCTTCGGCGATGCCGAATTCTTCGGCGAAGAGGAGCGCTACCTCTCCGGTAAGGTTTCCTTCGCCTTCCCCAATGCGGAAGTGCTGACCGGCTATGATTTTGATGGCAACGGTGCTTCCGATATGGATGATGTGCAGTATGTGCTGGATGCTATCAATGGCGTGATTCCCGTGGATGCTGATATGTCCCTGGATCTGAACAAGGATGCTGTGATTGATACCAGGGATGCCCAGTATCTGTATGAGATCGTTGTTGGTGCCATCGAGGCCCAGAACCGCGTGACCGTTCCTGCCAATGGCAGCGTTTCCGTGACTGTCACAGTGGAGTTGTCCGAAGAGGATATGGCTTACATGGATGCGCACTATGAAAACGGTGTGTATGTAGACGGCTTTGTTCGTGCCTATGCTGAGAGCGAAGGCGCTGTGGATCTGAGCCTGCCCTTCGTAGGCTTCTACGGTGGCTGGACCGAGGCTCCTATCTTCGATACCGGCTGGTACTATGAAGACGAAGAGACAGTAGAGTACAACCGTTATCTGAATGTTCTGTTTGCTACCCTGGGTGATACCGGCGGCGCTGGCCTGGGTATTAACCCCTATATCGAAGAGCCCTATGATCCTGCCCACAACGTTCTGTCCCCCAATGGCGACGGCTACTTCGATTATGTGCCTGAGATTTATATCAGCATGATGCGTTCCGCGGAATTGCTGGACTTCACCTGGACCGATGATGTGACCGGTGAGCAGCTGTACTACGAATTCTATCAGTATGCCCGTAAGAGCTACTACTGGGCTGCTTATGGTATGGCTATGCCCATCGTCTACACCGACGGTGGTCTGCTGCCCTATACTTTCTACGATGAAAATGGCGAATGCATGGTGCAGGATTTGCAGCACCTGACCCTGACCATCCGTGGTTATCTGGATGACGGCGATCTGGACAATGTATATGTCAACGAGCTGGGTCAGCCTGTGCCCGATCACGAATGGGCCGATGGTGTGATTGAAGTGCCCATTGTTATTGATATGAAGGCACCGAAGATCAACCTGGACTCCATGGTTTATTTCACAGAGGATGGCCGCAACTATGTGCGCTTTGATGTGGAAGATAACTATGACATCGCTGCAGTCGTAACCACCACCTTGGGCGGCGGTACTTACGACTATATCCCTGTTAACACCAAGACGCCCGGTGTGGATGGCGAAAAGGATACTGTAACCATCGACATCACGGATTACGATGCCAACTTCCGTATCGTACTCTGCGACTATGGTTGTAATGAAAGCTCCTATGAGCTGACCAATGTGCAGAACGAGGGCCTGGCACAGGATGAGTTCTACGGCTTCCGCCGCTACAGCACCGTTACCACCCAGGATGCCTATTATGTGACCGATGCCCTCAACGGCTGGTACTCCTTCTTCGATGCTGACCATATGCTGATGCATACCAACCAGTCCCTCACCGGCGAACCCACTGTGTTTGCCGCAGAGTATGTGGACGGCTACATCTTTGGTGCCCAGGCCGGTGAATATGGCTATAATACCATGTTCGTTATGAAGGCAGGTTCCTGGGATCGGATGGACTTCGGTTCCGATAGAGCTATGTATCAGACGGTCTATGAATGGCCCGGCCGGGAGGGTAGCTACTTCCCGCTGAAGATGATTGCTCTGGATATGGCCTACGACTACACCACTGATACCATGTTCATCCTGGCAAATGCTTATGAGAATAATTACTTCCCCGAGGGTGAAGTCAATATTCTGCTGAGCATGGATATCCACACCGGCGATGTGAAGATTCTGGGTAAGATTATTCCCACAGAGAATGAAAGCTTCCTGGCTCTGACGCTGGCTTGTGACAATGAAGGTGTACTCTACACCGGTAACTATGAAAATGGTAAGCTTTATACCATCAATAAGGAGCCCATTGCTACTACCGAGCAGTATGGCTATGGCACTTATGAAGCTACCTGCATCACAGAAGGTGAGTCCAAGTATTGGGTTGCAGCTTACACCCAGTCCATGACTGTGGATCATGCTACCAACACGCTTTACTGGGCTGCATATCAGGGACAGGTTGGCGTTTCTGCTTTCCTGACCATGGACAAGACCAATGGTGAGATTCTGAATTTGACCTACACCGCGGATAATGCGGAAATGGTTGGCTTGTTCAAGCCCTGGGATTCCGGACGGGATATTATTCAGGATGCTGCACTGACCGGCATTGCTCTGCGCAACGATCAGCTGTATCTGACCGTTGGTGAGACAGAAACTCTGGTCGCCAAGCCCATGCCTTACAACGCATCCATGGGTACACTGCGCTATACCAGCCTGAATGAGGCCGTAGCAAAGGTTTCTCCCTATGGTATTGTGGAGGCTACCGGTATCGGCTCTGCTGAAATTTTGGTTACTTGCACCATGGAAAATGGCGATGTGTTCGAACAGACCTGCCAGGTGAATGTTTCCAATGTCAGCGGCACGCTGTTTGGTTATTCTGATCCCTACTGGCTGATGATGGATGCGGGCATGCCCCAGCAGTCCAATCAGATCGTGGATGCCATGGAACTGGAAGGCACAGTAACTGCTTCCGCTTTCCGGGATGGCTATCTGTATGTTTCCGCTATTGTGGAAGGTTTTGATGAGGACTATAATACCATCTACACCACCAATCTGTATAAGCTGGATGCCAATACGCTGCAGGGTGAATTGGTAGGCAGCTACGCAGGCAAGACCACTGCGCTGGCATTCAATTATGCCGATGGATTTATGTATGGTCTGCGTTATGTGGAAACATTTGACAGAAACTGGAATCTGACCGTTTCCTACGAGTTGATGCGTGTGAACATGAGAACCGCAGAAACGGTTACCATTACTACTTTGGATTCCATCTATCCCTACTCCGACCTGACCGGTGATTATTGCAACTGCTCCGGTGCGCTGGCCATTGACTACGAGGGTAACTTCTATGTCAACGGTGATAATGCAGACTGGGAGTACAATCTGGTCCGGTTCAACCTGAACGAAAATAACGAACTGGTAAATGTCACCGAATTTGCAGGCTTTACGGAGTATAGCTGGAATGGCGACGCTATGGTATGGTCGCAGCGTAACGGCGGTCTGCTCCATGTCGCAGGTGATCTGCTGCAGTGGGTGGATGTTTCCGATATGGAAAATGTGGTGACTGTCAATCTGGGCAATATCCGCGGTTCCAGTGGCAATGTTTTGGCGCTGGCCATCCCCTTGACCGGTGAACCTGAAGTTCAGGGTGCCATTGCTACCGAGGTGCAGCTGGATGCTTCCTACACGGTGGCAGAAGGTGAAGGTGTGAGAGTGGTTCCCACTTTGAACCCCTGGAACGCTGTGGGCGAATTCGAATATTTCGTTGGTGACGAGTCCATTGCTATGGTGGATGAGGACGGTTATGTCACCGGCCTGACCGTTGGTCAGACTACGCTGACTGTCCGTGTTGTCGGTACCGATCTGATTGCGACCACCACCATTATCGTAGAAGAGAATCCCGGTTACCTGTACGGCTATTTCCAGGGCAATCTGGTAGATAATATTCCTCTGGAAGCCTGGGGCAAGGTCCCGCTGTCCAATGTTGCGGAATACACTTTCCTGAGCGATTTGTATGACATGACCATTTACGCCGGTGCTTACTACGATGGTGTAATCTACGCAATGGGTCAGCATTATGTTAATGGCAAGTACTACCTGATGGAGATCAGCCCTTCCAACTTGCACTACAATATTATTCGTGAAGTAGATGTTATGATCCGTGACATGGCATTCGACTACACCACCGGCACCATGTATGTTGTGGGCTATAATGAGTCTATTAAGGGTGGTCTGTACCAGATGAACCTGGAGACCATGGAACTGACTTTGATTGGTGACAATGATATGGGTGTCCAACTGGTGACCTTGGCCTGTGACGATGAAGGTGTGCTCTATACTTCCGATGATTATGGTGAAGTCTTTACGATGGATAAGCACACTGCACAGCTGCAGTCCACCGGTATCTACGGTGGCAGAAGCCCCTATCTGCAGTCCATGGCCTATGACTACAACAACGATGCCATTTACTGGGCAGTTGGCGGTACGATTTATCAGCTGGATATCTACAACCATCGTGCCGTGGGCATAGGCTCCACCGGTTGTTCCATCAGTGCTTTGTTCACTGTGCCTGAGATGAAAATCCCTGTGCCGGAAACCATAGATCCCCAGGGCGTTGCATTGCCGGAGAAGAACACTGTGGCTGTGGGCCAGACCCTGACGATCGAAGCTGTGGTTCTGCCTGTATCTGTGTCCACTGTAAACCAGAGCCTGATTTGGACTTCTTCTGATGAGAGCATTGCTACCGTTAACAGCAAGGGTGTAATCACCGGTGTTTCTGCCGGCAAGGTCACCATCACTGCTACCGATGCCAAGGGCAATTCCGACAGCATCAGCATCACGGTCACGGCTGAACAGCGTTACTTCTACGGCTATGACGAGCTGAGCCTGTCCTGGGTCAAGTTTGGCACCGACGGCGTGATTCTGGAATCCTGGAAGGATGCTGAGGGCCTTAGCCCCATCGTTGCAGCCCAGTATATTGACGATGTGCTGTATGCATACGACCGTGACGGCTACTTCTACATGGTCAATACGGAAACCTTTGAGCGCACGCTTATGGGCAACGGTATCAGCGGTATGACCACCAGCCTGGAGGCTTGGGATCATACGCATAATGAGCAGGTCTACTTTGTGGACGGTATTCCCTACATCATGATCGACCTGGACTACAGTGTCGTGGAGGGCAGACGGGGCACCGTTACCACGCTGTATGGCGTGATGATGGCATGGAATATCTCTGCATGGCGTGACTCCTTCTCTTACAAGGTTGTGGAACTGGATATGCAGACCGGCGAAATTGTTTCTGTTATTGCGGAAGACGAGCTGGTAGACGGCATGAGCCTGCGTCCCACCAACCTGCTGTATCGTGCGGATAAGCTGTGGACCATTAATGGCTATATTACCGGTCTGATTACTACCATCGATCCTGTCTTTGGTGATGTTGCCGGTACTGCCATCTGCCCCGATTATTGGGGTGACTTCAATGGCGGCCGCTCCATGATTGAGGATCCGCTGACCGGTACGGTATACACGATCCGTGATATGCGTACGGAATACATCGGTATGGAGGACTACACCGGCGCCTATTCCACTTCTGTGCTCTGCACCATGGAGTTGGGCCTGGGCAAGGTGGATCCCATCTGCACCGTTGGCAGCAATATGCGTATTGTTGGCCTGTTTATCAAGTAAAACTTTCGATTAAAGCAAAAATGCCGACATCCTTCGGGATGTCGGCATTTTGCATAAATTCGCAACAATGTTCACAAGGGGGGATGTTTGTTGACAAAAAGTCATACTTGAGGTAAAATTTTTATGAAGGAGGAGTATATATGAAAAAGGGATTGTTTATGGCGTTGTCTTTCCTTTTGCTCGTTTCATCTATTGCAGGCTGTGTAAATCGATACGAAAAGAATACCTGGTATAGCGACAATAAACTTGAGGAATGTTTTGTTCCGGGTCTTCCTGCACCGGCAGGAAGAGAATATATGCTGGAGGACGAAAAGTCCATCTATGTTTTTATGAACAATTCGGAGTATGACAGCTATGTTTCTACGATATATACATATCTCAAGGAACAGAATTTTCCCTATCTTGGTACAAGAGGTGAACAGAAAGATACCTTGGCTGGTGCGCTTACCACCTATTATTTTGAGCCAGCTGAAGAATTGGCGGATTTTCGTAGTCACTATGGTGGTGGAGATTATGTTTTTGTTTTTTCCGATGGATCAACGGATGAATATGGCGAGATTGTATTCTCTGTTTTGATTCTCTACCGGCAATCTGCAGCAACACTGAATGTTGGAAGAAAGGATTTTTCTTACAACCTGCGGATTATGCTCAATAGGGGCAGTGAGGCGTCTGCCGGTGGATTCTATGAATTAAAATCGAAGGAATAACTTATGAATCCCCCAAAAAATGGAGACCGCCCGAATGGGCAGTCTCCATTTTTGTCGGAGAACATTTATTTTGTTTCAGGTATCGAACATGTTTGATTTCTGTCCACACCCGCAAGGGGTGCGTCCAGAAACCAAAGGATTCTCCCACGGCCTAAAAACAGTCCACCGGACTGTTTTTTGAACGGCCTTTTGAATCCCGACACAAATTCAAATAAGAAATTGATACGAAAGAAAGCGGAGCCGTAACCATGCTCCGCTTTCGCGTAAA
>JAEIGA010019419.1_pt1 | contig 10365 bp, 9 predicted proteins | sample 9270691 | NCBI WGS metagenome assembly JAEIGA01 (sample SAMN17057246, study PRJNA624740) | gut metagenome | biome: biome; isolation source: fecal sample | host: Bos grunniens | place: China: Xizang | collected 2019
GAGAACTTGAATCATAGCATTGAGAACTTGGAGTTTGCGTTCGTAGAAGCCATTCACCTGCTGACCCGCGACACGGTGGAGAAGATTGCCTTTTTGGAGGGTCATGGCGAATTGAGCGAGCGAGATGTGTATGACCTGAGTCAAGCATTGTCTTACTACTATCAAGTGGATCGTGGAGTATTGGGCACGGAAACAGGCGTATTAGACGACTATCGTGCCGTAATCATTGCCGACCCTCAGTTGCCCTTCTCGGAGACAGACAAGTATATCTTGGACCAATACCTGATGCAAGGTGGACGTATCTTGTGGGTGGTGAATGGTGTGCGTTTCTCGGATCAACAACTGTCCACCAATGGCATGACGCCTATCATTCCGCTCGATCTGAAGCTCAACGATATGCTCTTCTGTTATGGCGTGCGAGTGAACCCTGCATTGGTGCAAGATCTGCAATGCTTGCCGATGCCTGTAGATGTGTCGAACGACCCTCAGCAGCCCAACTGGCAACCCATGCCGTGGACCTATGCACCACTACTGCTCACTTCGCAAGCATCACCCATCACACGCAACGTAGCGCAGGTGACCGCCACCATGGCTTCGTGCATCGACTTGGTAGGTGGCGACGATGGCCTACACAAAGAGGTGCTCTTGGCAACCTCGTCGGCAAGCCGTGTCACAGGCACTCCTGCCGAAGTGGATCTAAGTTTGTTTGATGGCAACGAGGAAGCATTCAAATATTCCTACATTCCCGTGGCAGCTAGTCTGTCGGGCGAGTTCTCCTCGCTATACGCACACCTATTGCCACCCGAGGAAGTAACCCTGAAGGCACCATTACGCAAGAAGAGTGTAGCAACCAAACAGATTGTCGTAGCGGCGGGTAGTACCATCCGCAACGAATGGCAACAAGGGCAACCCTTGCCGTTGGGCTACGACCGCTACACACGCATGCAGTTCGGCAACCGTGATTTCATGGTGAATGCAGTGCTCTACCTTACCGACGATACGGGCTGGATGTCGTTGCGACAAAAGGAACTGACCTTGCGCCTACTGAACGACCAACGAGCTCGCGAGCAACGCATTACCGCACAAATCATCAGTATCCTATTGCCATTGATGATATTGGCTATAGTGGGAGGAATAATCATTGTAGTACGTAAACATCGCTATACAAGAAAATAATGAATCGTATTTTTGTACATATCTGGCTATTGATTGTCTTGGCAGCAATGCCTGTTCACATGTCAGGGCAACAGCCATTGGCATATCCACTAGATACTATCGATGGAAAAATCTACTATCGCTACACCGTGGAGCGTAGTATCGGATTATACCGCTTGAGCGTCAACTTCGGTGTCAGTCAAGAGGAGATTCTGCGTGCCAACCCACAAATTCAAAAGCAAGGTTTGCGCTATGACGAAGTGATTTTGATTCCAGCCAAAGGACTAGAAGTGCAACCCGCAGCAGAAACGAGTCCCGCCAGCGAGGGAACACAGACCATCGTTGAAGCAGTTGCACAACCAAAATCAGAACCTACACCTCAACCGAAACCAGAGGGTGAAAAGAAAAGAAGACGCATCACGTTGCCACAACTCAAATGGGAGAAACACCAGAACAACGATACCGTGCCTACAATAGACACCTTGGCACAAGTGGTAGAAGATACCATCTCGAGCACCACCTTCGCGGATAGCACAGCTATTCGCCTCGCCTTGATGCTCCCATTGAATGCCGATGCCATCAAACGCGACAAAAATATAGACCGCTTCTACGACTTCTACGCGGGTGCCTTGATAGCCATCTACGAGACACAAGCAGAAGGACAACCATTGGAGATCTTTACCTACGATGTAGGCAAGGGCACGGATGAAGTGGCAAAAGTGATGAGCAAGTTATCCGCGAACAAAGTAGATGCCATTATCGGCCCTGCATATTCGCAACAAGTATCGCTCGCTATCGACTCTGCCCGCAAGGATAGTACATGGATATTGGTACCATTCCTGCCGCGTGTAAACAATATCGAGCAAAATCCGTTTGTCATCAAGTTCAATCCTTCGCCCCAAGTCGAAGCGGATGCCCTCGCTAAATACCTGGCTAAGCGCAAGGATAGTATGCAATGCATATTGCTTGAGGCCAAAGAGGACGAAGTCATTCCGCAGGGCATTACGGCTCTACACCAAGCGCTCAAGAAGCACAATGTACCCACCTCCACCATCACTCTGCGCGCGATCCTCACCGATTCGCTCAATGGATTACACCCCGACAAAGAGAATATTCTAATCTTCAACACCGAGAAATACAATAATCTCAACACCGTTATTCCTCACCTATTGGCTGCCTGCGGCAAATACCGCATCACTCTCTTTTCGCACTACTCTTGGCAAACCGAAAAGATCATTTTGCCACAGCTCTACACTTCGGTGTTCGCAAAGAAGTGTCTCGTGCCAGACAACTACGAGGAATTATATCGCACCTATTTCAACCACGAACTATCTTCGCTTCAACCGCGCTATGATTTGCTCGGTTACGACCTCACCAAGCACCTCCTGCAGATGCTCATACAGAGCCAGCAGGACAGTCTATCCAATATGCGCGAGGTGATTGTCAACTATCCATGGGCAGGCACACAAGCCAACATCCACTACCAGTCTGTGGGTGAGAAAGGCGGGTTTGAAAACAAGAATGTATATATCATCCACCAATGATGCGCCCACGCTACATATCGCTTCTTGCTGGCGTATTGATTAGTCTTTCCGCCATGGCGCAGCCACGCTTGCGTTGCCCCGAGATTTATGTTGGAGCACACGCGGGAGTGATGGCTTCCACCACCACATTCAATCCCATGGTGTCGGGCATCGACATCATGCAATCGCCTTTGAGCGTCAACGGCGGATTGGTCTTCCGCTATGCGGGACATAAAGTGTGCGCCATTCAGGTCGAGGCAAACTATATGCAACGTGGATGGAAGGAGCAAGTGGCTACAGCGAATGGTAATATCGACTACCAACGCCAATTGGACTATATCGAGGTGCCATTGCTCATGCACTTGTATTTTGGCAAGCAGCGTTTCCGTGCTTTCTTCAATCTGGGACCACAAATAGGCTATTGCTTCAGCGACAAAGCCATCTGCTCGGGCAGTAATGGTATTGTCTCCGAAGAGCTATTCAGCCAACTAGCATCCGCTCATCAATACCAATCCATCGACCATCCCTTCGATTGGGGACTTGCTGGCGGCCTAGGATGCTACTACCGCACCAAACACATTGGACTATTCCAACTCGAAGCCCGTTTCAATTATAGTTTGGGCACTATCTATAGCAACAAGCAGGTGGATTATTTCAGTTCGTCCAACGCTATGAACTTGAGCATCAACCTCGCTTACTTATGGGAGATAAAAATCAAATAATGCAATATTGAATTCTAAATCAACGATATAATATGGGAAAAATCATTTCATTAGCCAATCAGAAAGGTGGTGTAGGTAAGACCACCACATCTATCAACTTGGCTGCTGCACTCGCGGCTGAAGGCAAACATGTGTTGCTCATTGATGCTGATCCACAGGCGAACACTTCATCTGGATTGGGTATTCAGATTCGCGAACTCGACAAAACCATCTATGAATGTTTAGTGTCTGACATTGACCCTAAGACGGCTATTCTGCCTACTTCATTACCTAACTTGGATCTCATTCCTTCGCACATCGATTTGGTGGGTGCCGAGATCGAGATGTTGAATATCGACAATCGCGAGAATATCCTCAAGCGTGTCTTGTCGCAGTTGCGTTCCAGCTACGATTATATTCTCATCGACTGCTCGCCTTCGTTGGGCTTGATCACTATCAATGCACTCACAGCCAGCGATAGTGTCATCATCCCTGTTCAATGCGAGTTCTTTGCGCTAGAGGGTATTGCCAAGTTGCTCAACACCATCAAGATCATCAAGTCCAACCTCAATCCTGCTTTGCGTATCGAGGGATTCTTGCTCACCATGTACGATGCTCGCTTGCGCTTATCCACACAGGTGCATGATGAGGTGCGTCGTCACTTCGGCGACTTGGTATTCAACACCGTTATTGCCCGCAATGTCCGCCTCAGCGAGGCACCAAGCCATGGCATGTCCGTATTGGAGTACGACCGCCACAGCCGAGGTGCTAAAAACTATATCAACCTTGCTAAAGAACTTATCAGGAGGAGCAACGCATGAAAAAAACATTAGGATTAGGACGAGGTCTTGACGCCTTGATCGACACCACGCATATCGCTACGGCGGGATCGTCATCTATCAGCGAGATTCAGTTGGACAATATCTACGCCAACCCCAATCAGCCACGCCATACCTTCGACGAGGAAGCACTCCAGGAACTCTCTGCTTCCATTCGTGAGCACGGAGTCATCTCCCCTATCACACTGCGTAAGGACGACAACAACCGCTATATGATTATCGCTGGTGAGCGTCGATTCCGTGCAGCCAAGATGGCTGGTCTTACCACTATCCCTGCTTATATCCGTACGGCGAAAGACGAGCAGGTCATGGAGTGGGCACTCATCGAGAATATCCAACGCGAAGATTTGGATGCCATCGAGATTGCTCTGGCATACCAACGCCTTATGGACGAGTACAACCTCACCCAGGAGCGCATGTCCGAGCGTGTCGGCAAGAAGCGTGCTACCGTAGCCAACTACCTCCGCCTGCTCAAACTACCTGCGGAGATCCAACTGGGTATCAAGGAGAAGAAAATCGACATGGGCCATGCACGTGCCATCCTTGGTTCTTCGTCGCTCGAACAGCAATTATCCGTCTATAAACGCATCTTGCAGGATGGTCTTTCCGTGAGAAAAGTAGAGGAACTGGTCAGCGAGATCAAACCGCAGAAGAAAGAGAAAACCCTCCGCCAACCTGCATACGCTGCTCAACAAGCACTATTGCAAGAGCGCTTGGGAACACCTGTCAAGATCTCTGCACAGCGACTCACCATCGCTTTTGCCAACGAAGACGAACTCAACGCTATTATTGCTCGATTAAGTTGAAACACTTCGTTCTCTGCATATTGCTTTTCGTAGGTATCTCCTGCCTCTGGGCACAGGAGGTCAAGTCCGTAGCGCCCGAGCGTATGTCCATCAACGAGACTCAACCAATAGCTACTCTCTCCGAAGATACTACGCTACTCACCGACAAGGAGATCGACCGTCTTTTCTGGCAGCCCGACCCTATGCGAGCTGTATGGCTCGGAGCAGTAGTACCTGGATTAGGACAGATCTACAACCGTAGCTATTGGAAACTACCTATTGTCTATGGTGGACTCATGGGATGTGTCTATGCCATCACTTGGACCAACAACCAATACGAGGGATACAAACAGGCATACCGTGATATCTACCACGACATGCAGCATGGCACCCTCAGCGAGTCGCCCGACAAGTCCTATATTGCCATCCTGCCCGAGGGATATACCATCAATAGTATGGGTGGGGCCAGCACCTACCAAAGCCGACTCAAGGAGTGGCAAAACGCTTCGCGACGCAATCGCGACATGTCCATTCTCGCTACGATTGCCGTCTATGCGCTCTCCCTTATTGATGCGTATGTCGATGCACAGTTGTTCAATTTCGACATCTCCAACGACCTATCCTTGGATGTCAGCCCACAGATATACTATGACATGCAGAACCAACGAACTGCCGAAGTAAAACTTGCTATTTCATTCTAATTCATTCTTTTGATGAGACATTCCGTTATTATATGTACTTTTCTTGCGCTTGCAACTCTCTTGCAGGCACAAGATTCCACCTTGCTTATTTCCACTCCTATTTTTGCTGATTCTGCCGTTACCACTTCGTTACCATCCGATAGTTTACCTACCAGTTCGCTGCCTTTAGATTGCGAACTTCCTATTTATTTCGATGAAGCGCTAGCATATTTGGATACCACCGAGTGTACTTCCGATACGATTATTGCTGACTTGCCCGACTCTATCTACAAGCAGCGTCTACAAGCCCTGCCATTCATCATCGAGGTGCCTTACAACGAGATTGTCCGCCGCTATATTCTCCGCTATGTGAAGCATAGCCCTCGCCAATTGGCTTCTTTGCAACGAAAAGCGCAATACTATTTCCCTATCTTCGAAGACATATTGGGCAAACATGGATTGCCTTTCGAGCTCTCTTACCTTCCTGTGATCGAGTCTGCGCTCAATCCTCAGGCGCACTCGCCTGTCGGAGCTGCTGGACTATGGCAGTTCATGCCTGCCACGGGCAAGAAATACGGCTTGGAGATCAACTCCCTCATCGATGAGCGCATGGACCCTATCCAATCCACCGAGGCGGCATGCCGTTTCTTAAAAGCCTTGTATAATGTCTTTGGCGATTGGAATCTTGTTATTGCGGCCTACAACTGTGGTCCTGGCAATGTCAACAAGGCCATACATCGTGCAGGGGGCAAGCGCGATTTTTGGAGCATCTATCCTTTCTTGCCTCGCGAGACGCGCGGATATCTGCCTATTTTCATTGCGGCTTCCTATGCCATGAACTATGCCGAACTCCACGGCATCTGCCCTGCGGCACTCGAGATGACCATGGTCACAGATACCATCATCACCAACCAACGTCAGCACTTCAAGCAGATTGCTGCTAATCTAGATATATCTATCGAAGAGCTGCGCAGACTCAACCCCCAGTATGCGCACGATATCCTTCCTGGCGGCAAGGACTATGCGTTGTGCCTGCCTATCCAACTATCAGGCGGATATATCGACCAGCAAGACAGCATTATTGCATACAATGCCAAGGAACTCATCCATAACCGCCGAGCTGAAATCGACCTCTTGCAACGCACTTCTATCCATGGCGGATATACAGTCAATGGTGTGACCTACTACAAGATCAAAGCGGGTGACACCCTCAGCGGTATTGCTGCCAAGTTCCGCGTTACTGTCAAGCAACTCAAGGCATGGAACGGCCTCAAGTCCGATGTCATCCGCGAGGGAAAGACCTTGCGTATTGGTATATAATCACTATCCTATGACTACCGAGAAGATATATTACTCCCTTTCCGAGGTGCAAGCAATGACCGACTTGACTGCCCCTACACTCCGCTATTGGGAGAAGCATTTCGCGCAGCTCAAGCCGCGCAAGGATGGTCATGGCAATCGCTATTACACTACCGACGACATCTCCCTCATCAAGCAGATCAAGTATCTGCGCGACGAGATGCACATCACCCGCATCGAAGCTATCCGTCGCGAGTTGCAACAGGGCAAGCGACATATCGATTTCCGTCAGCGTACTGCCGATATCCTGCAACGGGTGCGAGCTGAGTTAGTTGCCATACGTGCCGAACTCTAATCCTATGTCGTCTTCACCTCGATATCGTTTAGGTTTGCGTTATCTGCTCATTGTGTTGGGCGGACTATCGGTGGTGGCGGCCGCACTTGGAGTGGTCATCCCTGGATTACCTACCACACCTTTTGTATTGTTGGCCTCGTGGTGTTTTTACAAGAGTTCGCCACGCCTACAGGCATGGCTCTTGCAGTCGTTTCTTGGCCACTATATCCGTGACTACCAGCGCAGGGGAGGTATCACCACCCGCAAGCGGATCTACATCATTTTGCTGATGGTGGCTATGGTTAGTATCTCGATTATTTTTTTCATTCAATCCACCACTTTGCGTATCGTGGTTGCCGCAGCTGCATTCATTGGCTGTATCGTGGTGGGCTTTGTGCTTCCTAAAGCAAAAAACGATTCTCACTAATATGAACAAGATTCTTTTCGTTTGTCATGGCAATATATGCCGAAGTGTGATGGCAGAGATGATCATGCGTCATCTCATCTCGCAGCAGCCATCCATCACCCACGCCACCATCGACTCTTGCGCCACTTCGCGCGAGGAGATTGGCAACGACATCTATCCTGCTGCCAAGCGCTGCCTATCTGCGCACCACATCCCTTTCACGCGACATGCTGCGCGCCAAATCACAACAGAGGACTACCATACCTTCGACATCATTCTATGCATGGAGGATTATAATATCCGCAATCTCCGCCGTGTCCTTGGCGATGAGATTATGAATACGGACGCTGCTCTGCCCCAACCCAAGATCCGCCGATTGCTCAACCGCGATGTAGCCGACCCTTGGTACACGGGCGACTTCGAAACCACCTACCGCGATTTGGTAGAAGGATGCACCCGTCTTCTGCAAAACACTATCCAATAACCCCTGCCACACCATATCAGAGATACCAAAAGAAATGCACTCCCATCGGAAGTGCATTTCTTTTTCTTTATGCCACTACTGCTATTATGGCAGCATCACTACTTCGAACACATTGCCTGCAGCTACAAGCTTCTTCAAGGTCTCTTGTACTGTCTCTGCAGTAATTGCCTCTACTTCTTCCTTATAATCGGTAATGTAGTTGATATTGTTCTTATAGTATGTGCTGAGTACATCTATCCAATAGCCGTTCTTCTCCAAGTCCTCTTCAAAGTCTTTGAGCATAGACTCTTTCTCTTTCTGGAGGTCTTTCGCCAGAGGACCATTCTCCACGATGGTCATCACTTCTTCGTGGATGATATTCATGAGTTTCTCTTGCTTCTCTGGGTCGGTGTCAAACTGCATGATGAGTTGTGCGTATGCCACAGGATGACGGTTCATCCATGCTGCGCAACCTACACCATACGAACCACCCTCGCGCTCGCGGATAGACTCCAAGTAGCGAGTAGAAAGGATTCTACCTATCATCTCCATATTCAAGTCATTTGCCAAGGTGTATGGCATATCGTATGAAGTATATTGGATACGGTTGCTAGCAGTCTTGGTCTCCATCTTACGAGTGAAATAGTTCTTTTGAACACCCATAGCCACGCGCACCTTATCGTCAGCTGCTTTCTCCATTTTCTTGCTGGTCTTCAGTCCGCCCAACCATGTGCACACTTGTGCTTGGAAGGCTGCATCAGCAGGATCCACATTACCTACAAAGAAGAAGGTGAAGTCCGCTGGATTAGCAAAACGTGCCTTATACACTTCCAATGCTTTGTCCAATGATACTTTAGCGAGCAAGTCCTTATTGAGAATCAATGTGCGCTCTGAATAGTTGCTTGCCATCATTTGCACCGAGTCAGACCATGCCACTTTAGGGTTCTTATCGCGGTTAGCGAGTTGCGATTCCAAGATGCTCATCAATGTTTGATAAGACTCCTCATCACGACGTGGAGCGGTGAAATACAAGTAGTTCAGTTGGAGCAGTGTCTCCAAGTCTTTGATGGTACTTGATCCGTTCAAGTTCTCACCATATGCGCTGATACTTGGCGAGATAGATACGCGCTTACCTGTCAATGCTTTTTGCAAGTCCGTTGCGCTCATATCTGCCAAACCGCCCAATTCTACCACATCAGTAGCCAATGCTGCTGAAGGCAGGTCCTCTGTAGCTACCAACGAACGACCACCTTGCGAGAATGCGTAGAACAGTATCTCGTCTTGCTTGAAGGTGGTTGGTTTCACCATCACGCGCACACCATTCGACAGTGTCCACTCGGTCACGCCCAAGCTCTCGTTGTATGCGGTCTTTTTGATCTTACCTGCCTTTGGAGCTATCTCCACCAGGTTCTCGCGAATTGCCTCCTCTACTGGAGCTTCTATCTCCTCATTCTTCACAGCTGCCAACAGTTCTACTGCCTCTGCCTCGGTAGGAAGCACCACATTCTTATCCTCTGGAGCTTGGAAAGAGATAATCAAGTTCTCATCGGTCACCAATTGTTGAGCCATTTGGTTCAGTATATCCACGCTCAACATTGGCAATATTTGTTGCACTGTCTCATACTCCCATGCGATGCCTGGGATTGGCTCGTCGCTCAAGTAGTGACGGATATATTGTTGTGCGTACATGATGTTGCGCACAGTATTGCGCTCGTTGTACGATTTCTCGTATGCGGCCAACATCTCTTTCTTCACGCGATCCAGTTCTGCATGGGTAAAGCCATAGCGACGCATCTTCTCCAATTGGGTGAGCAGATCTTTGTATGCTGCCACCTCTTGGCCTTGCTTTGCCAAATATACGGCTACAAAAGCGTCTTTCTCTTTCACCAACTCACCATGGTATGAACCAGCACCCACGAAAGTTGCTTCTGGCTTCATTGCCAACTCTGACAAGCGATTGTTGAACATATCGCATACGAGCTCAAGAGCGAGATTTTGCAAATAAGACACATTGGTTCCGCGCAAAGGCTTTGGCAATTGATCTTTCTTGAACTCCATCTCAATACGGGTGTATTGGGCCTCTTTGTCACGAACAATAGCCACGATTGGCTCTACATTATCATCCACAGAATACAATGGGCGCTCGCCGCGGTTTACGCGTGCAGGTACATCTGCCCAAA
>JAEIGA010019420.1_pt1 | contig 10365 bp, 8 predicted proteins | sample 9270691 | NCBI WGS metagenome assembly JAEIGA01 (sample SAMN17057246, study PRJNA624740) | gut metagenome | biome: biome; isolation source: fecal sample | host: Bos grunniens | place: China: Xizang | collected 2019
CGTTTGTTTTTTTAGTTGCAACTGGCAGGTCGCAACTTTTATTATACACAAACGGAGGATTTTACTCAACGGTAAACCTTTACTGGACCCCCAGACTATCTGGGGGTTTATTGTTTACAAAGAAAACACCAACCGTTAGGTTGATGTTTTCTTTTTGGTTGCCCCTAAATTATCTAGTTTGAATATTAAAATTATTATTGCTTTTTTGTTAATAATTGCGCAAGAATTTTAGTATAAAAAATTGTGGCTCTCTTCTTTTAAAGTGAAATATACTTACCAACAACATATCCACTCTTATATAAAAGCAAAGTAGTAAGTATTCTACTCATATTTAACACTTCTATGTATTTTTAAGAATGTGTGATAATATATGCGCAAGTTTTTTTGGAGTGTTGAAAAAAGCATCTTTGCTACCACCTGCCATGTGTGGTGTTATGGTAACGTTTGGAAGACACACTAAAGGATAATCTTTTCCTGGTGGTTCTAAATCAAAAACATCTATTGCCGCTCCAGCTATTTTATTATTCTTAAGCGCGTCAAATAAAGCCTTCTCATCTACTAAACCAGAACGAGAAGTATTAATTAAATATGCTGTACTCTTCATTAAGCCGAGCATATCTTCATTTATCATCCTTTCATTATCTTTGGTTAATCTTGCGTGCAAAGAAACAAAGTCGCTCTCTTTCATTAAAGTTTCTAAATCTACTTTCTTTCCATATTGTGGTTCACCTTTCATAAATGGGTCATAAACCAAAATATTCATATCGAACCCTACAAGACGTTTTCCAACCTTTTTGCCAATTTCACCATACCCCACAAGACCAACTGTTCTGCCTGGAAAATCTGGTATTGAATCTGAATTTGGATAACTTCTTATCCATTCGCCTTGCTTAAGCCCAAAGTGTCCACGAGCTATATTTCTCGCTTCGCAGAGCATCATGCCTACTGCAAAATCTGCAACAGAATCTGCATTTCTGCCTGGAGTGTTAAAAATTTCAATGCCTTTTTCTTTTGCATATTCTATATTAATGTTTTCACAACCAGCTCTTAAAACACCTATATACTTTAAGTTTTTACACGAATCAATAACTCTCTTGTTTACTGGACAAAACTGCGTAATTATAATATCAGCATCTTTTACTTGTTCAACTATGTATTGAGGAACTTCATATGCTTCTGCCCCAGACTGTTCAACAATAAGATTTATTTTTTGCAATTCATCAAAATCACTCAATTTCCATTCTACTGTAGTTACTGATGTTTCATCATTAATATATTCTGCGAAACCTTTTTCAATATATTTGTTTGGAATAAACAAATCACCTATACCAACAATTTTCATGCTTTTCTCCTACACTCTATTATTTGAGCCAAAAGTTCTAATTTTATGTCTAATAACTTCTTTCATTCCCTTATATGCATTTTCATAAACAAAAACAGGCCACATTGAAAGATTTTCAATTTTATTCAACTTTTCTTTTAAGTTAGAATTTAATGCATTAAGCACTTCAGAGAAAATATTTATTTTAGTTATTCCCAATTGTATTGCCTTTTTAACATCATCATCTGGTGTTCCAGAGCCTCCGTGCATTACTAATGGACAAGCTGATACTGTATTTATTTCATTAAGTCTATTAAACTGCAAAACAGGTGCACTTACATACACACCATGAGCCGTTCCTACAGCAACAGCAAGGCAATCTACATTTGTTAATTCAACAAATTTTTTAGCTTCGTCAACATCCGTCATGCATTTTTCTATATCTTCATTTGTAGTTGCTGAATCAAGTTTGTCTTTCGTTCCTGAAACAGCATCTGCAACATGTCCTAACTCTGCTTCAACAGAAACACCTTTTGCATGTGCATAATCTACAACTTCCTTCGTCTTTTTAACGTTTTCTTCAAAAGGTAACGTAGAGCCATCAAACATTACCGAAGTAAAACCAGCATCAATAGCATCTTTTATATCCTGCATATTTGTTGCATGGTCCAAATGAATACACACAGGAATATCATTAGCAATTTCAGCTGCAGACTTCATTAAATCAGACAACATTTTAAGCCCATTCCCTTCCAAATCAGGTTTAAGCGCCATAAAAACACATGGGGATTTTTCTTCTTTACAAACCTCCATAACAGCTTTTATCATTTCATAGTTACATACATCAAAAGCAGGAACTGCATAATGATTTTTTCTTGCATCCTCAAGAATAGGTTTAATACTTGTTAACATATATAGTTCTCCTTTATTATTATCTCATAAGCATTCCACCGGTTACATCCATGGTGGTTCCAGTTAAATAGTCTGCCTTATCACTACTTAAAAACAAAACAGCTTGTGCAACCTCAACAGGGTCAGCTATTCTACCAAGAGGTATGCGTTTTAAATATTCATCCTCTCTCTCTTCAAGAGCTGTTTTATTCATTGGCGTTCTCATCATGCCAGGCGCAACACAATTTACACAAATTCCATATTTTGCTATTTCTCTTGCCAATGAAATACTAAAACCTACCAAGCCAGCTTTTGAAGCCGCATAATGCGCATGTCCACTAGTTGAACCATGAAAAGCCGCTTGTGAAACCAAATTTATTATCTTCCCTTTTTTATTCTTTGAAATAAAATAATTTGCAAAATCCCTACAAAGAATAAACGGAGCAATCAAATTTATATCTATTGTCTTTTTGAAGTCTTCAACTGTCATTTCGGTAACATATGCAGTAGGCCAAATCGCAGCATTATTAACTAGAACATCTGGCTCACAAATTTCAAGAACTTGATTAAATAGATTTGCAACATCTTTTTCTTCAGCTAATTCTGCATAGACAACATTAACACAAACGCCATACTCTTTTTCTATAAGTTGTTTCAAACTCTCTATTTTTTCTACATTCTTTTCAGACTTTCTTGCTTGAAGAATTATATTAGCCCCTTCAGCGGCAAAGCTTAAAGCAAGTTGCTTTCCAAACCCATCTGCTGAACCAGTAATAAAAACGTTTTTTTCTTTCAAATTAAGTTCCATTTTATCTCCCTAAATATTTGCAAAACTCTGCAAATTTCTCTTCGTAATTGTTATTAGGACAAAATTCCTTGTCAATATACACCATGTTTTTAATTGCTTGATTTATATTTTTATAATACCCACAAGCAACTGCAGCAAGCACGGCTGCACCAAGCGCTCCACATTGTTTTTCTTTTAGTGTATATATTTTAATTTTTAATATGTCGGCAAACAACTGACACCATTCATCGCTATTTGAAGCTCCCCCCGACAAAACAATTACTTCTTTTTTTAATCCAACCTTGTTTAACGCCTGCACTTGAACTCTATGCCCAAAAACTACTCCTTCCATAATTGCTTTAATCATATCTTCATACGTATGATTAATTCCTAAATTAACAAAAGAAGCCTTTTGTTCAGGATTTCTCATAGAAGGATATATATAAGGCAAATATATCAAGTCCGTTTGTCTTTTAAAAATTTTAGGCAAGTCTGCATATTTCACATCTGGTCTTACATTTTTTAGAAACCACTCTAAATTGACACAAGACGTAGGTGCAGATTCTATACAAACATTCGTATTGTTATCAATAAAACTACAACACTGTGTTATATTTCTATCGTTTATCTTCTCATTTGATAAAGCAGCGTTTATTCCCCACGTGCCTGAAATAATACTATAGCTGTCAACATTAAAAACAGTTGACCCCACCATACAACTACACACATCAAATGCACCTGTAGCCACAGGAATTCCTTCTTTTAAACCAGTAACAGCGCTACACTCTTTAGATATTCTACCAGCTATTTCATACGAAGTATATATCGGTGGCAAAAGCTTTTCTGTCCCAGACAAATCAAAAAGCTCAAACAACTTTTTATTCACTGTATATGTATTATTATCAAGCAACCCCGCCGCCGAAGCATCTGAATAATCCAACCCGTACTCGCCAGTTAGCTTATAACGAATAAAGTCTTTACAAAGGTAAATTTTATCAATCTTATTGAAAAAATTTACATCTTCTTGTTTTATTCTACTTAAAATATTAAGGGGTTGCCCACTCCAAGACGTTTGCAACGTTAAATTAGATATTTCGTCACTACTCTTTTCTGCCCCAACAAACATTGAAGAATAAGCCGTGTGATATGGCTTACCATCAACACTAAGATACAAGCCATTGCCATGTCCCGAAATAGAAATTGCTTCTATTAACCTTGCATCAATTACTTCGATTGTTTTCTTTATACAATCAACAACTTTGCTCCATAAATCACAAGTGTTAATTTTTCCACCAAACACTTCATTTTCTTTACTGGCAAAACTATATCTTTTGCCTTGGTCATCAAACAAAATCGTTTTTATTGACGTTAGACCACAATCTATACCTAAAAATAATTTCTTCATTTTACAAACAATTTTTATGCCTTAATTCATTTATCTGCTATTGCCAAAAAATTATTATAAACTTTTTTTATTTTATTCTTGGCAAACTAGCAGCCGCAATACTTTGTCCTACTCTTCTGCTTTTCTCATCAGGCAAATCGATCTCTATCTTTAAAAACTCTGGATAATCTTCTGCGAGAACCTCTTTGCATGTTTCAAGAATAATGTTTCCACCTTCTCCGCCCATAACACGACCGAGTAAAAGGATATGTTTTATATCATAGAATTTTGCATATAAAGGAATTGTGCAAGCAAGATAAACACCAATATCTTTATAATAAAACTCTTTATACGAAACATTATAGTTGATTTACGGAATAATGTCAATCGTCTATCGGAATATTTTTTCATGTTTTCGGAACAATAACAAATTAAATTCATTGAAAAAATATTTTTACTAATCATTAAAAATGAGGTAATTTTTAAGCCTCGATAAGTATTTTTACATTTAATCGTAGCACTTTAGATGTTTTTAGTGAGAAAAAGCACAAAACTTGGTTTTAGCAGAAAAATGCTTATAAATGCTCATTGATGTTTAACGAGCTTTATAAGCATTTTTTTATTGCATTTTGCACAAATTTGTAGCAAAATTGAATTTTCCGACCCTGTTTTTCAAAAAACACAAAAAATAAAAGTCAGTAAATCGTTAGTGATTTACTAACTTTTTTAGTGGTTGCACGGCTGGTGAACTAGCAGAGCCGTAATATTAAAAGCGTTAGAATTTTTCTAACGCTTTTATGGGTTTTATAACTTCTTTAAGCACTTTTCTTTTAAGAACTCTTTTATTGACACTACATTAGTTTCCTCATAATACTCAACTAAAAGCTTTTTGAATTCTGGCACAATATTTTCTGGAACGACCATTAACCCACCAGCTTTTGATATTAAATAATGATTAGCAAAAATTATTGCCGTTCTCTTGTTTCCATCATTAAATATTTGCGTTTTCATAACGTATAAAGCAAGTTCAACTGCAATATCTACACTATCTTTTCCACTTTGAATAATTGCATCTATTTCTTCTTTTACAATTTGTTCTATCGGTAATGGTGGAATATAGCTTGAACCACCTATTTTTACAGGCACACCCCTTATTCTGCCACCTTCTTGATAAAAGCCTTCATTTACAAGTTTTGCTATATATTGACAAACATAAAAACTAGACGGCGTTTGGATAACGTCTTTATCAAGCACAAATTCCCAAGCGTGTTTTAAGTTGAGTATTTTTTGCACGTCTTCTGCACTAACGTTATTTACCTTTCCGTTTTCTATAATAAGTTCGGTATCTGGAAAGGTTGTCGCAACGCCTTCTAAAACTGCTTGGTCATAAATTATAGACTTCATATTCGCCCTTGCAAAATCCAAGTTTAACACAATGTTTGAAGATAATTCTTCTTGACTATATCCTAACTTTCCCAACTCTTTTTCTATGGTTCGAATATTTTTCTTTAACTCTTTTGCTTCCTTAACGCCTTTAAGCAAAACTTGATAAAGTTCATCAGAATACGGCCCAACGTATGTTGAACTAACCTTTCCGACAATTCTTTTTCTTATATAAAGGTATTTCTTTTCTGAAACTTCTTTTATTTCAACCGAGCCGTTATACGGAATTAAATTTAATCTTGCTCGATATTCAGCTTTTGAACGTAATAAATCTTGTATTATTTCAAAATTGTTTTTCATAAAAACTCCATTTAGGGAACATTTTTGTTTTAATATATCATATTTGTTCCCTAAAAGTCAATATCTTATGACAACTTTTTCTTAAAATTAAAAAACTTTTGCATGGGTGGTAAACCAGCAGAGCCTTATACATAAATTAACTATTCCAATCCCCAAACAACTGGACAGTTTTCAGGGTTCCATGAGCTTTCCCATCCTGAAGGCTTTTCTTTTACTTCGCAAATTATTGTTAGTTTGTTACAACATTTAAAAGCGTTATTCCATATATATAGGCTTGCATTTTAAGATTACGTCCACGGTTAAAAGCAACTTCGGTTGCGATAGCCTGCATTAAAGACGTTTTTCCTTTGCCGTTTATTCCGGTAATAATCCAAATTGGCATGATTTTTATTTTTTACGAAATTTTAGTTGACTTTTGTTTTTTTTTAGCATATAATAATATCGCTAGCGTTAATCAGGTATGGGTTTAGCCCATGCACCCCAGGACTTATGAGTGCCTGGGATTTTTTTTACCTATTTTTAAGTTGTTTTACCTTTCTATCATTTTCTTTAGCAAATTTTCTATATCGCAGTTTTCAAACCCTATTTCAAAAGCATCTATGTGGCTCTGCAGTATCTCACTTGGTTGCACAAGCGCTAACTTAATTGAACTATTTAGTTATAAATGGTCAGTCGGCGTAATTTTGAGTTTGTAAATCTTAAACGTAAAAGGCGAGAAAATTCTCGCCTTTTATGTCTTTTATATTTCTTCATCGTTATCTAATTTATAAAACGTATTTATTATATCAAAAGAAACACACATTAATTTTTCACAAATTTAAACTCACGATAACACAAACCACCTTCGTTAACGCCAAAATTCTTAAGTACGTTTTGATTATAAAAAGCATTGTAAAAAGTAAATTCTATGGTAAAAATATGAGTACCTATTTCAATTGGAGAAAAAGTATATAATTCAATATCCTGTGGAACAATATTTTCTGTAGTTCCCCAAACAGCGCCAGGAGATGTTGACAAAAGTGACTTTCCAATAGCATCAATAGTTAATGGTGAATTATTATAATACACAGAAGAAATTAATATTTCCGAACCAAAATAATAATTCTTTCCTTCGCTCTGAATAGGTATTTCACAGCCTGCAGGTGCAGAAATAAAAAGTTTAAGAGATGGCACTTTTTTATAGCAGTTAATAGTTATATTAACAGAAACCTTTGCACCAGGTGTTAAATTTTCAAAATCAACTGCCAAAGTGTCATCAACAACACCACCGACACTACTAACTTGAACAATTTCCACACTTATTCCATCTACTGCTACTGTAATGCCTTCAGCATCAACATCTGTGTTTTTCGCAAACCAACCAAAAGAAGATGCGAGATAACCGAAAATCGCCATTAGCAACACTATGAATATAATTATAGTTTTTATTACTGCACGAAACACGGCTTTATCTTGCATAATTTCTCCTTTAGCTTATTCTTTTTTCGTTTGATTTATAGTTATTATATCAGTAATTGATTTTATCGGCGAACATAAAACGTGTTTACATTCCTCTGAGCAATAACCCGACACAACGTTTATGTCTATGTTTGTCTTTACTTCACCTGTTCCTCCTGCCCATCGATAAATGGACAGTTTTTCACTGTTAATGCTATGTAAATTGCCATTATCATCTATGTTCGAAAAATGCACTAGAACAAAAGATTCATAATAATATTGTGAAGGATCTTCCTCTCCATTATCTAAAGTTCCACCATCTGTGACTAAAAGCACTTTATTTGCATCATTATCGTAAACAAAGTCAATATCACCCAAAAGCGAACCACCCGTGCCGTCGCGTCCAGAAGAAGCAACGCCATCTACACTACAATATGCAAGTTGCATTCTAACGTCCGTTGCGGCGAGAATATACGTACCTGTTTTTTCAACTATAAACTCATAGGCTAAGAGATAATGCCCACCTTGTAGCATAGTGGTATATGTTACACCATCATATGTCACTGTCAAATATTCATTTTGTGTGCTTGCGCCATTAGCGTTGATAAAATGCTCTTTCACACCTTCAGCAACCAAAGGATGAGACCTTGGCAATTCTACCTTTTGATATGCATCATCTATGCTAAAATAAGAATAATTAAGCCAAGAACTTTGATTTTTTTCTTTACCTTTCCAAATACCAATATAGTGGTCTTCCATGGTAGAATCCGAATCAAGCCCAAGTTCACGCAAAATGCTGCTCTGCGGCACTTTTACAATCACCCTAATTTTTGCGCCACCTACAGGAACTTTGTTTATATAGAAAGCAATGCTTCCTGTAGGAATATATATTTCTTTTTGATAAGCACCTGAGCCTACGGGCGCAAGGATAGTTCCACCCTTGTTGCTTTGACCTATATTAAAATTCCAATCACCTAAACTGAGCGCAAGATCCCAGTCAACTGTCTGCTTTATATCAAACATTTTATTAATAGCCGGTTTTTTACCATCAACAACTTGCCAAAGAGGATTGCCTTGATTATCTTTCCAGCCTATATCACTAAGCGCTTTTATCTCATAAGTAGTTTGCGTTTTAGTTTCCCCTCCACTAGTAGAAACTTGAGGCCAAAAAACATATTGATTTGCAGGAAGACTTATTGCATTAGAGTCTAATGGAACATAACTAAGTGGAGTTTCTTCAACGTCGTCTACATCTCCTAAATCCTGATAAATATATATAGGTGTAGAAGTTGACCCACCATACCAACTAGTAGAAAAAGTATTGTTAGATAAACCTATACCTTGTATTCTATCCTCTCCATTTGTTATATCAAATCTTCCAAATAGCCATGAGCCATCATCGTTTTTTGTAAGCGTTAAATCATAGTCAGCATTTGCATTAGGGTCAATAGTTGAACAAGTCACACCATAAATATATATTAAAAACCAAGTCCTTGTTATACCTAAAGAATATTTAGACCCATAGGTAGAAGTAAAGTTATACGTCTTTACCTCCTCATTATTAGAATTAGTTTTAGAATTTCCTTCTGAAATGGTTATCGTATATTTTTCATCAAAATCTCTATCAGCAACCGAGTCGTATCGCAAACCAAAGAAAGAACCATCTGCACTCTGTTTTAAAGTGCCTTTAGAAGCATCTGCATTTATTGTAGTTCCATTTTCTAGCAAGTTCATAAATCTAAACGTGCCGTTTGCATCTATGTGCCCGATATAATAAGAATTGTTAGCGCCAATTTCAATTTCATCAACTCGTTTTAATCGCTTATATTGATATATCTTCGGGTCGGTTTCTTGTTCAAGTCCCCAACCATTAGAAGAAAGTTGAATATCATCAACATAACTATTTTCCCAAATAGACTCAATGGTATCTAAAGAAGTTTCAGGCGTAGCACTATTAGGATCTTGCCCACCTGAAAGGGCAAAAGTAAACACGCCGTCAGTATAATAGTAGTTTTCTCCAGAGGCGTTTGCAAGAGGAATGCCCGTTTCGTCGTATGCTTTAATTAAATACAAATCGCCCGTTTGCTTTTGATAAGTGGTCTCATTATTGTTTTGCACAGCGTAATAACCATACGTATCGTACATTTCTTCAGCCCTAATATAACCTGGCAAAACGCCTGAAGCCAAGCCACCGCCACCTTCATATCCATAAGAAATATCAGCGCTATCAAGTCCTGAACCAGCAGTAATTGACCCATCTTGATTCACCACAGGATTTAGGTTATACATAAAGCCAATAAACCCAGTTGACGTAGCGTAATTCAAAGGATCACCATTTTCTTTTTGTCCAGCATCTTGTAAATCAATTGCAATTTTTTCGTTGCTACTATAATAAACAGATAATGCAGACATTTTTGCATATTCTACGTGCCCTGCAATAATACCAAGGTGGTTTGTTTCACACGGGTCTTTAGACGTATCTGCAATGTTGAACGTTTTTCCATAAAAAAGGTGATTTGTCCAGCCTGCAATTTGTTCCCAAAAAGTTGTAGTGGTTCCAACCACAACTTGAACGTCTGAGAACAAAACGTTGCTTATAGTAGAAACAAAGCCATCGAAAACTTCTAGTCCCGTGCTTTCATCAAGCTCCTTTTTAGATTCGTCTCCTAAAAATGAAATTATGCCAAAAAGACCGTGGTCTATTGAACTTTTATTTGTCTTGACGGTCACGTTATGAAAGGCAGATGTTGTGGATGTTTTTACTTCACCATCTGCAACAAAGCTTACAGGATTATTTTTGTC
>JAEIGA010019421.1_pt1 | contig 10365 bp, 9 predicted proteins | sample 9270691 | NCBI WGS metagenome assembly JAEIGA01 (sample SAMN17057246, study PRJNA624740) | gut metagenome | biome: biome; isolation source: fecal sample | host: Bos grunniens | place: China: Xizang | collected 2019
ATCACCTCGTGATTAAATTATATGCAACTTTTTTTCAAAAAAGCTTGACAAAAATAAATAACGGGAGTATAATACAAGAAAATGAAACGAAAGGATCAAAAAAGATGAAGCGAATCAATGCTGTACAATTCTTTTTTAGCTTTTACTTTAGCTTTGCTTATTACTTTAGCAAGGCCTTTCGTCGTTGTACTTTTCAGAGCATTTGAAATGTTTTTGATGTAAATGATTGAAAGGCTGTAGATGAAAATCCTACAGCCTTTTTTGTTTTCTATAAACAAATCCACCAAAATGTCGATACTCCAAAATAGAAAGGATGTTAGTTATGGCAAGAGAAAGAACTCCAGAAGAAGTAACGCAAATATTAACAACGTATGCTATAACTGATAACTTGCGTGAAACTTCGAGACAAACGGGTATACCTTTTTCAACAGTTAAAGATATTGTTGATAGACATAGGGGAGAACAAAGTTTCGAGCAATTGCGTTCACAAAAAAGAGAAGAGTTTTCTCAAAGAGCAAGTAGAATCGTATTTAAAGGTTTAACGTTACTTGAAAGAAGATACGATAAAGCATTAGATAACGAAGATGAAATAGAAGAATTAATCGATATTGTTATGAATGCAGATGAGAAAGAAGACGGTATCAGTTATAAAGAAAAGGTTGCGTTAGCCAAGAAACTAGGAAGACTAGAACTTAACAATTTATCAGAGATAACTACATCGATGGGTACGCTATTCGACAAGATGCGATTAGCTACTGGTGAAAGCACTGAAAATACTAATCAAACAATAACTATTACTATGAGTAAAGAATTAGAAGAGTTGAGTAAGTAATGAATTTAGATATAGGAACTTTATATCCAAAGCAAATAGAGTTTTGTAAAGCAACCAATAAATACATTTGTTATGGTGGTGCTCGTGGCGGTGGTAAAAGTCATGTATCACGAATTAAGATGTGTTTATTAGCACTTAATTATGCTGGTATACAAATATTACTCTTAAGAAGAACGTTAAAAGAGTTAAGAGAAAACCATGTAATGCAATTACAGAAGTTATTGAAGTGTAATGATAAAGATGCAAGAAACAGAATTGCAATATTTAAAGAAACCACAAAAGAGTTTATATTTCCTAATGGTTCAAGAATAGTATTAGGATATTGTGACAATGAAAAAGATGTGTTGCAATTTCAAGGACAAGCATACGAGGTAATAACAATGGAAGAAGCTACACTGTTTACCGAGTTTCAGTTTCAAACATTGACAGAATCTAATCGTATGAGTGGTAACTTAAAAGAAGAATTTGTACCAAGAATGTATTTTACTTGCAATCCAGGTGGTGTAGGTCACGCATGGGTTAAGAGATTATTTATAGATAGAGACTATAAAGAAACAGAAGAACCAAGCGATTATATTTTCATACCTTCATTGGTATTTGAGAATAAATACATAATGGAACGAGATCCAAATTACGTTAAAGTATTAGAGAATCTTCCAGAGGATAGAAAGAAAGCCATGTTATATGGTGATTGGGATGTGTTCGACGGACAATTCTTTCCAGAGTTTAAAAGAAGTGTTCACGTAATAGAACCATTTGAGATACCAAAGCATTGGGATAAATATATAGCATTGGACTACGGGCTAGATATGTTCGCAGTCCTTTTTATTGCAATAGACAATAAAGGACAAGCATACATTTACAACGAAATCCACAAGAGTGACTTAATTGTAAGTGAAGCAGCACAAACATTAAGAAGTTATATGAGGGGAGAACCATTCAAAAGAATATATGCTCCACCAGATTTGTGGAATAGAAACCGAGATACTGGTAAGAGCACATTCGAAGTGTTTATGAATAATAGAATATCTTTAACTAAAGCTGGTAATAGTCGAGAAAGTGGATGGTTAGCAGTTAAAGAATGGTTAAAGATAAAGAAGACAAGACATGAACAAACTGGAGAACCATTAGAAGTAAGTTCTATCAAGATATTTAGTAATTGTACTAACTTGATTAGATGTCTTCCGCAATTACAACACGACGAAAAGAATCCTAATGATGTGGCAACAGAACCACACGAACTAACACATATAACTGATGCATTAAGGTATTTTTGCGTAAGTAGGGTATCACCAAGTAAAGAACCTATTAAGAAAGAAAATACATTTAATTTCGATGTAGAGAAACCGTCTTATAGAGATTGGGGAGAGGAGATAGAAATAATATGAAAAAGAGAGTATTTAGAAAAAGATATGAGGTTCAAGAAGAACCGAAAGTCGAAGTGGTTGAACCTAAAACTAAGAAGACTAAATCTAAGGTCAAAAAGGGGTAATTATGGAGACAATTATATTAATAGGTGTAATTGGGTTACTGATGCTCAATTCGTTTAAATTAGGGGTTGAAATGAGCCGAAAAGCGATACCTAAAACGCCACTTGAAAAAATTAAAGAAAAGAAAGTGGAAAAAGAACAAAAAGAGATACAAAGAAGAGAGAAAGAAATAGAAGAGATAAACGCATATAACATAGAAATATATGATGGAACAAGTGCGGGACAAAAATCTTTTCCAGGATAAAGGGGGATTTAGATGGACAAAGCAGAACTAATGGAGTTGATAGAGACTCCAGTTTGGGAAACATACCAAAAATGCAAAAGGTTCATGGAACTTAGGGGGATTTACTCTGATACTGATTTAAATAATAGAATGTATAACGGAGATCAATTATATGGTTTAAAAGTACATGGTATTGAAAAGATACAATTCAATTTCATTAAACCAGTAGTAGACCACAAGACATCTAAAGTTACATCTAATCTTTTTGCTATCAATTTTAGCCCAGATAATATCGACAATGCTGAGTTTATGGACACAGCTCAAAAGGCATGTGACTTATTAAACAAGAAAGCATCTAAAGTATTTGATAAAGATATGATGGATAAGAAAATAAAGAAATGGGCAAAGAAATCAGCAATAAACGATGAATCAGTTTGTTACGTTAATTACTTAAAAGAAAACGATGGTTTCGAAAATGAAATCATATCTAAGAACGATATCATGTATGGTGATGAAAACAATGACGAAATCCAAACACAACCATATATCTTAATTAGACAAAGAAAGAGCGTAATAGAGTTACAAGAATACGCTGAGAGTGAAGGAGTATCAAAAAGCGAAATCGTTAATATAAAAGGCGATAACGACACTTCAACAGTGGCTGGATTAAGTGGTAAAGATGAAATGGATGACAAATGCTGGTTAATCACTAAATTCTATCGTAAGAATGGAATAGTACATTTTAGTAAAGCAACTCAATATTGCACAATAAAAGAAAATGTATCAACTGGTGTTGAGTTATATCCAATAGCTCACTTAACATGGGATGATGAAGAAGGAAATGCAAGAGGTGTAGGAGTTGTAAGACAACTAATACCTAACCAAATGGAAACAAACAAAACTGCAATGCGTAGAGCGTTAGTAGTTAAGAATACTGCATATCAACAAAAGGTTGTTAATTTAGATGCAATTGTCAACAAGGAATCTATAAATACAATAGGTTCAACAATCTATTTTAAAGATATGGGTAATACAAGAGCATCTGATGTGTTTATGCATACTACACCAGCACAAATGAGTGCGGATAGTGAAAAGCTACAAAGCGAGTTAATTAACTACTCAAGAGACTTAAATAATGCTGGAGATGCAACAACTGGTAACATCAATCCAGAGAGTGCAAGTGGTAAAGCTATTCTTGCAGTACAAAATGCACAAAACCAACCATTAACAGACCAATTAATTAAGATAAAGAGTTTTATCGAAGATATTGCTCGTATATGGTTTGAGTATTGGAAAGTACATTCAGAAGGTTTAACAATTGAAGTAGAAGACATTGATCCTATTACTGGAGAAACAGACTTTTCTATTCAAAAGATACCTAGTTACATAATGGACGCTTTATCAACAAGTGTTAAGGTTGATATAACACCAAGAGGAGCGTTCGATAAATACGCACAAGAGTTAAGTTGGGAAAACTTATTCACAACTGGCAAAATTACTTTTGATGAATATGTAGATGGCTTAGATGCTGATTCAGTAATGCCAAAAGCTAAATTAGAAGCGATTAAGAATAAGAGACAAGAAGCTCAAAAACAAATTAATCAAATGCAAATGCAAGCAAGCCAAATGAAGATGCAAGCAATGGAAGCACAAGCCAAAGCACAAGACATCCAAAACATGGCAACTGCTGGCGATGCAATGATAAACCAATACGTAGATAATCAAGCAACTATTTAGTTGCTTTTTTATATGTCTAACATATCGACACTAAATGTATGGAATTAATAGTCGACGAGACTTTAAAACGGAGTGATGAAAATGGAAGAACTTGAACTACTAGAAACAACTAGTGACACTGAAAATGTTGAAACTGAAACAACAGAAGAAATACAGGAAGGTATAGAGTTAACTGATACCACTGAAGCAGAAGAAGTAGAAGCCGAAGAAACACAAGAAGTTAAGAAAACCTTAAAGCAATTATTAAGTGAAGACGAAGAATATCAAAAGCAATTCAATTCGATGTTACAAACACGCTTAGACAGAGCGGAACGTAATTATCAAAGGAAGATGGCGGGATATAAAGATGTCGACAATGTTTTAAGGAAAACGTTGAACATCGCAGAAGATGCAGATGTTAGTCAAGAACTTCGTAACTATTACAGCAACGAAGGTGTTGAACTACCAGAACGTTATACGCCAGGCTTAAGTCAAAAAGAAATCGAAGCACTTGCACAAGTAGAAGTAAGTGAAATCGAAGAAGACGGACACGAAGCAATGGTTACAGAAGCCAATAGACTAGCAACTATTGGTTATAAAAACCTAAATGAAAGAGACAAAATCATTTTCAATTCTTTAGCTGAAAAGTTAACTAAGGCAAAAGAAGAAAAAGAACTCTTAAAGATAGGAGCTAAAAAGGATTTGTTAAACGATGAAGAGTTTAAAGAATTTAGAAAAAACTTTTCAAGTAACGCATCCATCGAGTTTGTATATGGATTATATGCAAATCAAAAACCAAAAAAACAATTTGAAACTGCTGGAAGTATGAAGAATATTACCACAGATAACAAAAAAACGATATTTACCGATGAAGACATTTTAAAAATGACAGAGGAAGAATTAGAAGCTAATTGGGATGCAATCAGAAAATATCAAACACAACAAAAATAAACAATAAAGAAAGAAGGAAACAATCATGGCTAACAATGATTTAGCAAAACAAAAAATTTGGCATAAAGCCTACGAAAAAGCACTAGAAACTATTACTAGTCTTAGAAATCACAATGATTTTAAATACCAAAAGGATGCAAACGGAGCAGATACTGTATATGTATTAAATGCATTCGTACCAACTGCAAAAAAATATACTCCTGGTACTGATATCGAAAGAGAAGCAGTAGATGCAACTCGTAAAGAAATTAAAATGGATCAATTCTACTACTTCAATATTGAATTAGACGATGTTGATGCTGTTCAATCAGTTCCTGGAGCATTAGAAGCTGCTGCAGAAGAAGGTGCAAGAGTTTTAGCAGAACAAGGAGACATCTATACTGCTTCATTAATTAAAGCTGGTGTAGAAGACGATTCAATCGCAACTGTTGCTGGTGGTACTATCACTAAAACTAACGCAGTAGAAAAAGTAGAAGAAGGATTTGCTGTTTTATATGGAAACAACGTAAAACCAAGTTCAACATTCTACCTAGAATTAAAACCAAAATTCTTCACATTATTTAGACAAAATTTAACTGAGTTATATACTAACAACGTTGAAATGGCTAAAAAAGGATTTGTAGGAAAATACGGAAACGCATTAGTTTCTATTGAAAACCTATTACCTTCAACAACTGCTGGAGACATTAACGTTTTAAGAACTGGTAAAGCAATCGCTTTCGTTGAACAATTAAGAGAAACAAAACACTATGAACCAGAAGGAAGCTTCTCAAAAGCTATGAAAGCTCTTTATGTTTATGGTGCTAAAGTTCTTAATCCAGAACAAATCGTTGGTATTACATCTAGTAAATAATATGAGAGGCTTATGCCTCTTTTTTTCGAGGAAAAAAGTTTTGGCGGTGCAATTCCGCCTACTCGACCAAAAGGAGAGATAATATGGAAAAGATAGAATATTACACAGTGAAACCAAATTTAAAACAAATATTTGGTAGAAAAGTAACTAAGGAAATGGAGTTTGATGAAAAAACCGAAGATGGTAAAGTACATCAAACATTAAAAGATTGTGTGCTAACTACACATATATACGAAAAGGGAGAACATTCTATATATGGCTTAAGTGAAAAAGTAGTGGTAGAAGAAGAATCTAAAATCGTTCAAACACTACCAGAAGGAACAATCTTAATTTGGAGTGAAGAAAGCGGATATATTATTCCTACATTCCAAATGACTACATTAGAAGAACTAATTGAAGATGCGAAAACAATAAAAGAAATATATGATGCGGGTGGTGTTATAGATGAAACTAAAGGAAATGAAGGTTAATACATTCTCATTAATTGAAGAATACTATCCAGAATTAGAGAACCTAGCAGAAGATGCTGATGTTATTAACAAGATTAATAGCGTAGTAAACAACGTTTCTATGGAATTAATGCCATATAAGAAAATCCCAGCTTATAAGACAATAGAAGTAACAGATAAGAAGACTATAAACTTAAAAGAAGAATTAGGAACTGAGTTTTATCAAGTTAATAATATAGTTGGTGTAACAGGCTACAATATGTTAGATGATGTCACAATACAATTACCAGAAGGATTTAGTGGGGAAATAACATTCTATTACTACAAATATCCTAAAATGGTTAAGACATTATTTGAAAACGATGATGAAAGACAAGCAGAAGATGAAAGCTTTGAATTCGATTTAGATGCCGATGTATTACACGTAATGCCTTATGGAATAGCTGCCGATTTATTAAAAATGGATATGATAAGTGGGTACGGAAGATACTTCTATGAAAGATACAACGAATTAAAGAACGGAATTAATCCAAGAAGAACATCTGGTTTAATTTATTCTGAAGGTGGGTGTGATTTCTAATGGCACTTAATGATTTAATAACAAGAAATTATTCAGACTTTCAAGGTGTTGATTTTTCAAATGACAGTGTCTCATTAACTAGAAGTCCTAACGCACTAAATATGTGGAAAAACTACAAAGATGAAGATGGAGTACAAACGAGACCTGGTATGAAATTGCAAGATAACTTTGGCAATGACATATTAGGTCTTTTTTTCTTTGAAAAAGACGGCGTACAACACGTTTTAGTGCATAGTGGTACAAAGTTATTAAAGTGGACTAATTATCCTTCTACACCAGCTCAAACGAGCGAATTATGGGTAGGTATGAACGTGGTAGAAAGTAGTCACTTTATATTCGAAGAAACCTTGTTCATTTTAGACGGACTTAACTACCTTGAATACGACGGAACAGAAGTTAAAAAGGTTGTGGGAACAATACCAACAACATCATACGTTAGAAATCCAGATGGTTCGACATCAATTGATGAAACAACTGATACTGATTTAGTTTATCAAGGTGTGAACTTCTTAACACCATTAAGAAAGAACATATTTAAAGCAGATGGAACAAGTAAAGATTATTACTTAGATGCAAAAGAATTAGATTTGGCAAGTACTTACTTAATGGAAGCAACAATTGACGATGTTAGAAAGATAGAAAACATAGATTTTGACGTAGATAGAGAAAAAGGAATAGTAACATTCCATGAGATACCAAAAAAGGATGCGAAAGTATATATTACGTATTCCAAAACTGGCGATGGTTATTCAACAATGATACCTTATTGCAAAATGGTAGCAGAATTTGATAACAGAGTGTTCTTTAGTGGTAACGTCGATTATCCAGATGTTGTATTTCATTCAGAATTACGAGATCCAAGATATATAAGGGATTTGGCATATTATCAATGTGGGATAGATAAAGCACCAATTACGGGTTTAGTTCCTGGTAACGGAGTTATGTGGGTGTTAAAAGACATAGCACAAAATGAAGCGTCTTTATATTACATGACACCACAAGTAAGTTCTTTATATGTAAAAGAATATGTAATCAATACAGGTTCAATTGCACTAGGATGTATCTCAAAGGCGATTAACTTTAGTGATGATATAGTTTTCTTTTCTAAGAACGGCTTAGAAGGCATATCTAGTAGCTCAATGTATAGCGAACAAATACTAGGGCATAGAAGTACACTAGTTGATGGCAAATTGCTTAAGGAAAAGCTTAAAAACGTTAAATTTGCTGAATATGAAGGCTACTTAATGTGTTTGATAGATTCACATATCTATTTAGCAAACAGAAGAGAAAAAGTACAAAGCAGTTCAAATGATATTGAATACGAATGGTACTATTGGGAACTACCAAACTCAATCAGCTTTATTAGAGAGTATAGAGGAGAGTTGTTCTTAGGTAATAAAGAGGGAAATTTGTATAAGTTAGAAGGCACTGATGATGCTGGAGAAAATATAAACTCATATTGGACTACTGCAAAAGATAACTTTGGTTATTTAGGATATACAAAAACAACTAATAAAAGAGGTAACACAGTTTACTTTAATAAAAAAGATAATGACGAAATAAAAGTTTCAACAATAACAGATGGCGTTGAAAAAGAAAAAATGGTAGTAACTGACATTAAAGGTTATGCACCATTCAGAATTAAAGATAAGAAATTCACACAAATCCAATTGAAATTTAGTTCAAATAAACCTTTTGGAATAGTTTCATGCACATTACAAGGGTTTGTTGCTGGATATATTAAAAGATAGGAGTGGGGAAGATGGAAGATGAAAGACTAGCTCAAATAGAAAAAGCGAAGCTAGACGCAATTAATCAATCTAATAATACATATAATCAAATGCATCAAGATAATCAAAGTATGTTAGACCAAAACACAAATTATGCAGAAGAATATGAAAGAATACAAAATGAAAACCTAGACAAACAACTAGAGTTTTACAAACAAAACATAGACAAACAAAAAGAACAAGCACAAAAGAACTATGAAACGGAATCAAGAAGAGCAGAAAACGATTACGTTGCATATAACAATCCTTATGGATACCAAGCCGAAACAATGGCAGCTAAAGGACAATTACAAAGTGGGATATCACAAACTGCTCAATTAGGGAGCTACAATGCATATCAAAATAGACTTGCTACGGCTAATAAAGCAATGCAAGATGCATTTACTCAATACGACCTAGATATGAACGAAGCAATAATTAATAATGACGTTCAAAAGGCACAAAATGCACTTGATAAATTGCAAATGATTTTAGGTTTCCAACAAAATTTCTATGATACAAAGAACCAAATTAATCAAAATCAATTATCTAATAATCAAAGCTTAAATAGTGAATATTACGGAAGATACATGGATATGATTAACCAAATCAATTCAGAGAAAGAAAGAGAAGAAGCAATCAGACAATTTGAAGCTCAAATGGCATATAAGAAAGAACAAGATGCACTTGCTATGGCATATCAAAAAGAAAGAGATGCGGTTGAAGATTCACAATGGGAAAAAGAATATGCTTTAAATAAGAAGACAGTAAACTACAACACTAGCGGTGGTGGTGAAGAACCATTAGGAGATTCACTAAGTGATGACAAACCAGAGGACTACTATTTTAAAAATGGTTATCAACCAAGATATATTCAAGATAGTAAAGGAAATTACACTGAGCTACAATCTATTGATAAAGTAGGAAATCACTTTATGTCATCTGCGAGCCTTGCCAAACAAAATATATGGGAAGCAAATGGCAAATATTATGTTTGGAATGGAAAAGCGAAAGATTATGTTGATGTAACAAAACAATACAAAGCACAACAAAAAAGTGGAACAAAATATTATACATTAAGTTGGTGATGAACAATGGCAATTTTGTATGAAGATTACATAAAAGATAAAGAAAAATATGATATCTATACACCACCCAAAAAGAAAACAACAACAAAAGCAAAACAAAACAATAATGGTTATTTCAAAAAGTCTAAGGGAAACACAGCACAAGCAATCGGTTATTCTGCTTTAGATGCATTAGGAAATGTAACAGAAGGCTTTTTAAGGGGTTATGAAGGCATTTCCGATTGGGGAAGAAACAGAGGAGCGGATATAGTTGATTTCTTTGGTGCTGATGAATACGCAAAGGAGTTAAGGGAACGCTCCAAACAAGATGATACATCCGACATAGTTAAACAATGGAATCACATTACTTCTGGAGACCTAAGTGGAACAAAATCAGAAGAAGAAATAGGTAACTTTAAAAAGGTAAAAGAAAAT
>JAEIGA010019422.1_pt1 | contig 10365 bp, 7 predicted proteins | sample 9270691 | NCBI WGS metagenome assembly JAEIGA01 (sample SAMN17057246, study PRJNA624740) | gut metagenome | biome: biome; isolation source: fecal sample | host: Bos grunniens | place: China: Xizang | collected 2019
GAAGCCTATGGTCCTTACGAACAGGAACATGTCATTGAGCTTCCCAAGTCAACATTCATGCTCAACGGACGCTTCCAGAACGATGTTATTTTCGAAGGCGCCGTTATTCCCCTCGTTAATGCCGACGGCAATCGCTTCCAGGGTCTTGTTTTGGAAGTAAAGGACGAAGTTGTGATTATCGACCTCAATCATCCTCTCGCGGGCAAGGAGCTTCACTTCAAGGGTAGTGTAGTCACTTCTCGCGAAGCTACCGATGCTGAAGTTACTGCCCTTATCAAGATGATGTCAGGCGAAGGTGGTTGTGGCTGTGGTTGTGACGGCGGATGCGATGGTGGTTGCGACAGCGAGGGCTGCGGTTGCGGCGACCACGACCATGGTTGCGGTTGCAAGCACTAATTTTTAGTATATACACGAGTAGACAAGTAAACAAGTAGACGAGAACATTACAAAAGTAGAACTGTATATGCCTCGGTTACTTATCTACGAATAACTCGTCAACTTCATTTTCCTATGAACACTTTTGGCACGCGTTTCCGCCTTACCACTTTCGGAGAAAGCCATGGTGCTGCCATCGGAGGGGTAATTGATGGTTTCCCATCGGGCATTGCGATTGACCTCGACTTTATTCAAGCCGAGTTAGACCGTCGTCGTCCTGGGCAAAGCCTTTTAACGACGGCGCGCAAGGAAGGTGATAAGGTAGAATTCCTTTCGGGAGTCTTCGAAGGGCACTCTACGGGGCAACCCATCGGATTCATTGTGCGCAATGAGAATCAACATTCTTCCGATTACGACAACTTGCGCAACTTGTTCCGCCCCTCGCACGCCGATTTCACCTATCAGCAGAAATACGGCGTTAGAGACCATCGCGGAGGTGGGCGCTCGTCGGCACGCGAAACGATTTCGCGCGTCGTAGGTGGGGCTTTCGCAAAACTTGTCCTCAAACAGATGGGCATACAAGTGACTGCCTACACTTCACAAGTGGGAGCAATAGCCTTAGAACAGCCTTACACCGCCTATAATTTCTCTGAAATTGAAAAAAATCCCGTACGCTGCCCCGACCCTCAAAAGGCTGAAGAAATGGCAGCGCTTATCAAGGAAGTGAAGGGCGAAGGCGACACCATTGGTGGCATTATTACGGGCGTCATTCAGGGATGCCCAGTTGGACTCGGCGAACCCGCTTTTGGCAAACTCCATGCCACGCTCGGAAGTGCGATGCTCTCCATTAACGCCGTTAAGGGTTTTGAATACGGTGCCGGTTTTGCAGGCGTAACTCAACGCGGCAGCGAACAGAATGACATTTTCGTTCCCGCACCAGACGGAGGTATTACGACGAAGACCAATTTCTGCGGTGGCATACAGGGAGGAATTTCAAACGGACAAGACATTTACTTCCGCGTAGCCTTTAAACCAGTGGCAACATTACTGCGCGAACAAGAGACGGTAGACCTTGACGGGAATCCAACCCTTGTAACTGCTCGCGGACGCCACGACGCATGCGTTCTGCCCCGTGCCGTTCCCATTGTAGAAGCAATGGCGGCAATGGTTATTCTTGACCATATTATGTTAAACAACATACTCAAATGTTAAAAGTTTAATAAAATTATAAATTAACAGGGCAGAAAGTTTGCTATAAACTTTTTGCCCTTTACTTTTGTTGTGTTGTCGAGAGATAACACCCACTATTTTTTACAAAATAGTTTAGTTAAGTCTAGTTTAGTTTTTGTGTTGGTTAACGGCAGCAGCAATTTTGTTGGCTGCCGTTAATTTGCATTTATACCCCGACACGCTAAATGGGCAAATTGATTTGCAGCGAAAATAGACCGGGAAATAAATGTATCGTGGTAAGGAAATGTCACCACCTTCCATTCAAAAAAAGTTCCAAATATTGTTGCTAAAAACTAAACCGACTTTCGTGGAAAGTATTAGTAACATAAATAAAATTATTAGTAATGTAATTTAAAATATGTTACTAACAATTATCGTCCTTTCAAGCGTGCAAAAAATCAAGACGAAACGGCGCACTTCCACAACTGTTTTTCAACGCGTAATATCAAATATAAATTTACAATGAAAAAACTCCCTAAATTTCTCAGCACGATCACCTTCAGTTTGCTGCTTTTTGGGTGCAATCCCATCCATCAAGAATTGACGGGAATGGAGCAAGCGAGCAAGGATTTCTTGGCGCGTCGCGCTGCCATCAGTGACAGCACTTACTTTTCTGTGTTTACTCCCTCACTCAATATTATACAGCACCAGGCTTTGGAATTTCTTTATGCCTACATGCCACTTCCCGACATCGTAGACTACCCTGGGGAGTTCCACCTCATGAATGTAGATTACGCCCTCCGTGCGCGTGAAGAAATGCCCTGGGGCAAACAGGTGCCCGACCGTGAGTTTCTGCACTTTGTGCTTCCCGTGCGCGTGAACAATGAAAATATGGACGAGAGTCGACGCGTGTTTTACGAAGAACTCAAGGAGCGCGTGTGTACCCTCTCAATGCACGATGCCGTTCTCGAAGTCAATCATTGGTGTCACGAGAAGGTGACCTACACCCCCTCTGATGCGCGCACCAGTTCGCCCCTCGCTTCTGTGCGCACGGCATACGGTCGTTGCGGTGAGGAATCAACCTTCACCGTTGCCGCACTCCGCGCCGTGGGCATCCCTGCGCGTCAGGTTTACACGCCCCGCTGGGCACACACCGACAGCAATCATGCGTGGGTAGAGGCATGGGTGGATGGTCAATGGCGCTTCTTGGGTGCTTGTGAACCAGAGGCGGTACTCGACCTCGGGTGGTTTAACGCTCCCGCCTCACGCGGTATGCTGATGCACACTAAGGTTTTCGGCAATTACGAAGGTCCAGAAGAAGTTGTGGGACGCACGGCGTGTTACACCGAAATCAATGTCACCGAAGACTATGCTCCCACCGCCACCGCCGTAGTGCGTGTGACGGATGAGGCAGGCAGTCCCGTGCAAACGGAAGTTGAATTTAAGATTTTCAATTACTCTGAATTTTATACCGCAGCCAAGAAGCCGACCGACGCAGAAGGCATCGCCACGCTCACTACGGGTAAGGGCGATATGCTTGCTTGGGCAGCGAAGGACGGCAAGTTTGGCTTCGCCAAGGTACATGTGAGCGACGCGGGGGACACCGTTGATGTCGTTCTCAACAAGGCGGCAGGTTATACGGCAATGATGGAGATGGACATCGTTCCTCCTGCTGAGCGCAACACCGTTCCCGATCAGACGGAGGAACAGATTGCACAGAATCAGTGCCGCTTTGCGCAGGAAGACTCTATCCGCAATGCCTACATCGCCACCTTTATCACGGCGGATACTGTTGCAAGTTTGGCTGCTGCATGGAGTCTTGACAATGAGGCGCTTCAAACGGTCATGAAGGAATCTCGTGGCAACTATCAAGCGCTGCGCGACTTCTTAAATGAGACTCCCGCCGAAGAGCGTCCCTTGGCGTTGCGTCTGCTTCAGGTTATCGCACAAAAAGACCGCCGCGACGTGCCCACCGATGTGCTTTACGACCACTTGAAGTTCACGCCGAAAGATATGCTGTCTCAGCAAGAACTGTTTGAAGCCTACATTCTTAATCCGCGCATCAGCAACGAATTGCTTACTCCCTACAAGCAATTCTTCCAAGAGGCACTTGATTCAAATTTAGTGGCGACTTACAAGGAACAACCCGCACTTTGGGTGGCATGGTGCCGTGATAATATTCAGATTGACCAAGTTTGGAATCCGCAGGCGCTTTGTATGTCTCCCGCAGGCGTTTGGAACATTCGCCAAACGGATGCTCATTCGCGCGACATCTTCTTTGTGGCAACCGCACGCAGTATGGGAATCCCCGCACGCATTGATGCGGTGACGGGAAAGGTTCAGTATTGGTTTGAACGCGGATGGCAGGATGCGCAATTGAGCACTAATGCCGACACTGAGGCGCAGAATGCTCCGAAGGGCGTACTTCAGGCATCTTACAAGCCTTCGCGCCACTTGGATAACCCGAAGTATGAGACGCATTTCACCCTCTCGAAGATTGAAAACGGACGCCTCGTTTTGCAAAACTATGACTATAACGAGACTTGGGCTTCCCTGCTGAAGAAGGGTTTGACGCTCGACGCCGGCGACTATCTTATGGCGAGCGGAACGCGTATGGCAGACGGCAGTGTGCTTGCGCATTTGAATTTTGTGAGCGTTCCTGAAAACGGTAAAGTGCGCACCGAACTCGTGCAGCGCCATAATGAAGAGGGGCTCCAAGTGATTGGTAGTTTCAACTCTGAAAATCTCTTCTATGACCTTCAGACGCAAACGCAACGCTCCATTCTCTCGGCCACAGGTCGCGGTTATTACATCCTCGCCTTGATTGCGCCCAACAGCGAACCCACCAACCATTTCCTCCGCGACATTGCGCCCTACAAGGATGCCTTTGAGCAGTGGGGACAAAAGATGGTGTTGCTTTTTGCCGACGCTTCCGAAGCCGAGCGTTTCCAGAAAGGCGACTTTGCAAACCTTCCAAGCACGATTGTTTGGGGTACGGACATCGACCAAACGAACTTCAACGAAGTTTGCACCAATATGAAACTCACCAACCCCAACCGCCCCGTAATTATCGTGGCTGACACATTTAATAGAATCATCTTTCTCTCGCAAGGGTATTCTATCGGGCTTGGCGAACAGCTTTCAAAGGTTATCAACAAGCTTTCCGAATAGCGCTCCTTTGAGCTACTAAAAATTAATCGGGAGATAATTTAAACTAAGTCCCGAATAATTTAAATTATCTCCCGGATAGATTTTCGGAAATAGGATGTGCTTAAAGCCTTCTTCCAATAAAGATCCAGCGCCTCCGACTTAAAGCCTCAAAGTGCCCATTTACAGACAACTTAAACACCTTTTCAACTATGAAATCCTGGTTCCATAAACTCGCTTGCACATCCCTTTTTGCAACAGCGGCATTCACTTCTACTTTTGCTCAACAAGCGACTTACCACCCCACTCCAGAAAACCTCCAGGCGCGTCAGGAATTTGCCGACAACCGCTTTGGCATCTTCCTACACTGGGGTATTTACAGCATGTTCGCACAAGGTGAATGGTACATGCACAATGCAAACATCCATCACGATGAGTATGCCAAGGCGGCCTCGGCTTTTTACCCCGCCAACTTTGATGCAAAGGCGTGGGTGAGTGCTATTAAAGACGCTGGCGCGAAGTATATTTGTTTTACCTCTCGCCATCACGATAGTTTCTCTATGTGGGACACGAAGGAGAGCGATTACAACATCGTAGACGCCACTCCCTTCAAGCGCGATGTGCTCAAGGAACTTGCAGACGAGTGTCATGCGCAAGGCATCAAGCTTCACCTTTACTATTCTCACCTTGACTGGACACGCGACGAGTATCCCAGCGGACGCACAGGGAAAGGCACGGGTCGCGACCCCAAGAAGGTGGATTGGAAGGCGTACTACAAATTTATGAATAACCAGCTCACCGAACTCCTTACGAACTACGGCGAAATTGGCGCCATTTGGTTTGACGGTGTTTGGGATCACGACGAAGACTCTATCCCCTTCGACTGGGAATTGGAGGAACAATATGCCCTCATCCATAAGTTGCAACCCGCATGTCTTGTGGGCAACAACCACCACTCCACTCCCGTTGCGGGTGAAGACATTCAGATTTTCGAGCGTGACCTTCCCGGAGAAAACAAAGCAGGACTTTCTGGACAAGAAGTGAGTCGTCTCCCCCTCGAAACCTGTCAGACGATGAATGGTATGTGGGGCTACAAAATTATTGACCAAAATTATAAAAGCCTTGAGACACTCATCCAATACCTTGTGGGAGCAGCTGGAAAAGGTGCCAACTTGTTGATGAACATCGGTCCTCAGGCTAACGGCGAACTCCCCGCGGCGGCATTGGAACGCCTCAAAGGAATGGGAGAATGGCTACGCGCAAATGGCGAAACGGTTTACGGCACCACGGCTGGCGACATTCCCACGCAAGAATGGGGTGTAACGACGCGCAAAGGCGACCGCCTCTTCATTCATATCTTTGACCTCAAGGATAAACTGCTTACACTTCCCCTTACCTGCAAGGTAAAGAAGGCGTTTACCTTTGAAGGCAAAACTCCCGTTAAGTTTAAGCAAGACAAGCAGGGCACTGTAATGCTTACCTTTGACGAAGTGCCCACGGGCGTGGACTTTATTGTAGAACTTATTACGAAGTAAATAAAAGAGTAAAGGTAAAAGATAAAAGACACGCTATGTAGAACATTCAGAACAGTCTCTTTTATCTTTACTCTTTGAGTTTTTCTCTTTTCCTATGACTCCCCTATTAGAAGTATGCGTCGGCAGCTTGCAAAGTGCGATCGCGGCGAAACAAGGCGGTGCTGCGCGCATTGAACTCTGCGCAGCGCTTGAAATAGGCGGCATTACGCCCTCAGCAGGACTGATGAAAGCGGCACGCGCCGTTGAGGAATTGAAAATGCATGTGCTTATCCGCCCCCGTGGTGGCGATTTTCTCTACGACAAAGGCGAAGTCGATTGCATGATTCACGACATCCGCCTCGCCAAGCAGTATGGCGCCGACGGCATTGTGATTGGCGCACTCCGAGCTGACGGTTCGATTGATACAGACGCTTGCCGCCGCATGATAGATGCCGCCGAGGGAATGCAAATCACCTTCCACCGCGCCTTTGATATGTGTGCCAACCCGCTTCGTGCTTTGGAAATCATCCAAAGTCTCGGTTGCCACCGCCTCCTGACCTCCGGTTGCGCCCCCACTGCCCTTGCCGGACTTCCCTTGCTCCAACAACTCACCGCGATGCAAACAGGCGTCACCATCATGCCGGGTTGCGGTGTGAAAAGCAGTAATGTGGCAGAAATCATCCGCGGTTGTGGCGCTACAGAGGTGCATGCCTCAGCGCGCAAGTCCTTTGCAAGCGCAATGACCTACCGCCCCGAGAGCGTCAAGATGGGAAATCCCGACCAGGATGAGTTTGCGCGTTGCGAAACAGACGAACATGAAGTGCGTGCTATTGTGAAGGAGTTACACAAGTACGATAGTTCAAACGCTAATGCCGTTTGAAGGTAAAATATTTCTTGTAGACTCATATTTATAACCCCGTATACAATAAAAAAGAGAAAGAAGAAAGTGCGAGGCATAAGGCGCCAGCAGTTTCTTCTTTCTCTTTTTATAATTTCTCAAATATCTTGTCACACCCCTTCTTCTTCAAAATATAAGGGTTCGACATCTACATCCAACATTTCATCCCTCTCGATATTTAGTTGCCAATTGCCGATAGATAATTCTATCTTCAACAATGTGCCACCATCCATACCAGGCATACAAACTTGTGAACCGAAGACAAGTTTTTGAGGAGAAGCCTGTTCTGCGTAATAAGTCATGCCCGCTAATGTACCATATTCACGATCTTCGTCGCTTAAATATTCCATAAAGTGCTGCTTGCGGAATGTATGTCGGTAGACCTCTGCACTATCACACTTTACAGAAAGGAATACGACATTATCGTAAAATTGAGTACCTATGATATCTGTAACAACAGGGAGAGACTCTTCAGGGCGGCGTTCAATTGTCATAAGATATACTCTTCCACCGACAGTATCAATATATTCTCTCGCCGTTACCATCTCTGCGATAGGCGCGTCTTGTTGCACCTCTGTTTTCGCTTTAAAAACTTCTTCCTCTTGCACTTTTTCTTGTACCTTATTTCCACACGAAACAATAGTAAGCAAGACCACGCCAAGTGGCAACAATAATAGTTTTTTCATAACAAATATCTTTTCATTCGTCGCAAAGTAACAAAGAAACTTGCAGACAGACAAGATTTCTATTAAGTTTCTGCCCTATGAAGGGGGAAAGGTGTAAATTTGTTGACAAAATAAACTTTAACTCACACAATTATTATAATAGGAACCATCATGCGACTCATACTTCCCATGCTCTTTGTGCTACTGAGCATACTCTCCTGCCACGAAGATACGCCCGAATCCTCGCTCCCTGATACGCCATCTGAAATGTCTCGTCGCACAGTTCTTGTCTATTGTGCGGCGCAAAATAGTTTGGGAGTCTCAGGCACTTATTATAAAAGTGCTTGGATGGCTGATTCCCTGGAACTCGTAGCGGGTAAACACTTTATCAGCGACGACGACCGCCTACTTGTGTTTGTTGACGACGCTTATCACCCCCGCCTCTACCGTTTTCGTGCTGACGCAAACCCTGAATTGGTATGGCAATGGGGTTACGATGCCAACTCCGCCAATCCTGCCACATTTAAAGATGTGCTCCTGCGCATCAAGGAGCGTTTTCCCGCAGAGGAATACGGACTTGCCATGTGGTCACACGCGGATGGGTGGTTGCCTTCAAGCAACACCAACTATTCCAACTCACGCTCCTACCCGGAGGTCTCTCCCCTCTCCTTTGGCATTGATGTTGGCGAAAACGGTTCCATGAATTCCGATTTAGATGCCAACGGCAAAGATCTCGGCACCCAAATGAATATTCCGGATTTGGCAGATGCGATTCAGCAAAGTGGTTTGCACTTCACCTACATCTTCTTCGACGCATGCTTGATGCAATGCATTGAGGTGGCTTACGAACTGCGCAATGTCACCGACTACCTTATCGCCTCGCCCATCTCCATTGCGGCTGCCGGGGCGTATTACACGCACATGTTGGAGCGAGGTTTCTTCTCCGCCAACCCTACGGACATTGCCAAGACCTATTATGAGGATGTGACTTCAGAAGAGTTGGTACGCGAATACGATGACTTTGGCATCGTCATCTCAGCCTTGAAGACGAAAGAACTTGATGCACTCGCCGCTACGGTGCGCACGGCATTGGCAGACATAGATTTCTCTGCCTATCCCGACCTCACCAAGGCGCATGCCTACCATGTTTATTCCTACAATTATTACTTCCGCCCCCACTACTACGACATGCGCTCCGCCCTGCGTCACCTGCTCACCGATGAGCAATTTGCGCCCGTAGAAGCGGCTCTCACGCGCGCCACAGCCTTTTATGCCGCCACCCACAAGTATTGGGTTGGTCCGCGCGATAGCGATTATCACAACCTTGTACTCTCCGAGTGTTGTGGCGTCTCTATGTTCTTCCCCCAAAAGGCATATGCCGACAACGCCTCCCGTTGTGACTTTGGCAATCACAATGAGACTTACACCCAAACGGCGTGGGCACAAGCAATAGGCAAAGGGAAACCCGCGGCTGGCGAATAGCCACAAAAAAATAAGGGAGATAATTTAAAATATTCGGGAGATAATTTAAAACATCAAGGTTTAAAGACAACCAGATACCCTCAATGACAAGAACATTTCTTGATGTCCCACTACTTCAAAATCTCATCTCTCAATGCAAAATTACAATTTTCAAACAGAAATAGCAATCTTCCTTGAGTATAATAATTGACGGTGGTATAGAAACCGCCCCGACCCATTTTAGACACTGCAACCTTCTACATCACCAAGTCATTGATGTTCCTTTCGTGAGATTTCTTTGAAATTTTATGCCTTTGTCATGCAATAGTGGAGAAGGAGCGAAAAGCGCATCCACCTCCACTTTTTATTGATATTTTACAGGTAATATCATTCGGCGAAAAAATTAAATTTTCTCCTTTGGAAATTAAATTATTCCCTTTAGGATTTTTCCTATCCAGCATATCGTTTTTTGAAGAACACATGGGGCGTTAATTTTAAATACAATATACGATTGTCCCTCGGCACTTGACTCTTTATATATACAAAAAGAGGCAACCCCATGGATTGCCTCCCTATACTATAACAAACTATTTCTATTAAAACTTGAAGTCCAAGCTTACGCCTACTACGTCGTTCTTACGAGTGTAGTTGCAAGCAGTACCGTTTGCATTTGTGAACTTGTGATCTTCGTAGAATGAGTGCATGTAACCGAAGTTGAGCTTCAACTTTTCAGAGAACTTGTAAGCACCACCTACGCAAAGACCGTAAGAGCTGATATTGAAGCTTGTGTCAGTCATGTCAGAATCAGCAAAACCGTACTGTGTACGCTGACCACCGAGACCTACTGTCCAATGTTCGTCGATATCCCATTCAGCACCAAGAGTGATTTCATAAGTGTCATCGCTTACAGCTGTTGCAGAACCCTTAGCGTCCTTGTCGAAGTAGTAGTTGAAACCAGCCATTGCACGGATGTTGTCAGTAACTTCGTACTGCGCACCAATAGTGAAGAGGGCGGGGATGTCAGAGCGTACCTTCTTACCATCTGCGTATGCGTCCATCAAGAGGTCAACGTTCGCACTGTTCTTAGATTCATTTTCCAAGTTAATCTTAGCGCGGAATTCATACTTCGCACCGA
>JAEIGA010019423.1_pt1 | contig 10365 bp, 6 predicted proteins | sample 9270691 | NCBI WGS metagenome assembly JAEIGA01 (sample SAMN17057246, study PRJNA624740) | gut metagenome | biome: biome; isolation source: fecal sample | host: Bos grunniens | place: China: Xizang | collected 2019
CAAAGCCCTTGGGGGCAACCGTGAACATTGCGGCGTAGAACACCGTCGGCATATAGATCTTGTACCAGCCAAGACGGATAGCCGACATAACGTAGGCTGTCGCGTGGGCCTTCGGGAACATGTATTTGATCTTCTTACACGAGCCGATGTACCATTCGGGAACGTCGTGCGCTCGCATTTCGGCCTCCCATTCGGGGGTCAGCCCCTTGCCCTTACGAACGCTCTCCATGATCTTAAAGGCAACGGCGTTTTCAAGACCGTAACGAATCAAGTCGAGCATGATACCGTCGCGGCATCCAATGACCTTGGAAATGTCGCAGATGCCGTCCTTGATCAGATCCTGCGCGTTGCCCAGCCACACGTCGGTGCCGTGCGTCAGACCAGAGATCTGAAGCAGGTCGGCAAAGTTCTTGGGCTTTGCGTCCATAAGAACCTGCTGCAAGAAGCGCGTACCCATTTCGGGAATGCCCCACGTACCTACCTGACAGCCGCCGATGTCCTCGGGACGGACGCCCAAGGGCGCAGTCGAGGTGAACAGTTCGTAGATGGATTCGTCGTTCATCTTGACGTCCATGACGCTGGTTCCCGAATAGCGCTCCAGCCACTTGTATTTGGTCGGAATATCGTGTCCCAGCTCGTCAAGCTTGAGTAGCGTGTCGTGCAGATATTCAAAGGTAAAGTGCGTCGTGACGATATTGGAATTGGCATCCTCTGCAGGGTGCTGTACGGGGCAGAAATCGTAGATCTCGTATTCCTTGGGAACAACGACGATACCACCGGGGTGCTGTCCCGTCGTGCGCTTAACGCCCACACAGGAGGCCACCAGACGGTTCATATCGGCGCGCGTGACCGAAACGCCCTTCTCTTCCAGATACTTGGCAATAAAGCCGTAGGCCGTCTTGTCGGCAAGTTCTCCGATGGTTCCCGCGCGGAAGACGTTCTCCGCGCCGAACAATTCTTCGGTGTACTTATGTACCTTGCCCTGTACTTCACCCGAGAAGTTCAGGTCGATATCGGGGGATTTATCACCGTAGAAGCCGAGGAAGGTTTCAAACGGGATATCGTGACCGTCACCGCACAGCTTGGCACCGCATTTGGGGCAGTTCGCGTCGGGCAGGTCAAAGCCAGAGCCAACCGAGCCGTCGGTGAAGAATTCGGAATGCTGACAGTTGGGACAGTAATAGTGCGGCGGCAGAGGGTTAACCTCCGAGATCCCCGCAAACGAGGCAACGACGGACGAGCCGACCGAGCCACGCGAGCCGACCAGATATCCTTGGCTCTCACTATACCAAACCAGCTTTTGGGCGATCATATACAGCACCGCAAAGCCGTTTTTGATGATAGAGGTCAGCTCCTTGTCCAGTCGCTCATGCACGATGTTAGGCAGGGGCTTACCGTACTGCTTTTCTGCACGCTCGTAGCAAATGCGCTGAAGATCCTCCTCCGCACCCTCCATATGAGGCGTGAAGGTTCCCTTGGGGAACGGGCGGATATCGTTGTCGATCATATCGGCGATCATGTTGGTGTTCTCAACGACCACCTCGTAGGCTTTTTCCTCACCGAGATAAGCAAATTCCTTCAGCATCTCCTCCGTCGTACGGAAGTACAGATGAATATCGCGGTCATAGTCCTTGAATTTCATGCCTGCCTGCAGAATTTTGCGGGAGAGCTCGTCCTCATCGTTGAGGAAGTGCGCGTCGCAGGTGGCAACAACGGGCTTGCCGTATTTTTCGCCCAGCGCCACGATACGGCGGTTAAGATCGCGCAGACCCTCCTGGTCCTTGATTCTGCCCTCGTCAATCATAAACTGGTTGTTGCAGATGGGCTGAATTTCGAGGTAGTCATAAAAATTGACGATCTCCTCGATCACGTTCTCGGGCTTGTTGTCCAGAATCGCCTGGATCAATTCGCCCGCCTCGCAAGCAGAACCGACGATCAATCCCTCACGGTATTTTTCAAGCTCCGTCTTGGGAATTCTGGGCTGACGGCGGTAATATTTCAGATAGCTGAACGAAATCAGACGGTACAGATTTTTCAGACCGGTCTTGTTCTTGACCAACAGCACCTGGTGATACGGACGCAGCTTGAGCGGATCGGTATTCGCCAACATTTCACGCTGTAATGCGGCGAAGTTGCGGATATCCATCTCATGCAGACGGTCGCACATACGGAAATAGATCATCGCCAGCATTTCTGCGTCGTCGCAGGCACGGTGGTGATGGAACTCACCCAGCTTGTAATGGTTGGCTATGGTGTCCAGCTTATGATTCTTCAAATCGGGATTGACGTAGCGAGACAGAGCAACGGTGTCCAGATAGGGACTGCCAAACGGCATGCCGCACTGTTCGGCAAAATAGCGGATAAAGCCAATATCGAAGTTGGCGTTATGAGCGATCAAAAGCTTTTTGGGCTTTCCCTCTTCATCGCCAATAAAATCAAAGAACATCTGAAGCGCTTCTTGCGTTTTCGGCGCACCTGCCACCATGTCGTCCGTAATTGAGGTCAGCTCACTGATCTCTGGCGGAATGGGTGTCTCGGGATCGACGAAGGTGTCAAAGCGATCCAGCACCTTGCCGCCGCGGATACGCACCGCTCCAATCTCGGTCAGCTTGCAGGTTTGAGTGGAAAGACCTGTTGTCTCGATATCGAACACGATCATTTCTTCGTCCAACTCGCCCTCGTAAGTACCCGAAACAGCACTTGCCGTATCGTTGACAAAATAAGCTTCAAGACCGTAAATCACTTTCTGCCCCAGCTTTTCTGAAGCCAGCATCGCTTTCTGATAGGCTTGTACGTTGCCATGGTCGGTGATGGCGATGGCAGGCATGCCCCACTTGTTGGCCGTCTTGACGGCTATGTCGGGGGGAATCAGCGCGTCCATACTGGACATGGTCGTATGCAGATGCAACTCAACGCGCTTTTTCTCGGCCTTATCAACGCGGCCAAGCTTTTTGATCTTGAGAATATCGCTATAGAAGAATGAAAAATCAATATCGGTTCTGTTCTTTCGCGTTTCCTTTTTGACGTAACCGCGCATGGCGATGGCAGTTCCGTTGGGAATCAGCTTGGACAGCTCTTTTTCCTCGTCGAGCTCCAGACCGTATTTCTTAACCTCGATACAAGAAACGCCGTCGAAAATGTCGAAAACAACGTTATATTTGTCGCTGTTACGCGCCTGCTCTGCGGCATAGCCGAAGGTTTCGCCCAACACAATGACACCCTTTTGAGGATGCGTCAGGCTAGCAAGCGTCACCGGGCATATATCAAACACCTGACCAATGAGAACCTCGGCGCCGCTGACGTCATAGGTCGCATGTCCAATGCGCCATATATCGTCACCGATCCTTTCAGGCATCGGAATGGTATCAAAATAGATAGACGGAATACGCGGAAGCGCGGTCGGCTCGTTCACGTCTGCCGCACCGCCCTCGCCAAAATCCTCGCCGTTTCGGCGGCTTTCCATCATACGGTCGTATTCGCTTTCCGCGCGTGCGATCTGCTGGTCGATGGCCTCCAGACGGCGCTCCATCGAATAGCTCTCCGAGCCCGTTTGCAGCTTGAGGTTGTGGTGAATAAACACTTGGATCTTTACGCCGAACTCGCTAAGGATAATACCCTCGATCACCTGCGGCGTATGCGCGTTTTCCATCAAGCGGATACCATCAATGGCAAAAGGCAGATCAATGTGCAATTCATCTTCGGTTAAATTGATCTCATAATGACGGAAGAATCCGCGGGCAACGATGCCGACGCGCTCGGTTTCCATCAAAACGTTAGGAATATACGCCTTGGTAAAGAACTGTGCGGGATAATGCGGCAGAATTCTGACAATAGCCAGCTCATACGCCACGCGGATTTCCTCCTCTATGGCATACAGCTCCTCTTTGTCGATCGGCGCAGGAAAATGAGCGGAAATCTCAAGCATCCGCTTTTCTCTATCGGTACGAACGGAATGCGACGTGGCGCTCTCGAGAATGTCACGGTAGCGCATACCGGGCTCGTATTTTTTCAAAATTTGCAGTAGCGACCTGGGGGTAGCCGGTGTGTTGGATTGCATTTCTGCCATGCTTCTCTCCTTGTAGATTTTAATAATTCAGCATCTTTCAACGCTTGTCCATCGCACGGATCTCAGCGATCAGGCGAGGAATCAGCTCGTTTTCGGGCAGCTTTTCGATGATCTCACCATGACGGAACAAAAGCCCTTCACCGCGGCCGCCCGCAATACCGACGTCCGCTTCCCTTGCCTCGCCCGGGCCGTTGACGATACAACCCATCAGCGCGACCTTGATCGGTATACGGTCTAGTCCTTCGGCGTGTACAGCCGCCTTAAAGCGCTCGCAAAGGGCGATCAGGTCAATTTGAGTGCGTCCGCAGGTAGGACAGCTGACAATATTCATGCCGCTCTGTCCCTCGATCTGCAGGCTGTCCAGAATATGCTGTGCGGCAGCGATCTCCTCGACGGGATCGTCCGTCAGCGACACGCGTAAAGTATCACCAATACCGTCAAGCAACAACGAGCCGATACCGATGGCACTCTTCGTTTTTCCCATCTCGCCACCACCCGCCTCAGTCACGCCGAGGTGAAGCGGATAGGAGCAAGCCTTGGCCAACAGACGGTTTGCCTCAACCATCGTCTGCACGTCCGAGGCTTTGATGGAGATAACGATATCTTCAAAGCTGTACTTTTCAAGCAAAGCGCAATGATAGAGCGCGCTGTCGCACAGTGCTTGCGCAGTGGGCGCACCGTATTTGGCAAGCAGATGCTTTTCAAGCGAGCCGCTGTTCACACCGATACGGATGGGAATACGGCGCTCCTTGCAGGCAAGCGCTACCTGTCTGACACGGTCGTCGTCGCCAATATTACCCGGATTGATGCGAATTTTATCGATGCCCAGCTCGGTGCAACGAAGCGCCACGCGATAATCGAAATGAATATCCGCAACGATGGGAATGCTGACACCCTGACTGCGAATAATGGGAATGCACTCCGCTGCCTCAAGATCGGGCACGGTGATGCGCACGATATCGCATCCTGCCTCCTGCAAATGCAAAATCTGCGCCGCAGTAGCCTTGGCGTCGTGCGGATCGGTGTTGGTCATGGACTGGATGGCGAGGGGATGATCGCCGCCAATGCCGACACTACCGACCATAACAGCGTTCGTTTTTCTTCGAATGGTCTGATAATTCAAAATTCAGTCCTCGTGTTTCGTTTTAATCAGAAAATCAGCGCAATGATATCCTTGCTGACCACAAGCACCATGAGTATCATAAGCAGCACGATACCTGCAAAGTGGATCTTGCTTTCAATTTCCTGGGAAATAGGCTTGCGGCGAATGCCCTCAATGAGGAGGAACAGGAAGCGGCCGCCGTCCAATGCGGGAAACGGAATCAGATTGAAAACGCCAAGGTTGATGGAGATGACCGCCGTAATGTTGAGAACGTACTGCAGAATCTGCATAGGATTCCAGCCGCTCTGGGTAATGGTATCCTTGACCGCCGCTGTCACACCGATGGGGCTTGACAGAGAGGAGACGGAAAAGCGTCCCGTGATCAGGTTAAACAAGCTATCCCAAACCATTTTGACCAGCGAAACGGAGCGATGCCAAGTAGTGCGAAGCAGTTGCCATAGCGAAGGATCCCTGACTGCCCATACCTTGAAGTCGCTTTCGCCGAAAATGATACCCTGGTCCTCAAACTGGGGGAAGATAACGTCCTCCAGCACGATCTTATTGCCATCGCGGATAACCGTCAGGTCGACGGGCTCGTTGCCCTGGTTCATGATCTCATAGGTCAACTCCTCGCCCGTGTAGACCGATACGTTGTTGACCTTAATGATAGTATCCTCGACTCTCAGACCATTTTCCGTGTTACTGGTCGATCCTTCAAGGAAGCTGTGAATGGTCGTCGAGGCCAGAAGGTCCTTGGAAAGGCAAACGATGATAAAGACGATGACAAAGCCCAAAATCAGGTTCATCATAGCGCCTGCCACAACGATGGCGATGCGCTGCCAGACCTTTTTGCGACTGAAGGAATCGTCACCCTCTGCGTCATCATTTTCGCCCTTCATGCTGACATAACCACCAATGGGCAGTGCGCGCAAGGAAAACAGCGTTCTATGTTTTTTCGTTTTTTTCTGCAAGAGCTTAGGTCCCATTCCGATCGAAAACTCATCGATATGAACGCCACACCAGCGGGCGACGGCGAAGTGGCCAAGCTCGTGTATCATGATCAAAATGCCAAAAATCAAAACGGCAGCGATCACATATATCATAATTCTATACTCCTCTTTTCTGTGATAACGATGCGGGAGACGTCAATCCCGCGCTTCAAGATAGGCTTGCGCCAATGCTCTTGCCTGTCTGTCATAGTCTAAAATTTCATCCAGCGTACGCGCAGATGCACCGCCAGGGAGCGCCGACACCGTATGCTGTACGGCATCAAAAATATCGCAAAAGCCAATACTATCCTTCAAAAATGCCGCAACGGCGATCTCGTTTGCCGCGTTGAGCACGGCAGGCATCGCGCCGCCGTCACTCATACACTTGCGCGCCAGACGCAAAAGAACGAACGTGTCCTCATCAGGCGCGGCAAAGGTCAGCGTGCCGACGTCGGTCAAAGACAGCGGCTTGATGACCCCCATCTCACGAACCGGATAGGTCAGCGCGTGCTGAATGCAATGCCGCATGTCGGGAACGGCTAATTGTGCCATTATGCTGTAGTCAATATATTCCACCATGGAGTGAATTATACTCTCGCGGTGAACCACCACGTCGATATTCTGCTGGGGGATGCCGAACAAATACGAGGCCTCGATGATCTCAAAGCCCTTGTTCATCATGGTCGCGCTGTCGACGGTGATTTTTTGTCCCATCTGCCAGGTCGGATGCGCCAGTGCGTCGCTTACGCGCATTGCTTCAAGCTCTTCCCTCTTTTTACCGAAGAAAGGACCGCCTGATGCCGTCAGAATGAGCTTTCTCACCTCTTTATGCGCCCCCGCTGTCAGGCATTGGGCCAGCGCACAGTGCTCGCTGTCGACAGGACGAATGGTAATTCCCTTTTCGCGCGCCTTGGCCATTACGATCTCGCCCGCAACGACCAGCGACTCCTTGTTAGCAAGCGCCAGTTGCTTGCCACTCTCGATCACAGCCAGCGTCGGCAACAAGCCTGCCTGGCCAAGCATCGAGTTAAGTGCAATAGCGGCAGAGCTTTCGCCGATCATGTCAAGAATGCCCTGAGAACCGCCATAGACCTTGGTAGGCGTATCGGTAAGCTTAATCTTCAGCTCCTTGGCCGCGTCTTCATCCGCCATGGCGCAAACGCGAACGCCAAACTCTCTTGCTTGTGCTTCAACCGCGTCGACGTTGCGATGGGCGCAAACGCCGTCCACGGAAAAATTCAATCGTTTGGCCACATCAAGCGCCTGCGTGCCGACCGAGCCGGTCGAGCCGAGGATCAGAATGGGCGCACGTTTTGTCGTTCCGTTTTCCATCATGCCACCAAGAACAAATTGCTCACGGACGAAATGACGATCAGCACCAGCGCAACGGCCAGCACCGAGTCAAAACGGTCGAGCACGCCGCCGTGTCCCGGGAACAGCTTGCCGTAGTCCTTGATGCCGTAGGTACGCTTGATGGCCGACATCAAAAGGTCACCGACCTGTGCCACGACGGCGATAAACAAACCGCTGACGGCAAGCGTCAGGTAGTTTGCCGTGACGCTTCCACCGGAAACGAGCTGGACGATAAAGCCGTAGCCAACCATAGCCAAAATGCAGAACAGCGTACCGCCAACGCTTCCTTCAATGGTCTTTTTGGGGCTGACGTCGGGGATGAGCTTATGCTTGCCGAACAAAAATCCGCTGAAATAGGCAAAGGTATCGGTCACCCAAGCGCCAATGAAGCAAATGAGATACACGTACCCCCCTGCCGCCACGCGATAGCGAAGCAGGCTCAGCGCCATAAAGGCGACGATGATATAAAAGCAGCTCAGATAAGCACTACCGACGTTTGCCAGCGTGATCTTTCCGCGTGAGAACGTCATAATGGTAAACAGATACAGCGCCAACACGATCAGCGCCATCAGGCAAACGTGCTCGACCGTTTCGCTGTCGTACCAATACGGCAACAGAGGTAGCGCGAGCGACAGCCCCAACATGGGAACAGAGAGCGCATATTTTTTGATCAGCTCCGTGCAACGAAGCATCTCAAAGCAACCGATCAGGCTCAAAAGCGCCATCACAACAGGAAAGACGACCGTCTCGGAAAAATATAGCACAGGCAGGAAGATCGCGATCGCGACGACTGCCGTTATAATTCTTTTTAACATATCAAACCTCCATAATAAACTTGGTCAGACGCCACCGTAGCGGCGCTGTCTGGAGTAAAACTCGCGAATTGCCGCGTCGACGTCCGACGGACCGAAATCGGGCCACAGCTTATCGGTAAAATATAGCTCGGCGTATGCCGCCTGCCACAAGAGAAAATTAGAAATGCGCAGATCTCCGCCCGTGCGAACAATCATATCGGGATCGCCGCTGTGAGCGGTATACAGCGCCTCGCTGATGGCTTGCTCGCTGATCGCTTGACCCTCGCTTTTCAACATTTCCAGCGCGCGGCACAGCTCGGCGCGCGCGCCGTAGTTGACGGCGATGTTGAGTATCATACGATTTTCACGCGTGATCTCTTCCAAACGGTCCATTTTGGCTTTCAGAGTCGGACGCAACGGCGTGCGATCGCCAATGAAGTGGAACTGCACGCTATGATCCTTCAGCTCTTTTTCGCAGGAGTCGATATACTCCTCCAGCAGATCCATAATGGCCTCGACCTCGCGGGCGGGGCGCTTCCAGTTTTCGGTGGAGAACGCATACACCGTCATAGCCTTAAGGCCCAACGTTTCGCAATACTGCGCTACGTTTTGAAACGCTTTGGCGCCTGCGCGATGCCCTTGCTCACGCGGCAAGCCACGCGACGTTGCCCAGCGGCCGTTGCCGTCCATGATAAACGCGATGTGTGTCAATCGCTCGTCCAGCGTCACGCTCTTTTTGTTTTTGATAAACAGCGGCATACGATTCTCCTTTCTTCGCATCTGAATAACATAGGAAAGCGGGCGAAACATGAAAGTCACATTTCGCCCCCGCTTTATAAAAAATCACGTCGATCAGATCGCCATGATCTCCTTTTCCTTCTTTGCCTGGATCTCCTCGATCTTCTTGATGTTCTTATCGGTGATATCCTGAATGGTCTTTTCTGCAGCCTTCTGATCGTCCTCGGTCAGCAGGCCGTCCTTCTTCTGCTTCTTGGCGTCTTCGTTGGCATCGCGACGGATGTTACGAATGGCAACCTTGGCCTCTTCTGCATATTTCTGAACCTGCTTCTTGATCTCGCGGCGGCGCTCCTCGGTCAGCTGGGGGAAAGCCAGACGGATGACCTTACCGTCGTTCATGGGGGTGATACCGACGTCGGACATCAGAATTGCCTTTTCCATTGCCTTGAGGGTGGAAGCGTCGTAGGGGGTAATGGTCAGCGTTCTTGCGTCGGATACGCGAACGTCTGCCATGCTGTTCAGGGGTGTGGGCGAGCCGTAGTAATCAAAGGTAACGCGGGACAGAACGCCGGGGTTTGCCTGCGATGCACGAACCGTGCTCAGCGTGGATTCAAAGGACGCGATGGCCTTTCCCATTCTCTCTTCCATGGGCTTGGTGTCAAACTTCATAATAAAATCCTCCTTATGTGCGGGCGAGTGCCCCGCTTGATCTATGTCAATTTTTTTATTTTCAACTCAATTATGGATCTCGGTACCGATATGCTCACCCATCACGACGCGATAGATGTTTTCGGGATCGGAGAGCCCGAACGCATAGCAGCGAATATGATTGTCCTGGCAAAAGGTCGCGGCACTCATGTCCAAAGCACGCAGATTCTTTTCCAGAATTTCCATGTACGTCAGCTCGGCATAACGCGTTGCTGTAGGGTCCAACTTGGGATCTGCACTGTAGATGGCGTCAATATTCTTGGCCATCAATACGACATCGGCCTCGATCTCAGCCGCACGAAGCGCCGCTGCCGTATCGGTCGAGAAATAAGGCAATCCCGTGCCACCGCCCAAAATGACGACTTTTCCTGCCTCCAGCGCGGTAATCGCATCGCGCGAGGTGTAAAAATCAGCAAACGTATCCATCTTGACCGCGCTCAGCACGACCGCGTCGATGCCCTCTTGCTCAAAGGTATCCTTGATGGCCAGCGCGTTGATCGTCGTTGCCAGCATACCCATATGGTCGGCACGGCAGCGGTTCATCTTACCGCCCTGACGGCCTCTCCAGATGTTGCCCGCACCGCAAAGCAGCGCGACCTGCACGCCTGCGGCCTG
>JAEIGA010019424.1_pt1 | contig 10364 bp, 1 predicted proteins | sample 9270691 | NCBI WGS metagenome assembly JAEIGA01 (sample SAMN17057246, study PRJNA624740) | gut metagenome | biome: biome; isolation source: fecal sample | host: Bos grunniens | place: China: Xizang | collected 2019
TATGTTTTAAAACATATTTTCAACGATTGACCATGATACCTTCTCAAATCGATGGCTACAGTAGTCCAATCCTTCCACCAGCCACCTGGAAACGAAGACCAACCATCTTCTGCACTAGTATCATAACCCGCTGCAAAATTGGCTTCACCACAACCATACTGATCTAATTTCCTATTATTTTGATCTAATATATTCAATGTAAATCTTGGCTGATGATCAACACTATGTGCTGGGTCTTCCAATACGACAGCATAATTCAACAACAATACAGCTGCTCCCAATGTTGTATCTACCAAAAAGTTATACTCAATACCTTCTCCTTCTGCTCCTGTACGATTATTACCAAGACGCACAGAAGCCAACTCTCCATCTGGAACAGTTTTCAATAAACCACCTGTCCTTGGATCTCGCTCTGTTTCATCCCAATGTATTGTATGACGACTATGAGAAGAACGAGATCCAAAATCAACCAATTTCTTCTCTGTCATTGGATTATCATAATTACCAATCCAACAATTATTCGAGTTTAAATTCAAATAATCTATACAACGAATAGCTGGATAATACAAAAACTTTTCTTGCGAAGCCCAAGCACTAAAAAATTCACCACACACCGATCTCACATAAAAAGATTTCATTCCCTCTTCTAATCCTTGAATAGTAATATATTTCTCTTTTATATCCTTATATTCATACCATGTTTTTGTCTTATAACAATAAACCTGAACATCATACGCTTCCGCATCACCTTCCCATGAAACCAAAACATCAGAACCCCCTTTTGGGTTAACTTTTAAATCCTTTGGACTATTACAAAGTCCTTTAGGTATTATCATCAAATCATCAATACATGCTCCTGGAGAATATGGTTCTGAAGAACCATTGTGCCACACAAAAACAAGATAATATGCCGAACCATCTGTACTAATAGTATCGACAATTGTATTCCAATATTTTTGATTTAAACACAAAGAATCCCTTCCAAAATCCAATCCATACTCTTCAACAAACCCATGTAATACACCCGTTGCTGCAGAATTAAGTCTAACTTCATCTTCTTTAGGAATCCAACAAACATACAAACCATCTGAAAATGTAGTACCACCTGCTCTCCAATCAAACGATAATACATAATCGCCTGCATCAAAATTAAATTCGCGATAAGCTATAACAGATACACCAGCTTTTGCATAATCTGCGCTTTGCCCATTATTACCTGAAATGTACAACCCACTCTCACCTCTATTAAAACCTGGTGCTCCCCAATACCATTTATTAGCACAATCTTTGGCTTTTGGCCCATTATTCAACACCCAATTCACTGAATCTACTCCACCTTCAAAATCACAAAAATAACTGCTTGCTGTTAGAATAGTTTGAGCAAACATACTATTGCAGAAAAATACTGCAAAAAATAAACAAAGACTATACTTTTTAATTCTCATAATATTAGATAAACATTAGTCAAGAGCATAACTCTTGACTAATGTTTATTAGTAAAATTATTTAACAATTACCTTTCCTTGATAAGTTTTTCCATCACCTGTAACAACGCGAACCATATAAACACCCGAATTATTCAATCCATCAATTGATATTGGATAAATAGATGGTGTATCAACATAAATACATTGACCCAATAAATCAAACACCTCAACCACCAAACCAGTACGTTCCTCTATCGTAAAGTCTGCATAAACATACAATGTGTTATTTGCATACACTGGATTTGGAACCATTATCAAATCAATATTATTTACTTCTTCTAACGCTGTGCCCTCTTCTATAGTCAATTTATGAACAACCACAAATGTATTACCTTTATCATCAGTTACAACAACTGTATCTACATAAACACCTGGTTTAGTTGTTTCATCATAATGTATCGTTTCATAATCGTATGGAAGATCGTCTGTTGTTATTGTGAATTCAACATACGTAGTATCGCCATCCAAAACAGTAAGATTCAAAACAATTGTAGAGTCGCAACCATCTTCAGACTTAAGTGCCAATGTATAAATCCCTGATTTAGAGAGACCCACAAAACCATTATCATTATATCTCTCGCCTGACTTAATAACTTCAGTCAAAGTCAAACGATAGTCTGGCAATACAGTTGCATGAAGCAATACAATTGAATCACAACCATCTGCTGTAGTAAATATTTCTTTATAATCACCAGAAGCAGTGATAGTTTGTGTTCCAAAATCATAAGATGCTCCATAACAAATATTTACTGTATCTGGCACCTGTATTGGATCATTTACTTTAAGAATAAATGTAACAATAGAATCACAACCTAAAGAAGAAACCAATGTATCACTATAAACACCAGATGAACTATACTCTTTTCCATTAATTATTAATGACGCACCTGAACAAATAGTATCTATAGTTGTTACACGTTGTGCTGGTATAAGCGACAAATTAAGAATAACTACAGAGTCACAACCATTAGCAGAACGAACTTTTTGTTTATAGCGTCCCGCCTCCATCAATGATGGGAAATTATTCAACGCATATACATCTCCTTCACAAATTTGAGCTTCCAATGCAGTCTCTATCATAGGCAATACATGAAGACGAACTCCACGCAATGTGTCCGCTTGATTAGACTCAGTATGTAATTCCCAATATGAAACCTCTTTTTCACCTACTACCAAATCTTCGCTATCAAAACTGAAGTATTTATTTTCAAATCCTTCTGTTTGACAAACTGAAGCATCAACTACATCTTGGGCACAAACATTAACATGAACATTATCCAAATGAATTTCTGTGGTAGCTCCAGGGCTATTTGCTTCAACATAAAATGCTATTCTAATTTGTTTTCCTGCATATTTAGTCAAATCCAACTCATAACGCTTACCTACATTTGGAATACTATAATATTCATAATCATTAGCATTAGTTCCCCAAATAATAGCATTTTCCTGCTTCCAAGTAGCACCTGCATCCTCCGAAATTATAACCATAAATCTATCGTCTGTATCAGCTTTATCTGTTTCACTTGGAGCCACACTTGAATTCATATCCGTCAATGCAAGGTCAAACAAAAGATGATAATTTGCATTGGCATTTGTAAAATCAATAACAGGCGAGAACAACCATGATGTTGTACCTACTACCGGATGATTGAATTCAGATGTATTTTCCACTTTTGCAGACAAGTGCATTGTATTAATAGTGCTACCAGCTACTGCCATCTTAGTTGTCCACGCATCAGCCGACAAATTAGATGAATAAACAATTTCCGAACTACCAGTAAAACATTCTGACGCACGACAAGAATTCGAAGTTTGCCAGCCATTCATATTATTCACAATTCGATCAAACGACTCTGCGTACGGAGTTGTGCGATTAGTTGTAAATGCAATATATGGCGACCAATTAGAAGTATCTTCTTCACAAATAGTTTGAACTTTAACATAATATTGTGTCATAGGTAACAAGTTTTCTATTTTGAATGGCAATGATGCTACCTCATCAATTCGAGCATTATCAAACTCTGCATTATCAGCTCTTTGAATAATATATTTAAGAGCATCACTATGATTACAATCAAAGACTGCACTATTAGAAGAAATAGAATTAACGCGCAAACTATTAGGTGTGAAACATGAAATTTGAGTAAACTCAATATCATCAATATATACCAAGTTGCTACCTACGCCATAATCTTCATTTCTAAATGCCACAAAATCGCCAACTGCATCCATCAATGGAACACTAACTTCAACCCAATATTTATTACCTGTCACATCGTTAGATACATTAGCACCCATATCTTTAGATGTATATGGATATTCAAATGTTCCAATAGCAACAAATGTTGTTGGATCGTATGGATTAGTCATTGTTCCTACTGTAATTCTACGTGCGTATGTTTCACCTAAACCTACTGTATTTACTGCACCTGTAGAATCGTTATCAATACAACGCATCCAGAAATTAAGTTGAGTAATATCCATATCTGAATTTACCAATGGCAATACCACATAACCACCTGCACGGCCACCTTTTGCCGAAGAATTTAATCTCAAAGCAAACTCTCCAGAACGAGAATATTCTACATTACCTGTATTCTTAACCAAAGATGGAATAGGTCCTGCCAATACATTTCCACCCACAAAACAATTAGGAAGAACATTTTCTGTCAAACCTAATGCATAATGTTCATCTTCATCATCCATATTTAATACAGTGTTCAATTCTATTGGAGCACAAGATGTTGTCACTTCAAATGGACCAGCCCAAATACTATTATCTGTAGTAGAGCAAACTGTTCTTACATAAATCTTATAATTAACCCCCTCTCTTAAACCTGTAATTGTAACAGTATCATTATCCACTTGTTTGTGGAATGCCAATTTTGCCTCTGTGATAGAAGTTACATCTAATGTATCAGCAAAAGCTACAACCTCGTATGACTCTGTTGTATTAACAGAAATTATAGCTACTTTTGCTTCTGTCGAATTTACAGAAATCAATTTGAAATCATAAGGACAAGTACATGAAGCTTGATCTATAACAATATTATCAACTACAGCAGATCGTTTAGATGCATATTCTCCTATTGTATTGTTATTTACCCAATAGAACACCATATTGTACAAGCCAGCCATCTCTGGAGTAACGACAATTGTTTTTACTACTTTATTCCATTGTCCTGGCATAGCCAAAGTTGTATCAACACCATTCAATCTATAAGCATTACCTACTTTTTCTGACAACTCAATCCAATCTTGAATTCTTGATTCAGAAAGCAAATTACCTAATATACCCGAAGTTCCATCAAGATTTTTAACAGCTCCGCTTCCACCAGCAAAAGTTGATGTAGTAGGCAACATACCTACTCTCATATAGTCATTAGCTTCTTCGCCGAAACAAGTCCAATCAAAAGAGATAGTATAAACACCTGCTTCGAGCGAGATAGCACGTGAAGCCCAAGAGTACGATGCAACATCGGCATTATAATGAGCATTATCACCTCCATTATTAGAGATATAAAGAGCTTTGCCTCCTTTGTCTGATACTACTTGTTCGTTATCAACACCTATAAACCATTGATTTGCTTGTCCTTCTTGACTAAACAACCATTTAGCATTCTCTGCTTCATTATCAAAATTAATACTATATGGCATTGTAGTTATCAACTCAGGAGCAGTCTTATATACACCAGCATAACCCCAAGCAGATTTATCTGATTCTTCACAAACTGTACGAACATAAACATCATATTCAGTAGCAGCAGTAAGACCATTAATCACAAATTTAGTTACACTATCAGTTACGATTAGAGTTCCGTCTGTTTCAACATCAAAGCCTACAGGACCATACTTAACCTCATAACGAAGGGCTTCTTCATGATTAAAATCAATTTCTAACGATTTATCAGTATGACTTACCATTCTGAAATCGGTTCCTGGGAAACATGTAGGGATAAGAGAAATTTCAATATTATCCAAATATAAAACAGCTACACCACCTGAACTAGGAGCATCATCTTTAAGTATATACTCACCATTTTTAGTTTGATATTTCTTCACAAGGTCAAGAGATGTTGTGAATGCTATATGTTTGGCTGTTCCTGTATAATTTTCAAAAGAAATATGACCTTGCTCCCACTTATAGTAATCAGGATCTGTTGAATAAGCACCAGGTTGCTCGATAAAGAAAGTGTCAACTGGTTCAAAAGTGCCAACAATATCATTAACATCCGAAACCGCACCAACTATCACCGCACGGAATTTTCTTGCCGAATTTGGTATTGCCCAAAGACTAACTTCACAACGTGACAAACTTTCGACATCAATTTCAGGAGTAACGAGATAAGATGTTGCACCTGCACCACTCATATTCAAACCAACTCTCTTACTATCACCTGACACTGAAAGTGCTGGGAAATTAGTACCTCCATCGGTATAAAGAGCATTCCAACAAACAGGTTGACCTTTCTTACCAGGTTGTGTTTCCCAATCTTCATAGAATGGCAAAGATAATATTTCTGCACAATTAGTTTCAACTATAGTTACATCATTCCATCTACTCCATATACTACCTGTACTATCGACACACAATGTACGCGCATATACGTAATATGTTGTAAGTTTAGATAGACCAGAAATAACCATAGTGCCATTATCCGACATAACAGAATCAAGAGTACTACCATTCAAAACATCTTCTGTTACCAACGATGTTGAATATTTCACTTGATACGTACTTTCGCCTCCTGTCAATTTAACAACTATTGATTCAGAACCAACACTATCTACCTCCAATTTTGCCATACAAGGTGGTACAGAGTCAAACTCAACATCATCAATAAATACACCATTTTTAATGTCAAACTCAGACAAGAACATCACATATTTACCTCTATCTCCGTTATTATCACCATCATATTTATCAAAATATATAGTATAAGGACGATAATCTTGTGTGAAATGCAATGTATCAATTGCCACAAAAGTAGTTAACTCAGAAGGATCAGTAACAACACCAACAATGAGCGATTTAGCATAAGAATTAGTTGCAAAATCAGAACCACAAGTACCCCAAAACTTCAAATAAATATTCGAAATATCATCGATATTTATCTGATTAGTAATAGCATAAGCACCATTATAAGGTGGGAATGAGAAAATTTTCAATGCAACATCACCAGAATGAGAATGCTTCAACGACTCTGCTGTATCTCCATAACAATGAGGTATATAATTCATTATATCATAACCTTCTTCAACTTCACCCTTATATTTTGTTCCTACAATATAACATTCAGGATGATAACCATCCGAACCATTTCTAGATAAACCATACGATTCAAAATCTTCTACACCTAACTCATCAACAGTGAGAACATCACAAGGTGTACGGAATTTTACCATATTAGACCAAGAACCAACAGTCTCACCACAAACTGGTTGAACATATACATAATATTCCTTATTAGGAGAGAGACCAGTAATCTCTACAGAACGAGATGTTACTGTTTCTATTTTATATACAAGACTGCTACCCTCTTGAATATCTACCAAGTCTTCTGCCGACAAACGTTTTTTAGCAAACAATACTCGCCATTGCGAAACTGTAGCTGGTGTACGCCAACTAAGTTTTACTCTATCCTTAGCAATATTACCAACCTTGACATCTTCTGGACGAGGACATGGCGACATATAATCTACTACAACATCATCAATATAAATCCAGCCTACCTCTTCTGCCAAACACTTATCATTAACAGTAACTACGATATGCTCACCTTCACCATTATACGCCTCAAAAGTGAAAATATAATTAACAAACTCTCCTATTATTGTTGGCTCAACAACAGCCAACTCTTCAATTGTAGTAGAATCATTTGGATCTGTCATAACACCTATTGAGATAGATTGTGTTTTTGACATGAAATAAACATCAAACGAAAGTTGCAATTGTTTAATAGGTACATTCATCTTAGGCAATGCAAAATAAACATTTTTATTTTCCATTGAAAGCGACTTACGCAAACTAATAGAATTATATCCACTAACTTTTTGTGTTCCAGTTAAACGAGGATATAAATCGGTTGTAGTCGCACCAATATGAGGCACTAACTGCGTAAACATACAAGGCACCGCAAATTCACCTTCGCCTATTGCAACCATATAATCGACATTATCAAAGTCTTCAATATACGGAACTGTTTGAACAGCGACACATCCTGTTCTAAATGATTCAGGATGACTCCACTCTCCTTGTACGCCATTACAAATTGCACGAACTGTATAATAATATCTACGACCTGGACCTTTAAGGTTTTCAAATACTACACTATTTGTAGCCACCTCTCCATTATAATCCCATTTAGGGTGAGTTTCTATATTTTCATAAGAAAAAGCCACATCCGAAAGACGTACTTCCCAAGAGTCAGCATCTGTTTTATCCCACGAAAGCAACATTTTAGTAGGATCACCTTGTTCTGTTGCAACAATATTAGTAACATTACCACAAGTTGGCATAACCATAAACTTAATTTTGTCTAAACGTACATTATTTCTTCCGTTAGCAATTTCAGTCGATGCCAAGATAGCAATAAACTTACCTTTTATATCATAATCAGCAAAATCAACAAAATTATATTTAAATGATTTTTCTGCTGTAATAGTAGTCAATGGTTGGAATGTTGTTATATCACGAGCATCAGTCATACAACCAACCATAATAGCCCCATTACCAGTAGGTGACATAAGTTCAAAAGTCATGCGTGTTGTTTTAAGATCAATAGCCAACTCTGGCAAAACAAGCGCAGACCAAGAGTTTATATCATTTACACCTAAATTAGCCTCAAATACCCAAGGACGAACTGTAACCCCACCCTCAACAGCAGTAAACAAAGAGTCGCCATTACCAGTTGAAAGCAAAGTATGCAACATTATACCACCCGATTGAACTAAAGAATTATCGTAACAAACAGGATAATAAGTTGAAATATCATTTCTATCAATATCAACTACGATATCCGTTGGCAAAGATTCGATTTTACCAACAGTACGCAAAATACGACGGTCGCTCCATTCTCCTTTACTAGAACCTTTTACACCACGAGCATAAACAAAATATTGAGTTGCTGGTTTTACGGTCAATACACCGCCATTAGCAATAACTTGTGGTGTTGCCGCATCAAGGTCAGTAACAGACATCGCCTTTTCTGCTAACACGATTTCATATTTATCATAGCTAAATGGAAAATCAAATTCTACTTGAGTTGCAGAGGTCAAACGCATCTTGAAATTATTAACCTTCAAAACTTCTGGACGATAATCTACCAAAAGATTATCCATAATGAAGATATTAGAAACGCTAAATTGCGACATAAAGGCGATATACTTACCTTCGCCTCTATATTTTTCAAGAGATACATAACAATGCTCATGCACTCTCATCGATGTAATATTGACAGTATCAACTACTTCAAAAGAATAATAATCGTTTGGATCGGTCATAACACCAACCATGATACTTGAACGATCAGAATTATATGGAGCATAATTTATCGCATAAAAAGAGACATACAAATCACTAATACTCTTATTTTCATCAACCTTAACTTGAGGTAGAGCGAAATAAGAATATGAACTTGCAGGAAGAGCTGTCGCACCAACACTATCTACTGCGCCATTAAAACAAACCACATAAGAATTATCTGGTGAAAGTTTGCCCTTGTTATCCGAATCAACTTTAACGTTTATGTAAGGGGGTGTAACGTTTTCAGAAGATCCTACATAACAATTAAGAGGATAAGTAACACCTGATGAACGACTATTGAAGTTCAAAGTATAACCAGGATAAATCACGTTAGATGTTGTAAACTCATCACTTGACCAACCACTAATATCGCCACCACAATTAGAGCGAAGATAATAATAATATTTAGTACCAGCAGTAAGACCTTTAAGATTATAACTATAAGTATAACCCGTAACAATCATATCAAGGACATCTGCCTTGAAAGTATCAGATTCAAGTTGTTCAGCAGTAAGCGGAGTTTTTGAAACTTTCAAACTAACCGACTTAGCATCACCATCAACCATCCATCCTATCACAACTGAATCATTAGAAATTTTACTTATATTCAAAGCATAAGGCTCTGTACATCGAGGAGTAGAACGAACTAATACATTATCGATTACAACACCACGACCCAAATTATCACTTGCCTCGAAAGCAATTTGATAAGTTCTTGACGCACCAATCAAACGCAAAGTATCAATTCTCCAATTTTTAATCGGATTATCAAAAACAGCAAGTTCAGTCCATTCTTTATCAGCAGAAGCACGATAAAGCACTCTCAAGGTATCAAAGTCGTCAGTCCAAGTACTTTGAGCATGAGCGAATACCAAAATTGGCTGATAGATACCCTGAATATCCATTGCAGGAGTAATCAAACGAGCACAAGCCTTAGTAGTCACATTAGAATTACCTTTAAATTCTACACGACTATTTCCCTCAAAGGCACCTTTAGGATAAGTTAAATCACCTGAATTAACCACCCAATTTATTGAACCCTTAACAGTCTCTTGAGTCCATTCAGAAGGAATACCTTTTTCAAAACTTTCATCAAGTTTCACTCCATAACCTTGTGACCAAAGAAGGAATGGCAAAGAGAACAATACTATTAAAGCAAACAATTTAAGTAAATCTCTTTTCATAATCAAAAAATATTAATTAAACACTAATAATCAAGATACAATACCTCAACTTAAGTTAAGTTTGCAAAGATACAAAAAATTATTTATACTAACAAAAATTAACTATATTTTAATCACTTTTAAAAAAAATATATTCAATCAATGAAACACCACTTTCTTTGCAAGTGA
>JAEIGA010019425.1_pt1 | contig 10364 bp, 8 predicted proteins | sample 9270691 | NCBI WGS metagenome assembly JAEIGA01 (sample SAMN17057246, study PRJNA624740) | gut metagenome | biome: biome; isolation source: fecal sample | host: Bos grunniens | place: China: Xizang | collected 2019
ATATGAATATATGGCTATGGAAACCTCTGCTACATTGATGATCATTGCGTTCTGCTGGATAATGCTGGTGGTGGCAGATCTTGTTGTGAGCGGAGTCGTGCGATTGACAGCTAAAGTGCCGTTCAAGAAGGTTTTTCTATGGGGATTGCTTTCACTGGCGGTTCCGCCTGCAGTCATTGGTTACGGAATACTTGTAGAACGAAACAGATTCGAGATCAAGGAGGTAGAGATTGAGTTCGACAATCTGCCGGAAAGCTTTGACGGATATCGGATTGTACATATCTCGGATATACATGCCAGATCATTCAGCAGGCGTACAGACCAGTTGGAGAAGGCTGTAGAAATAATAAATGGCCTCGAATCCGACCTGATTGCATTCACGGGCGACCTGATTACACTGACACCTGACGAGATTGACTGCATAGCCTCATCATTGGGGGCTCTGGAAGCTTCAGACGGAGTCGTTTCTGTACTTGGTAATCATGACTATGGCACATATGCCGATACTTCAGGTATCCTGCTTCAAGAACTCATAGACCGGGAGGCTGCTCTTGGATGGGATCTGCTGCTCAATGAACACAAGGTACTTCGTAGAGATGTCGATTCGATTGTAGTTATCGGTGTGGAAAACACCTCTTCGTCACATTTCTTCCCATCCAACGGTGATCTGAATAAAGCTGCTGCCGGTACCGAAGAGGCATTCCGTATTGTACTTACCCATGACCCCATGCATTGGGAATCCGAGATCCTTGGCCACGACTACCCTCTCACGCTATCAGGTCACACCCACGCCATGCAGCTGTCCCTTTTCGGCTGGAGCCCGAGCAGTCTTGTGTTCAGACACAGCGACGGGCTCTACACGGAGGGTGCACAGCATCTTTATGTCAACGCCGGACTGGGCGAAACCATCTTCCCTGCCCGCATCGGTGCCCGTCCGGAAATCACACTGATCACCCTTAGAAGACGCAACATCCGCTAAACGGAGATTTTGTGCCCTAAAAGAAAAATATAGAGCAAATAAGATATATGTGCCCCCCAAATAGTATATTTGTAGGGTTGACCATTAAACAATAAGAATATGAAAACTTTAAAGATCATCATTGCAGGACTCATCATCACCTTGGCGGCAGCCTGCACTTCGAAAACTCAGCAGACAGAGGCAGACCAGACCAATGAGGTCATCGAGACCATCATGGCTCGTCGCAGCATACGTAAATACAAACAGACTCCTGTTGGAAGAGATACGCTGGAGCTGATCATGAAATGCGGAATCAACGCTCCTAACGGACAGAACAAGCAGTCATGGGAGGTCCGTATCATTGATGATCCGGAAGTGATGAACGAGCTCAAGGAAGCTATAGCACAGGGACATCCTGACTTTCCGGCTGAGGCTGCAAAGGGATGCTTCCGCGATGCTCCTGTGATGCTTTTCATCGCACGTGATGTTTCTTATCCGTTCTCTGCATACGATTGCGGACTCCTTTCTGAAAACATCATGCTGTCTGCATGGTCACTGGGCGTAGGATCCATCTGCCTTGGCATTCCTGTCCGCTTCATGACAGACAATGAGGTCTGCAGACCATATGTTGAGAAGCTCGGATTCAGCGAAGGGTACGAATTCTGCCTATGCATAGGTCTGGGATACGCTGACGAGTCTCCTGAGGCGAAGCCACGTACCATGGACAAGGTAAAATACATCGATAAATTCTAATATTATGAACTATCTTCTTATTCTTCTGGCAGTTTCACTTGCCGTTTCAGGACTTGGATGGATATACTTCATCTATTTCTTCAGCATCGGATATGGATTCGGAGTTTCCGCCCTTGCTGTAACACTGGCTATTCTGTTCAGAGATGTACTTACACCTCCGACAGCAATACTTTGCGCAGTTATGTTCGTATTCGGATGTCGTCTCGGACTCTACCTTCTCACACGTGAGAAAAGGTCGCCGGAGTATAAGAAGATTCTTTATGGACCTGATGCAGCCAAGAAGAAACCTCTGTTCGTAGTCATTACAGTGTGGATCTTCTGCGCTCTTCTTTATGTCGGTCAGGTGAGCCCTGTAGCATTCTATCTTGCAAACAAGGCCGCAGGTGCTCCTGTAAGCGAGGTATTACCATGGGTAGGCGCTGCTATGATGGCAGCCGGAGTGGTGCTCGAATCAGTGGCTGACGCCCAGAAGAAGGCTGCCAAGAAGATCAACAAGAACAGATTTGTAGATACCGGAGTATACAGACTCGTACGCTGCCCTAATTACCTCGGAGAACTTGTAATCTGGACAGGAGCATTCATAGTATGTTTCGGAGCATGCTGCACATTCTGGCAGTGGGTAATCGCAGCCGTAGGATATATAGGAATCGTATATGTAATGTTCAGCGGAGCACGCAGACTTGAAATCCGTCAGAACAAAGTCTACGGAGAAGACCCTGAGTATCAGGCTTATATAAAGAAGACACCTATCCTGCTCCCATTCGTACCTATCTACAGCGTGGAGAAGCACACTTGGCTGCAGGCTTAAATCAATATGAATAACCGACAGAGACAGATCAATAATGTAACCCTATGGGGAGCAGTAGTCAATCTGCTGCTCACCATAGGTAAGATTCTGGCGGGTGTAATCGGTCGAAGTGCCGCTATGGTGGCTGACGGTGTACACTCGTTGTCTGATCTGTTGAGTGATTTTGTCGTACTTATATTCACACACATATCCGCAAAGGACAAGGACCAAAGACATCGTTTCGGACACGGAAAGTTCGAGACTCTGGCTACATTGATAGTGTGTGTTATTCTCGCTGTTGTTGGAGCAAGGCTCATGAGCAACGGCATCAGGAGCATAATTGCATGCCTCAACGGAGAAGTCCTGCCCAAACCGGGTTTCATAGCCCTTGCAGCAGCAGTCGTATCCATCATATCTAAAGAATTGCTGTATAGATGGACTGCAGCAGTCGGCAGAAAGACCGGCAGCTCCGCAGTCATGGCGAATGCATGGCACCATCGCAGTGATGCTCTCTCGTCAATCGGAGCCCTCATAGGTATCGGAGGAGCGATCGTTCTTGGTGATAAATGGACGATACTCGACCCTCTGACATCATGCGCCATAAGCATTGCCATCATTGTAGTGGCCGTGAAGATGGCCCTGCCAAGTCTGGAAGAACTGATGGAGACCTCGCTTCCTGAAGACATAGAAAACGATATCATATCCATTGCTTCAGCCGTGCCGGGAGTACTAGATATACACGAGCTAAAGACACGCCGCAACGGAATGTCTTACATCATTGATGCTCATGTAGTCGTGAACCCCGACATGACCGTCGTCGAAGCCCACGAGATAGCTACAAATGTAGAAGAGGCTCTATGCAGCAGGTTCGGTGCGGAGACACAAACCAGCATTCACATAGAGCCCGATACTGCCGCTAAGTAGCATTATTCTAGAACGGGAAGAGAAGCGGAAGGACAATGACCATCACGACTCCCATCAGGATCTGAAGCGGGAGACCCACCTTTACATAATCCATGAACGTGTACTGGCCGGCCGACATCACCAGCGCATTAGGCGGTGTTGAGAACGGCGAGGCGAAGCACATGCTGGCCGCTACGGTCACTGCAAACATATATGGTACAGGACTCACACCCATCTGCATGGCACACTGAAGCGCGATCGGAGCCATGAGGACCGCTGTTACGGTGTTGCTGATGAATATGGTCATCAATGATGTAGCAGCGTAGATTCCTGCAAGAAGGACACGCGGGCCGCTGCTGCCAAGACCGGTCACAATTGCACCTGAGATCATCTCAGACACTCCTGTCTTTTCGAGGGCAATGGACATTGGAAGCATCGCTGCAAACAGGACTATTGTCTGCCAGTTGATAGTCTTATAAGCAGCCTCGACACTGCGGACGCAACCAGTGATCACCATCATGACAGCAGCAAGAAGCACAGCTGTCACTGGAGCAACAGGTATGCTGTCAACTACCATCATTACGATCATTGCTATCATTATGAGAGCTGCTATCGGAGCCTTGTAGTCCAAAGTCACCTTAGCTGCAGCCTCAAGCGGCTCACCGAGGACAACCCAGTTCGATGACTCGTTCTTCATCCTGGCAATGTCCTTCCATGCACCCTGCACAAGAAGCACATCACCGTCGTGCATTTTCTGCGCTCCAAGATCGTTGAGAATATATTCCTGCTTTCTTCTGATACCCAACACATTGACACTGAACTTACTACGGAAGCCTGCCTCAATGATGGTCCTGTTGATCATCGACGATGTCGGCATGATGAGGATCTCAGCAACCCCTATATCGAAGAAGTCAAGTGAAGGGTTATTTGAACTTCCTTCAATCTCGTCAGTATGTCTGTCAATCAGTCTGAGAGTATAGTTTTCAGCAAATCTTGCAATCTGATCCGGGTCACCTGAAAGGTAGAGCACATCTCCCTGCTTCAGGACAAGATCAGGAGAGGCCAGCTGCTGGTTTACTGTGCGGACGAATCTGTTCGGTCCGGTACTGCGGCGGAGTTCGAGCACATTGATGCCGTACTCCCTATAGATGTTCAGGTCTACAACTGTCTTTCCGATCGCCTCAGAATCCTCATCCTTCACATGTACTCTGAAGAGATTATCTGTGATTCCATACTCATTGACAAGATCTTTCAGCGACTTGCCTGACTTCTTCTTGTCCTTTGCCTTATCCTTGGCAGTCAGCATCTTAGTTGCAGGAAGAAGGTATAGTACACCAACTACGAGAGTCACCAGACCTACCGGCAGGAATGAGAAGAATCCAAGCGGAGCAAAGCCTGCACCTTCGAGGGTATCGCTGACGATAAGGTTGGGAGGTGTACCGATGAGGGTCATCATGCCTCCCATACTGCTGGCGAAGGCCAGAGGCATGAGCAGACGGCGCGGTGACGTGCCGGCAGCAGCTGCCATACTGACCACGATTGGGAGCATGAGCGCCACAGTGCCTGTATTGCTGACGAACATTCCGATTGCTGATGTTACAATCATTACAAGCAGGAAAAGTCTTAGCTCGCTGTTGCCTGCGAGGGTCATCACCTTGCTGCCGATCATCTTTGCAAGGCCGGTCTGGAAGATGCCGCCTCCGACGATAAACAGGCCGATCATCATGATGACCGTCGTGTTGGAGAAACCAGAAAGGCCTTCTGCCGGAGTCAGGATCTGACACAGAAGGAGTGCCAGAAGGGCACAGATTGCCACAAGGTCAGAGCGGACCTTGCCGCTGACGAACAGAATGGCTGAAATCAGAAGTATTATAAGCGTTGCTATCATATCAAGCGTTTCACATAAGTTATTAACAATCAAGGTTATACGTTAGTGTCCTGCATGGCGAGGAAGGCAGGACACCCAGCTAACTCGCTGTGTATCATGAATATGCGTGACACGGAACTTACACCTTCACGGGAACAGCCAGGGTGTTCTTGACCTCGCCGATGACGAAGATACTGTGCAGGGAGCCGATACAGTCAAGGTCACCGAGCGTGCCGAGAACAAAGTTCTGGTAGTCCTGCATATTCCGTGCATATATCTTCAGCATATAGTCATATTCGCCCGATGTATTAAAACATTCCACCACCTGATCAATCACTGCTATCACAGAGGTGAACTGCTGGCTGTATTCCTTGCTATGATGCTTCAGACGGACATTACACAGAACCATGATTCCGTTGCCTGCCTTTATCGGATCTACAACTGCCACATATCGTTTGATGTAACCTTCCTTTTCAAGGCGTTTCTGTCTCTCGAATACAGGTGAGGGCGAAAGATTTACTCTGGCTGCCAATTCTTTAGTAGTCAGCTTGGCGTCCTTCTGCAGCTCTCGCAGAATCAGGATGTCTATCCGGTCTAACGTTTCCATATTTCATTTTCGATATATACAGATTTCTCCACTCACTCCGTTCGGTCGAAATGACAGATGTTGAATTTATATCATTCTATCAAAACAATATTTAACAGAATTATATTCTGTATACAGTTAAATTTTCAACAAAAATAGAATATTTTTCCGATTTTATCCGAAACGTTGCACATATTATTCCAATATATCATCTTTGCAGTCAATGATACAGCAAAATTTAACGTATCTTTGTGCGTTTTTGAGAGATTTGAAATGATCAGATGTGAATATATACACGAGGGAGAGTTCGAGTTCGAGGCTGGCGGAAGCGTCAGCTCTCTGAAGGTGGTCTACCACTGTTCGGAGCGCGAGTGGCAGAGCGGGGACGAGCGCAAGGTGATATGGATATGCCATGCGCTGACAGCAAACTCGGATGCAGAAGACTGGTGGCCTGAACTCGTGGGTCCGGGAAAGCTGTTTGACACTGAGAAGTATTTCGTAGTGTGTGCAAACATGCTCGGATCGGCATATGGTTCATCAGGTCCGTCAGAGATCAATCCGGCAACAGGCGAGCCGTATTATTTCGACTTCCCACGTATCACAGTACGAGATATCGTACGTGCCAATGACCTTGTGCGCAGGCACCTTGGCATTGAGAAGATCGATTTCATGGTCGGAGGTTCGATTGGAGGCTTCCAGTCTGTGGAATGGTCCATCATGGAACCGGAAGTGATCAAGAAGGCCGTGTATATTGCATGCGGAGCCAGAGTGACACCTTGGCTGACTGCATACAACGAGTCTATGAGGATGGCTTTGGAGACAGACCCGACATTCCGCGAATGTGCAAGCCTCAAGGGCGGCGAGACAGGGCTGAAGTGCGCCAGAAGCATAGCACTGATCTCATACAGAAGCTATGAGGGTTACAATGCGACTCAGTGGGAGAAGGAAGATGACTGCATGTTTGCCGACAGGGCCGGATCATATCAGAGATATCAGGGAAAGAAGCTGGCCGACCGCTTTGATGCGTATTCATACTACTATCTCTGCGGTTCAGTAGACAGCAATAATGTGGGTAGAGGTCGAGGCGGAGTAGAGAAGGCGCTGGGCAGCATCAAGACTGAATGCACGGTGATCGGCATCGACAGCGACAGACTTTTCCCAGTGGAGGAACAGAAGCTCATAGCAAAGTGCATCCCTGGAGCGATCTACCACGAGATCACATCAAAGTTCGGACACGACGGCTTCCTGCTGGAAAACGACCAGCTCACCGCCATCATCAGACCGCTGTTACCGTAAGAATATTAATCTGTCATATCGAGCGACCACAGGGAGACGAGATATCTGTATGAAAGATTTCTCCACTCGCTACGCTCGGTCGAAATGACAATACAAACACTACAATATATGCAGGTATTAAAATTCGGAGGCACATCGGTTGCCAATGCTGAGAACATGGCGAAGGTCGTGGACATCGTGACCAAGGCCGTAGACCGCGACAGGACCATCCTCGTCTCTTCAGCCATCAGCGGCTGCACCGACACCCTCATCAAGATAGGTACGCTCGCCTCACAGCGCGACGAAAGCTACAAGGAACTCATCGACCAGCTGCAGGAAAAACACCACATAATCATACGTGACTTCCTTCCGCTCGAGAAGCAGGCTGATTCAAAGGAAGTCTGCGACTCGCTTTTCGACTCACTCAGAAGCATCGCTCAGGGAGTATTCCTCCTTGGTGAGCTCTCCCCTGCCAGCCTCGACGCCATCCAGGGATTCGGAGAACTCTGGTCGACAAAGATCCTTGCAACCAAGCTTGCATCAATCGGCATCGCCACCAAGTGGATCGACTCACGCAGCATCATCCGCACAATAGCAAAGGGTGACAAGAACATCGTCGACATCCAGAAGACATATTCACGTATCAACGAAATGGTGGATAACAATCCTGTGACACAGCTCTTTGTCGTTCCAGGATTCATCGCTTCTGACAAGCAGGGCCGCAGCACGACCCTTGGACGCGGCGGTTCAGACTATACAGCATCATTGTATGCTGTAGGCTGCAAGGCACGCGTACTTGAGATCTGGACTGACGTGCCAGGTATGATGACCTCTAATCCTAAGGTTGTACCTACAGCACGCACTATCAGCAACATCTCATACAAGGCTGCCCTCGAGCTCTCGCATTTCGGTGCAAAGGTGATCTATCCACCTACAATCCAGCCTGTAGTCGCAGAAGGCATTCCTATCTACATCAAGAACACCTTCGATCCTCAGGCTGGCGGAACTCTTATCGAGAAGCACCCGCCACGCAGCAAGGATTCCGTTATCGGTATTTCAAACTCCGATAACATCGCTCTCCTCTCACTCGAGGGAAGCGGCATGGTCGGCATCCCTGGCTTCTCAAGCCGTCTCTTTGAGACACTCAGCCAGAACGACATCAATATCATCCTCATCACACAGGCATCTTCAGTACACACAATGTGTATCGCCGTAGCCGAGAAGGATGCTGAGAAGGCACGAGAGGCAGCAGACAGATGCTTTGCATACGAGATCTCTCTCGGCAAACTCAACCCGCTCAAGGTGGAGAAGGGATATTCAATCGTATGTCTGGTTGGAGACGACGTGCTCAACCAGAGCGGAGCGACAGGAAGGATGCTTGCGGCCCTTGGACGCAACAGCATTCCTGTCAGAGCGACAGCTCAGGGTTCATCGGAGCGCAACATCTCAGTAATCATATCATCATCTGATGCAAACGGCGCCATCAAGACCATCCACAACGAGTTCTTTGACCGTAGAAGCGGTAAGGACATCCACCTCTTCATTGCAGGATATGGCGTTGTAGGAAAGGCACTCGTGGACATCATCGGAAAGAACAGGGAGAAGATCGAGGCACGCACAGGACGTAGGCTCCACGTTTGTGGTCTTGGTAACAGCCGCCGATTCATCCTCGACAAGAACGGACTTTCACTTGACAATATAGCCGAGCAGCTCGCTGCCGGAGACAATGCTGCAGACGAAGCATACTTCACACAGCTTGCAACACTGTCACTCGAAAACTCAGTGTTCGTAGACTGTACAGCATCTGCAGATATTGCATTCAAGTACATGAACCTCTTCAAGAAAGGTTACTCTGTAGTTGCATGCAACAAGATCACATTCTCGGCACCATACAAGCACTACTCAGCGCTTAAGGAAGCAGCTATCGAAATCGGTGCGACACTACGTTATGAGACCACAGTAGGAGCTGCACTCCCTATCCTGGAGTCTATCTCACGCAGCGTGCACAGCGGCGACGAGATCGTACGTATCGAGGCAGTGCTCAGCGGTACTCTCAACTACATCTTCAGCAACTATGCTGGTGGAGAAGGCGGCACATTCGCCGAGGTGGTAAAGAGAGCGCAGGACGCTGGCTACACTGAGCCGGACCCACGCCTTGACCTGAGCGGACGCGACGTTCTCCGTAAGCTCCTGATTCTCTCACGTGAGGCTGGAGTAGGCATCGACGAGAAGGATGTGGAGATCTCACCTCTTCTTCCGGAGGAATTCTTCGAGGGAGACGTAAATGCCTTCTATGCTAAACTCGTGGAGAATGAGGAGATGTTTGCAGCACGCTACAATGAGGCTGCATCAAAGGGTCTCCGTCAGAGATTTGTAGCTTCACTTGTAAAGGATGCATCAGCACCATTCGGATACAGGGCAAAGATCGGTCTTGAGTCAATCGACAACACTCATCCGCTCTACAACCTCTGCGGAACAGACAATGCAGCGCTCATCCAGACCGACTTCTACCCATCACCACTCGTGATCCAGGGAGCGGGAGCGGGAGCCTACCAGACAGCATCCGGTGTGTTGAACGATATCATTATGTAATACTTGTCATTTCGACCGAAGCGGAGAAATCCTTTCAATGATATGTATAACTCATATTATGTTTATATAATGTCGAATCAAAACAACACGACATTATATGTTGGAATGACTAACAACATAGAACGACGACTTGAAGAACATAAAAGCGGTTTAATCAAAGGCTTTACCCAAAGATACAATTGCAACAAGCTGGTATACCTTGAATGTTTTTCAGATGTAAACCAGGCAATAGAAAGAGAAAAACAAGTAAAGAAATGGAGACGAGAGAAGAAAGATTGGTTAATCAAAACCATTAATCCTGATCTAAAAGATTTATGTGACGGATTTCTCGACTCGCTTCGCTCGCTCGAAATGACAGAAGGTTATGGAAAAGAAGAATTATAAATTTGAGACATTGCAGGTTAGGGCAGGACAGGAGATCGATCCTGTTTCAAAGGGTACCGCTGTACCTATCTACCAGAGCACTGCATATACATTTGACAGCATGGAGTACGGCGCTGAGCTCTTCGAGCTGAAGCGTCCGGGCAACATATATACTCGTATCACCAACACGACTACAGACGTGTTCGAGAAGAGAATGGCAGCCCTTGAGGGCGGTGTGGCAGCAGTTGCCACAGCTTCAGGACAGTCTGCCGTGTTCCTC
>JAEIGA010019426.1_pt1 | contig 10364 bp, 9 predicted proteins | sample 9270691 | NCBI WGS metagenome assembly JAEIGA01 (sample SAMN17057246, study PRJNA624740) | gut metagenome | biome: biome; isolation source: fecal sample | host: Bos grunniens | place: China: Xizang | collected 2019
CACTCTGCGAAGTAAAGCTTGCACAGTTCAACAACGACGAAGAGGCCATCAAGGCTGCAATCAAGTCATTCGTATTCGAGACATGCAAGGCTGAGACTAACTGGAACATGAAGAACTTTGTGGCAGACCAGGTGGAGCTCATCCGCCAGCAGGTCGGAGACAAGAAGGTGCTCCTTGCACTTTCAGGCGGAGTTGACAGTTCTGTTCTTGCAGCACTCCTTCTCAAGGCTATTGGCGACAAGCTCTACTGCGTTCACGTAAACCATGGACTTATGCGTAAGGGCGAGAGTGAGAATGTAGTTGAGGTGTTCCGCAACCAGCTCTGCGCGAACCTTATATATGTAGATGCAACAGACCGTTTCCTCGGACTTCTCGAGGGCGTTGCAGATCCTGAGCAGAAGAGAAAGATCATCGGTGGTGAGTTCATCCGCGTATTCGAGGAAGAGGCCCGCAAGCTTGACGGAATCGACTTCCTTGGACAGGGAACCATCTATCCCGACATCGCAGAAAGTGGTACGAAAACCGCTAAGGTTGTAAAGTCACACCACAACGTGGGTGGTCTTCCTGAGGACCTTCAGTTCGAACTCGTAGAGCCGCTCAAGCAGCTTTTCAAGGATGAAGTCCGTGCTTGCGGTGTTGAGCTCGGCCTTCCACATGACATGGTTTACCGTCAGCCATTCCCTGGCCCAGGTCTCGGAGTTCGCTGCCTTGGAGCAATCACTCGCGACCGTCTTGAGGCTCTCCGTGAGTCTGACGCTATCCTTCGTGAGGAGTTCGCAGCAGCAGGCCTTGACAAGACAGTATGGCAGTACTTCACAGTAGTCCCTGACTTCAAGTCTGTAGGTGTACGCAACAATGCCCGCTCATATGACTGGCCGGTAATCATCCGTGCGGTGAACACTATCGACGCAATGACTGCAACCATCGAGCAGATCGAGTGGCCGATCCTCCAGAAGATCACAGACCGCATCCTCGCAGAGATTCCTACAGTGAACCGCGTATGCTACGACCTCTCACCAAAGCCAAACGCAACCATTGAGTGGGAATAATCGCAGAAATATAATCTACTGACAGATAACGATTTACGGAATTAAGGGTGGGGCGCGAAATGATGCCCCACCCTTAATTGCATAATACACTAATATTCAAACGCTTGCATTTCTCGAAACTGCACGAACCTGACATGATCATGCAGTCGTCTCGGCATCAGCCGATGAAGTACTTGCTACCAGGGATATATGACAGCAGTTTAGTGGTGGCGTAGCAGCATATATATGTAAGCACTGCTATGCAAGGTATCGTTGCCCAGATCGGCAGAAGAGGTTCTGCCGGATTGCCTGCCACGAAGAAACGGGCAATAGGAGCAAGGTAGAACATATGCATCAGATACATTCCGAACGAGCACTTGGAGATGTCAGTAATCAGTCCGTCACAACAGCGGCAGCATCTGCCAGAAGCCTTGGCAGCAGCACCCGCATCAGAAGTCTGACACGCAGAAGACTCGGAAGTCCGGCCGATGCAGGTTGCCATCACGAAAAGTCCAAAGGTAGCAAGAAGAACATTAGGCGTACAGAATTCCCATGCCCATTCCAGCATCGGAGTCTCGATCTTTACGCCAGGAACGCCCTTCAGCCAGAAACTCCAGCCTGTAAATGCTGCCCCTGGCACAAAGCACAGTGCTCCGACAAGCAGTCTGCGGCTATGGGACCAATCCAGATGCACGCGCACATAGTGAGCAAGCACCAGATAACCAAGGTATCCCGAGCAATACCACAGTGCTGAAAAGCCGTTCCAAAAACACTCTCCCCAAATCTCCGGAGATATGAACCTGTGAATCCATGGAGTAAAGGTTGACAATGCGAAGATGGCAAGAAATATCCTCTCATCCTTAGCTGTCGCCTTCTCCAGCCATGGCGACACGACCGGAATGATAAGGTACAGGCTTATCAGCGGATACATGAACCACAGATGACCACCCATGGACGGGAAGTTGAACGGAATCATCTTGAAATCATGCAATGACTGCTCCAATGTCATTCCTCCCCAGGCAAGAGGCAGGAATGTATAAAGCAACATGAAGAACAGAAACGGCGGCAGGATGCGCATGAAACGTTTCCTGTAAAATGACATCATGGTCTCCCCTTTCTTCATAGGCACAAGCAGAAAGGCCGAAACAATCATAAAGAGCGGCACAGCCACACGTCCCAGTGCCCCATCATAAAATGCGACCCAGAAACGATTGGCTTCATTGGCCAACATAGACCAACTGCCAGCCAATCCAGACGAATCAGCGCCATAGAAATTCTCACTGGCATGCACAAGCATCACCAGAAAACAAGCAAAAGCTCTGACATAGTCGATAAAGACTACACGTTCTCCTTTCATACCATTTATTTTATGCGGAGTTTCTGACCTATCTGAAGGAGAGTAGTCTCGGTGATATTGTTAAGTTCACAAACCTTTGCAACTGTAGTCCTGTTGCGGGACGCCAGAGCATAGAGCGTATCACCTTCAACAACAACATGCCAGACCTCACCGTTTGCAGTAGTATAGGTCGTTGACGGCTTCGGAGCTGGAGCTGCAGCTGGCTTCGGAGCTGGAGCCGCAGCAACCTCTGTCTCTGAAATTGTTTCAGACTTCTCAGCGGCAGCCTTTTCTGCTGCAGCCTTCTCAGCGGCAGCTTTTTCTGCAGCTGCTTTCTCAGCAGCAGCCTCTTCAGCCTCAAAGTTCTGAGCTTCTGCACGGTTCACACCAAAGTATTTCTTCTTCAGGATGAAAAGTCTCTGTCTAAGCTCACCTTTCTTGAAGTCAATGATCCATTCAGGGTCGAAAGAAAATCCTTGATAACGCATCTCGAAATGTAGATGAGGTCCCGTCGACCGTCCAGTAGAGCCTCCTAGACCAAGCACCTGACCGGCATTGACCCAATCACCAACCGAAACCTTTCTCTCGGACAGATGTGCATATATGGTCTCCAGACCGTTCTCATGACGGATGACAACGATATTGCCATAACCCTTGTCAGAATATCTCGACACACGTACCTGACCAGGGAAAGTCACATATACTGGTGTCCCCAATGTGAGAGGAAGGTCTATTCCCTGATGGACACGTCCTCTGCGAGGACCATATTTGGAAAGGATACCGCCCTTGAAAGGCACATGGAACTGATCCAGGCTGTCAACAAGCCAGATGGCCCATGCTTCAGGAAGCTTATCCTCCGTCTTATTATATGGGTTCACAGTCGTGGTCTCCCAATGCATCTTGAAGATTTCAGGCTTCTGCTTGAAACCATCTTTCTTTATATAACGCCACGTCTTGTCTCCATAAAGGAGGATCTTCACATATTCATCTGCCGTATCCAAAGTATCCACGGCACTCACATCTGAAGTCTCTACGGAACCTACGGGCTGATTTGCATACTCTGCATTGACGATAACAGTTCCTGTAAGATCAATAGTTTTTGTAGTATCCGTCATTGACACCACATCAGTTCCGGATATCAGACCGGATAAAAGTAAGGTTAGAACAAGCATATAAAATGTTATTATTTAGCACTAAAATCTTTTGTCAGTATTTCTTTCACCTTAGCAACCTTTTCGTCCAGAAGTTCCTTTGAAGTCGCCTCACAAAGGAATCTGAGATAAGGTTCTGTGTTCGAAGGGCGGATGTTGAACCACCAGTCAGGGAATTCCACCCTGTATCCATCAAAGTCCATATATGCAGTAGACTTTTCCGTACTCATGAAATAGTCCCTGACAGCATCCATCGCGCCCTTCTTATCTTCGAGGCGGAAGTTGATCTCGCCGGAATTCTGGTACTTCTCGATACGCGCTATCAGCTGACTCAAAGATACGCCCTGCGCCTTCATCTTTGCGACCACATTCGTAATGAGGATTGCAGCCAGCATTCCGCTGTCGGAATAGAAGAAATCACGGAAATAATAGTGTCCGGCAAGTTCTCCGCCAAAGACCCCGTCAAGTTCACGCAATTTAAGCGCGGCATATGCGCGTCCCACTCTCCAGGTATTCATCACACCACCCATCGGTGCAAGATACTCTCCCACAGCCTTGGAACTTCTGATATCCTGATGCACATAGCCTTTCTCCCCTCTTTCCTCAAGGAAATAGTGTCCGAGCACTGCAATCATCAGATCCGGTGAAATGAAACGGCTGTTTTCATCCACGAACATGACACGGTCAGCATCTCCGTCAAAGATAATACCGATATCAGCCTTAGTCTGAGCAACAAGTTTCTGAAGATCAACAACATTTGCCGGAACAAGAGGATTAGGTTCGTGATTGGGGAACCTTCCGTCCATATCATCATATATATACGCCGGCTGTTCCCCGAATATATCTTTAACAAGCAGCGAAGCCATTCCGTTGGAAACATCCATCGCAATCTTCAGATCAGACCAATCCTCCTTATACTTGAGCAGGAAAGGAAGATAATCCTTGCGCACATCGATCTGATGCACCTCACCCCTGTGGGCAGCAACCGGACACCCGCGCCCATCCTCTATCCACTCACGGATCTGGCCGAGTCCTGTATCCAAGCCTACAGGGAGAGCATTCTCTCTGGACACCTTCATACCGTTGTACTCAGCCGGATTATGCGAAGCTGTAATCTGGACAGATGCCTTGAAGCCATAAAATGCAGTGCCGAAATACACCATCGGTGTGGTGCACAGCCCTGCATCATACACATCAGCACCCGCGTCGGTAATACCCTTGAGCAGATACTCATGAATCTCGTCTGAAGACACTCTTGCGTCTCTTCCGACAAGCACCTTGTCAGCTGAAAGAAGTTCAGGAAGGAAGTAGCCCACCTTGTAGGCTATGTCCTTGTCAAAGTCCACATTGTAGACTCCCCTGATGTCATATGCGTGAAACGCTCCCATAACTATCTCTTCGATTTATACCTTGTCTGTACCGCACCTTTAGAGATTGCAACAAGCTTGCGCGCAATCATCTTACGGCGGATCGGCGAGACATTGTCTACAAAAAGGTTGCCTTCAAGATGAGAGAGCTCATGCTGCACCATACGGCACGCGAATCCATCGAACTCCTCAACCACTTTTTCAAGGTTTTCGTCATAGTATTCCACCTTTATCACGGAAGGACGACGCACCTCTGCATAGATTCCGGGAACGCTCAGACAGCCTTCGGAATACTCGCATGTCTGCTCGCTTTCCTCTACAACCACAGGGTTGATCATGACTCGAAAGAAGTCCTTGAGTTCAGGGTATGTCTCAGTCAGTTCCCTTCCATCCACGATGACCATACGCTTGTTCACGCCCACCTGAGGGGCGGCAAGTCCACATCCGTCTGCGACCTTGAGGGTATCCTTCATATCTTCAAGAAGCTTTACGATCGCTTCCTTGTCATTGAGATCAATATCGACATTCTCCTTTCTGAGAACTTCCGAACCATATAAATAAATTGGCAATATCATAATTCTATGTGTTTTTCTTACTTCCTTCGATCCATATAAGACTGCAGGATGATGGCGGCGCTGATCTTATCGACGGACTCCTTCTTCATCCTGTCTGACTTCTTCATGCCTCCGTCAATCATCGCACGGTGCGCAAGCACAGAGGTAAAACGCTCATCTTCAAGATGTACCGGAATATCCGGAAAAGCCTTTGCCAGATGCTTCAGAAAGATATCTATATCTTTCGCAGCTTCTGAAGGTGCTCCGTTCATATTGACCGGATAGCCGACCACGAAGAGCGAGACCTTCTCTTTTTCCATATACTTTTTGAGATATTCTATTATCTTTGCAGAATGTACCGTTTCAATGGCAGATGCAAAGATTCCAAGGGGATCACTTACAGCAACCCCGACGCGCTTGCGACCATAATCTATGCCTATCAATCTGTCCATAAGACTGCAAAGTTAAGATTTTTATGACTAATGACAACAAAATAAGCAAGTTCCGTCTTGCTCTCATTGACGACACGTCACACCAGCACCTGTTCGTACTCCGTTTTACCCGGACCAGTCTGATTGTGACTGCAGTGAGCGCAGTAGTCGCATTCTGCGCTCTGACATTCTTCATCATCGCATTCACTCCTCTCAGGACATTCATCCCAGGTTATCCTGACGCACGCGCCAAAAGAGCGGCAATCCAGAATGCAGTCAAGGTGGACTCGCTTGAAAACGTCATCTTCAGATGGGAACTTTACACAGCCAATTTAAAGAACGTGCTATCCGGGGAACAAGGAGTACGGATAGACAGCATTATAAACACTATCAGCAGGACATCAGTCAAGGATCTTGACCTGGCATATCTGAAACAACAGGACTCTACATTACGAGACATGGTCACAAGAGAGGAACAGTTCGGCATTTCTTCACGCAACAGAAGGGAACTTCCAATAGAGGGCGCGCTGTTCTTCACCCCAGTGAAGGGAGTAATCCTGAATGGATTCGATTCTCATAGCCATCCGTTCCTCGATATATCAGCCGCAGAGGGCACCGTAGTAAAAGCTGCCCTGGACGGCACCATCATCCATACAGGATGGAGCGAAGATGACGGATACTGCGTCTTCATCCAGCACGACGGAGACATCTTGACAGCATACAAGAACGCAGGGACCCTTAGCAAGAAAGCAGGAGACAGGGTCAAGGCCGGTACCCCTATAGCAGTCATCGGTCCTGCAGGAGAGTCAGCAAAATCAAGCCACCTTCATTTCGAACTGTGGCATAATGGAGAAAGCATCGATCCGACACAATACCTCAGTCTATAGAAACCGTCATGAAAAAGAGAAGGATAGCAATCTTAGGTTCCACAGGATCCATCGGCCGTCAGGCCCTGGACGTCATCAGCCAGCACAGAGACATCTTCGAGGTGGAGCTGCTTACGGCAAACAACAGTTCCGAACTCCTGATCCGTCAGGCTATAGAGTTTGATGCGAATGCTGTGGTAATCTGCAATGAAGACAAGTATTCCGAGGTCGCTGATGCCTTGCAGCCGCATTACATAAAGACCTTTGCCGGCATGCAGTCAGTCTGCGATCTGGTCACCGGTGACAACATCGACATCGTACTTACTTCAATGGTCGGATTCAGCGGACTGGCATCCACCGTAGCGGCAGTAAAGGCCGGCAAGACAATTGCCCTGGCCAACAAAGAGACCCTCGTCGCCGCTGGAGAGATTGTGATGAAGCTCGCGGCTAAGCACCACGCACGCATCCTGCCGGTAGACTCAGAGCATTCTGCCATATTCCAATGCCTGATGGGTTCTGCAGGAGCCGACATAGAGAAAATACACCTGACAGCATCGGGAGGGCCGTTCCGCACATGGTCGCGAGAGGACATAGCAAAGGCAACGCCCGCACAGGCGCTCAACCACCCGAACTGGAGCATGGGCAGCAAGATCACCATTGACTCGGCTACAATGATGAACAAGGGTCTGGAGATAATCGAGGCCAGATGGCTGTTCGGCACTGAAGGAGACAGAATAAACGTGGTTGTTCACCCTGAGTCCATAATACACTCGATGGTGGAATATGCCGACGGCTCGGTTATTGCTCAGATGGGCCACCCGGACATGAGGGAGGCGATCCAGTTTGCATTCAGTTATCCGGAAAGGCTGACCTTGAACAACAGAAAGCTGAATTTTGCCGAGCTCGGTTCACTGTCTTTCTACGAGCCTGATGCAGATAAGTTCCCTGCCCTCGGACTTGCTTACGAGTCTCTTGCCAAGGGAGGAAACATGGCATGCATGATGAATGCGGCGAACGAGGCAGCTGTGGCAGCATTCCTCAAAGGCAGGATAAAGTTCTACGACATCACGGATATTGTGGAAGAGTGCATGGCCAAGGGGCCTTTCGTGCAGGATCCCGACCTAGACACCATATTCAGGACCAACGACGAGACATATAGACTTGCATCAGAGATTATAAAAAGATGATTGTACTTATAAAGGCATTACAGGTAATACTTGCATTATCAATACTCATCCTTATCCATGAGTTCGGACATTTCTTCTTTGCGAAACTGTTCGGTATCAGAGTGGACAAGTTTTATCTTTTCTTTGATGCCGGAGATTTCAAGCTCTTCAGCAAGAAGATCGGAGATACCGAATACGGCATCGGATGGCTTCCGCTCGGAGGTTATTGCAAGATCGCCGGCATGATAGACGAATCGCTGGACACAGAACAGATGAAAAGCGAACCGCAGCCATGGGAATTCAGATCAAAGCCTGCATGGCAAAGGCTCCTGGTGATGGCAGGAGGTGTGATGATGAACTTCATTCTGGCCATATGCGTATACATAGGAATCCTTGCTGGATGGGGCGAAAGCTACATCAGCAACGAAGGCAGCAAGATATATGTAAATCAGCTTGCCCATGAAATGGGATTCCGGAACGGAGACCAGATCATAAGTTTCGACGAATATCATCCGGAAAACTTCGCGATGTTGCAGGCTGACCTTGTAAGAAAGGGTGTCAGCAAGGCAACCGTCCTCAGACAGGCCGACACATTGGACCTGTATATAGATCAGAACCGTATAGGAGAAGTCTTGCATACGCCCGGAATGTTCGACCTTGCATTGCCTTTCGTAATCAGCGAAGTACCGCAGGAATCTGAGAATTACGGACTTGACCTTCAGACAGGAGACAAAGTCATCAGGATAGGGAGTCAGTGCGTGGAGTTCTACCAGGATTCAAGGCCCGTATTGGAGTCCCTTGCAGGACAGACAGCCGAGATTACAATAATCAGAGAGAGCGACACCTTGACCAGAACCGTGCAGATAGACACTGCCGGAAGAATCGGGGTTCTGCTCCAGCGCCCGGAAATCCATACCAAGGAATACAGCATCATCACTGCCATTCCGGCAGGAATCAAGAAGACATTCTCCATCATCGGTGACTACCTTCAGGACCTTAAGTTAGTCGCAACACCGAGCACTGAGGCCTATAAATCAGTAGGTAGCTTCGTATCGATAGGCCAGATATTTCCTTCATCTTGGGACTGGTTCAGCTTCCTCAATATACTTGCAATGCTTTCTGTAATGCTCGGAGTGATGAACCTCATCCCTATCCCGGCTCTGGACGGAGGTCATATAGCTTTCACCTTGTACGAAATGATCACCCGGAAAAAACCGAGCGACAAATTCCTGATGGTGACACAGATTATAGGAATGGTGCTGATCTTCGCCCTTATGATACTGGCATTTGGCAACGATATTGCCAGACTCTTCAGATAACAAATAACATCTTATATATGAGACGCTTATTTACATACGCAATCGTACTTATTACAGCCATGGCCATGATCTCCTGCAGCGAGGCCAAGAGAAAGAAGGCGCTGCTGCCAAACATCAGCGGACATGCAGGAGAAGTGATAGTCGTAATAGACAAAGGTGACTGGGAAGGTTCTGTCGGCACAACGTTGAGGGACACTCTCGCACAGGACTGCAGGTTCCTTCCGCAGAGCGAGCCTCTCTACAGCCTTGTAAACGTAATCCCTAGCGGATTCACCAACATGTTCCAGATACACAGGAACATCATCCTCGTAAACATCAAGAATGACATCCTCGAGCCTGGGGTCAAGCTGAGATATGACGTCTGGGCAAAGCCCCAGTGCGTGATCAGCATTGACGCAAGGAACAGTTCGGAGGCTGTCGACCTTATCAAGGAAAACGGCAGACTGCTCATCACCGCACTTGAACAGGCCGAAAGAGACCGTCTCATCGCCAATCACAAGAGATACGAGCAGCGCTCGCTCGCAGAAGAAGTAACCAAGATGATCGGAGGCTCTCCTCATTTCCCATCAGGATGGAAACTCAAGAAGGCGACAGAAGACTTCATCTGGATTTCTTATGACATACAGTACCTCACCCAAGGCATACTCATCTATAAATACCCGGTCGTTCAGGGAAAAGACATGATGTCCCTTGACAATATCCTCGCAGAAAATTCCAAAATGCTCAAGGCAAACGTACCGGGCATGTTCGAAGGAACGTATATGATGACAAGCGAATTTGCAAGACCGTCTATCGAATACCTGAAATTCAGAGGACGCGACTTTGCCGAGTTGAGAGGATTCTGGGAGGTATATAATGATTATATGGGAGGACCGTTCGTAGCACAGGCATTCTACAGTCAGGATGGGAAATACATGATATTCATGGAAGGCTTTGTTTATGCTCCGAAATATGATAAAAGGACCTATCTACGCCAAGTAGAATCAATACTCTACTCCTTTGAGTGGAAAAAATAGCAAAATATTTTGCAGGTATCAAAGTTTTTCTTACCTTTGCACTCCCATTTATAAAAAGTGGTCAGTTTGGTCGGTTCGTCTATCGGTTAGGACTCAAGATTTTCATTCTTGCAAGAGGGGTTCGATTCCC
>JAEIGA010019427.1_pt1 | contig 10363 bp, 8 predicted proteins | sample 9270691 | NCBI WGS metagenome assembly JAEIGA01 (sample SAMN17057246, study PRJNA624740) | gut metagenome | biome: biome; isolation source: fecal sample | host: Bos grunniens | place: China: Xizang | collected 2019
GGACGTCATGTCGGAACATTCATTGGAGACATTCGTACCACGACTGTTGGAGGAGGAACAATTACAATGACAAATATTTCTGTTGATAGTAATACTAAATGTATCAATAGATGGGATAAACACAACAACAAATGCGAAACTGTTGGTCGAGCTTATTTCTTATACCTTAAGGATGATGAAGGAACAGTAAAATATAATGGAACAAAATTAACGTTGCAGAATTGTAAAAACAATCAAAATCGCAATCAATAATGCCCCAATTATGAAAAAGTTATTCTACATATCACTAGCCTTGAGTTTCTTCTTTGCTTCGTGTAGCAAGGAGGCGGGAGATGGATTGACAGAAACCGTTGTTGTGAATTTGTGTCCGGAGATTCCGGGTATGATGGCGACACGTGCTGTGAATGATCTTACGGTCAATAAGCTAGTTTGTGCCGTGTTTGATGAGGATCAGGAAATCGTGGTTTCTGAGACCATAGCTATTACTGATCCGGCAGACATTCACTTCTCACCTCGGTTGATCAAAGGACGTACTTATGACGTGGTCTTTTGGGCCATGAAGGAGGGTTCGTACAATGTTGATAATCTGTCCCAAATATATCGTGTGGAAGGTAAACCTGAAGTTGATTATGATGCATTTACTGCAACTACAAAGATTACGGTTGAGAGCAGTGAGACCATTGCTGTGACCCTTACCCGCCCGCTTGCGCAGCTGAACATTGGTGTGACTGAGGACGACTGGAATGCTGTAGTTGCTCTCGGACAGACACCTGCTAGTACAAGTATTACCTATGAGTCTTATGATGCCTTCAATGCCCTGACAGGTGGACTCCTCATGAGGAATTATGGGAGCATAACCCGTACAGCGCCCGCGTCGGGAACCTTTGATGTGGGAAGTACTACTTATAAGTCCCTCGGATCCTTCTATGTTTTTGTGGATGGTACCACAGAGACAAGTTTGTCAGATATCATGTTCACCATCAAGGATGGATCTGGGGATAACATTCGTTCAAATGTGCAGATTGTGAACGTTCCCATTCAACGCAATTATAAAACGAACATAGTAGGAGGTCTTTTGACGGGAACCATTACTTACAATATTTCACTTGGTGGATTTGCGGATGAAGATAAAAATCAAACCTTATAAAATTACTTAATAACCTTTTTAACAAAACCTTATGAAAACTAAAAATTTGTTTTTCAGCATGTTGGCAGTTGCCGGTATGTTGTTCGCAACCTCTTGTTCACAAGAGATGGATGCTCCTCAAGGTGACTATGTTAATGCAACGTTTACAATCACTACCGCGGATGCTATCGGTACCCGTGCTATTGGTGACGGAGAAACCGTTGACAAAGTTGCTTGTGCTGTTTATGACGCAGAGGGTAATGAATTGCATGACCTCTACACTGTTTTGAATGTAGAGAACAAAACCGCTACTTATGACGTGCGTTTGGCGAAAGGTCAAAACTATCGTCTTGCTTTCTTCGCTTACAATCAAGCTGCAAATGCTTATGATGTAACTAACTTGAAGAACGTCGTTGTAAATGTTGATCAGTTGTCTAACGTAGAGGGTCGTGACGCTTTCACCGCTTTCAAGAACATCAAGACCAATAACTCAGCCATCAACGAGACCGTAACTTTGAAACGTCCGTTCGCTCAATTGAACTTGGGTGTTGATGCTATCGAATTGGAAGATGCAAGAAAGGCTGGTATCGAAGTGGCTAAGAGCAAGATTGTTGTAAGCAATGTTTACAATGCATTCAGCGCATATGACAATGATCTGGTTGAAGGTGCAGTAGCTGGTGAAATGGTATTCGAATTGAACACGATTCCCACTGAAACCTTGAACGTAACTGTAAACGGTGAGGAAAAACAATTCACCTACTTGGCATTGAACTACCTCCTTGCAGGTGCTCAAACCTTGACAAATGTTGATTTTACCTGGGAAGGTGCAGAAGGTGAGACCAATGATCCCGTTACTTCTTTCTTGAATGTTCCTGTACAACGTAACTTCCGTACCAACATCATCGGTAAACTTTTGACCAACCCCGCTTCATTCGAAATCGTTGTTGATGCTAATTTTGACGGTGAAGAGCTTGTTCACACTGTATTTAGCGCGCAAGATTTGCAAGGTGTTCTTGACAGAAATCAAGCTGCCGGTACACACACTTTCTACCTCGGTGCAGACATCACTGGTGACGTTACCATTCTCCAAAGAGAAGGTGTAGACATCGTGATTGATGGTAATAATTACGAATGGAATGGTGGTGTTACCATTAACGGTAATGCACGTGCAAAGGGTGCTGAAACTTTGACTTTTAAGAACATCAACTTTGTTGCTGATGAAGCGAAGACATTTATTGATGCTCCTACCAAGATTGATGGTAAGTACAATTACTCACACAACGTGACCGTTGACAATTGTACTTTCTCTTCTGAAGAGTACAACGAAGAAATCGTTGGTATCAAGTTGCTTACAACTTACAACGCTGTTGTTAAGAACTGTACAGCTACTAACATCCACACACTCGCTCAGTTCCAAAGCGTAGATAACGCAACTGTTATCGAGAACGTAAAAGTTGTGAACTGTAAGAATGGTATCTCTTTGGGTAACATGGCAAGCGCTACTATCACTAACGCTGAGATTTCTACAAAGGGTTATGGTGTACGTTTGGACGGTGAGAAGACACGTGAGGTTGCTGTAACTATCGAGAATGCAAAGATCGAGGCTTTCATTCCTGTCAATGTTCGTAAGATGAATGACGATGCTTGCAAAGCTACTGTTCGATTTGAAGGCGATAACACCTTGGTAGGTGAAGTTTACGAGATTGCATTCTGCTCTAACGAATATGAAGCCACTGTTGATCCGGTTGCTCCCAAAGGTACTTTCACCTTGGACGGTGCTGAAGGATTCCGCGCATACTTTGGTCCTGTTAATTCTGTTTCTGCTTTTGATGCAGCGCTCAACAGTACTGGCGAAGTAGAGGTTGAGGCTAAAATTGAGAGTGTTGGTCTTGGTTTCCAAGTTGAGCGTGACGTTGTTATCGACTTCCAGGGTGAGGAACTTAATGCAGGTTCTAATGCAGACTCACGTTGGTATGCTCTTGAGATTTATGGTGACAATGACGTTGAGATCAACAATGCCAACTTCACACGCGCAGGTGTATATGCTGATGGCGCAAATGTAGTATTCAACAGCGGTGTTATCAACCATAATCCTGAACGTACATCTCGTTACATTTTCTGTGCACAGAACGGTTCTACAATCACTATCAACGATGGTACATTCAAGAATGACCGTGCAAATAATTCATACTTCTGGGCTGATAACTCTACTATCTACGTTAAGGGTGGAAACTTTGGTGGTGTAGCATCAAATAACAAGGTTGTTCTTTCAAACGGTGGTCAACTTATCATCACTGGTGGTACTTTCAACTTTGATCCGACTGCATGGGTAGCTGCAGGCTATGCTGCAACTAAGAATGGTTCAACCTGGACTGTAGCTGCTATCTAATCCCTTGATTCTGTTAGGTAATGCTGCCTTAAACATTGGGGTAGCATTACCTATCTTCCTCAACATTTAAAACTGGATAAAATTTAGAAATATGAAAAAGAATTTGGTTTTGAGTGTGCTTGCAGCAGCAGGTATGTTGTTTGCAACCTCTTGTACTCAAGACGACTTGCGTAACGGATCTGCAAATAGTGATTACATTGATGCAACGTTTACGCTTGCAACCGAAGATGGTATCGGTACCCGTGCGATTGGTAATGGAGCTCAAGCAAACGTGGTTGCTTGTGCTGTTTACGATGCCAATACTCAAGCAGAACTTCCTTTACTTCGTCAGTATCGACCTATTAATAGTGGTACGGCGACTTACTCTGTCCGTTTGGCGAAAGGTAAGAACTACCGCGTAGCTTTCTTTGCTTATCACGATAATGATGATGATCACACGCAAAGTGCACATTATAATGTGACCGATATGAAGAACATCGTTGTAAAAGATAGCCAGTTTTCTAACGTAGAAGAACGTGACGCTTTTACTGCCTATGTTGATATCGAAGAGGGTGAGACCATGAACGCGTACTCAGAAGCTGTCGTGCTTCAACGTCCCTTCGCTCAATTGAACTTGGGTATCGATCAAGTTGAACTGGATGCAGCTGCAGCAGCTGGTCTCGTGGTTAAAGAGAGCAAGATTGTTGTTGGCAATGTGTACAAGGTTTTCAGCGCATATGAAAATGCTGTTCCTACAACCGCTGCCTTGGAGTCAATGGAATTTAATTTCAATGACATCCCGGATGAAAAATTGATAATTGGTACTAAGGAGTACACCTACCTTGCTATGAACTACATCTTGGTGGGTAACAAAGGCACTGAAAAAGGTTTGACTGACATTGAATTCGTTTGGAAAACAGCACAAGGTGTAACCAACAACCCGACCACTCACTTCGTGAATGTTCCGGCTCAACGTAATTACCGTACCAACATTGTAGGTAAACTCTTGACCAGCCCGACTGACTTCAACATCTCTATTGACCAAAGATTTGATGGTGATAAAGGCGAAGATATCGCTACCATTGTGACCAAGGAAGTTGCTACCGCTGCTGAATTGCAAGCTGCTATCAATGCTGCTGTAGTTGGTCATAACATTATCCGCATGACTGAAGATATCCAAGCTACTGAAATCGTAGTAGAACAAAAAACTGACGTTGAAATCTTCATTGACGGTCAAGGTAACGAATTGGATGCTCACGTGGTAGTAGATGGTAACAATGGTATTTACGGAACTGAAGGTTTGACCCTTGAAAACATTAAATTCAATTATTCGGGAAATGCCGGAGAGATTGTAAATGCACCTTTCGATGATGCACAAGGCAATGCTAACCTATATGCCCACAACATCATCATCAAGAATTGTGAATTCTCTGCTACAACTAATGCAGCTAATATTACTGCAGTCAGAACTCGACAAGCTTTTGATGTGAAGGTGATTAAATCAAAAGCTTCAGGTTTGCACTCATTTGCACAAATTGCTGGTGGAGGTATCTTTGAATTTGATCAAATCACATCTAATTGTACCAGAGGTCTTTCATTGAATGCTTACAATGTACAGATTTCTAACTCAACCATCGTGGCAAACGATGATAAATATGGTATTCGTCACTCTACTCAAATCGATAATGATGTTTTGAAAATTGCTAACTGTAATGTAACCGCATTTATTCCGGTAGCAGTTCGCAATAACAATCACATTGATCCTATCACTAAATATGAAGTATATTTTGAGGGTACAAATGTTTTGACCCGTCAAGGTGGTAGTGAATTTGAAATTGCAATTTCTAACACTGAAAACGAGTACGATACAATCGGTCAAACACTTGATAGATTTGCACCAGGTGTCGTTACTGTAACAAATGCAGATCCTACTTGGGATATTTACAAATAGTAATTCCTTACTCTAGCCTATGTCCCGATAATCACTGTAGATTCTTCACTTTCAACCCTTCTATAATGCCTAATGGGACATAGGCTTCCTTTATACATAGCTAGTATTCATTTTTTTAGAGTCAAAACTACTACCACAAGCCCACTACGAGCATTCTGCTCAATTAGTTTTGACGTATATTTCTCATTGATCGAACGAGTCTCAAATGAATACTAGCTTTTCTTTTTAGAGAGACGGATATTGAATCCCCTTAAGAGGGTGACTAATCAGTCATAAGACTTTTTAGTCACCCTCTTTGCTCCCGCAGGTATCGAATTAATGAACCTATGGAATGACTTCTGCAAGGTAGTGAAATTCATAGATGAGAACCCTTGGGTCAAGCCTATGCTGGAGAAGATTATGGAAATGAAAAATATAGGAAATAACTAATGAGATTGTTTTTAGGGGCCAACCATCACAATAATATTGCAATTGCCTTTATATTCTTTTGCAAATATCATGATATTCGCTACCTTTGTAACTCATTGTTATACAATGAGTAAACGCAATGTTGTTGTAAATCAGGATTGTAGTACTGATTTTGCAATACTTTGTTATGTATTAAACACACTGATTATGAACAGGTCATTCAAGAAGGATGTTGCCTTGCAGGCTATAATGTACATCTTATGCAAATTGGGTGGAAAGACTGATATGCATAAGTTGAGCAAAATCTTGTATTTTGCTGATCAGCAACATTTGTCCCTTTATGGAAGAAGTATTACTGGTGACTGTTATATTGCTATGCAGTATGGCCCAGTACCTTCTAAGGTTGATGATATGTTGAAAGCAGTTCGTGGAGATAGTTACTTTTCTGGTACTCCTTCGGCGGAAATGTTAGCTACGTATTTTAGGTTTCTTAATAAATTTACTATTGAGAGTTTGCAGGATCCAGACCTTGATTATTTATCAGAGAGTGATATTGAGTGTTTGGATGCCTCAATAGAAAAATGTAAAGATTTGTCTTTTGGCCAACTGACAGATTTATCTCATAACATAGCATGGAGTAATGCTCCAAGGAATGGATTGATGTCAGTTCAGGATATCCTGAGAGAAGTAGGGGATGAAGAAGGATATGTGAACTACATTACGGAGAAAATTTATACAGAGTCAAATTGCTTATCATAATGGAACTTCCTGCAGTATTAGTGGATCATACGATAAGGAGGGGACAGATTTTTCACTCCACTATGTTTGATGATATAGATCATGGGAAGTTTTTTGTCGTGATAGGTGTTACTGATGAAGAAGTTGCCGGGTTCTTCTATATTAATTCAAACATCAATTCAAACGTTATTACCAAGCAAGAACAGTATGCGATGCAATATCCAATTCTTGCACAGGATTACAACTTTTTGAAATATGACTCGTATATTAATGCTACGAATATCATAACGAGAAGTAAGAAAGAACTGAGTGAAAGTATATCTGCTGGTAGAACGAGTCTGATAGATTCATTGATGACCAAACATCTTAATGAACTCTTAAAGAAGGTTAGGGAATCGAAGTTGTTTAGTAAAGTCGAAAAGAGAAACTTTTTCTACGAGTAATATGGTTATATTGAATTAATCAGGAATTTATTATATTTGTAAACGGTAAGTATCCCCTTGCCCTCATAAGCAACACATTAATCTACAACAATATGAAATTCAATTATTTAATGGGGGGGGGTAGTGTTTATAGCACTTTTGTCACTGTCATCTTGTGGCGCTCCTAAGTTCATGGCGAGTTATGCTCCGGAGGAGAGCGGACTCAATCTGATGAAGATTACAGGTGAGGCAGCAAACACCGTTGCCGGTAACAGATCCAATGCTTTTTTCGCTCCATATGACAATATAGGAGGCTGCAGTGTTGAGAAATTCTCATGGGGGACTGAGAGACTTCTCGGCGTATCTCCTGATGGAACAGAATTGGCTTACATTTCAATTATGAACAATCAGTGGAATGTGATGGTGAGAAAAGCTGGTCCTCAGGGATCTGCAACTCAGAGAACATTCCGTTCTGTAGGTGATTTCTCATGGGGAAGTGACAATAATCTTTACTTCGGAGATGTCGTAGACTACAACCGCTCTCAGATTTCCTCTACAAATGCTCATGTCGGAAGCATAATGAGGCAGTTGACCAGCAATAATCTTGATAAAAATCCCATTCTTTCCAATGACGGAAAGAAACTCTATTTTACTCGCGTAGATAAGTCCGGCTCTTTTGTCTGGTCCTACGATCTCTCTAATGGAGCTCTTACATCATGCTGCAGAGGCTATAATCCATATCCGATAGGTGATGGTTCAGAAGAATTCATCTGTGTGAGAAATTCAAGTTTCGGGACCAGTGAGCTCTGGCATGTCAACTATGAGAAAGGTCAGGAAACCCTGATTCTGACAGACAAGAACAGGGGCTTTTCAAACCCGTGCGTTTCACCTGATGGACGGTGGGTTCTTTGTCAAGGCAACAGCAAGTCCACAATTTCTAAAAAGAATAACCTTGATATTTTTGTCGTAAAGCTGGATGGTACAGGTTTCATTCAGCTTACCTACCACCCTGCTGATGACTGCTGTCCGGTGTGGTCAAATGACGGAAAGTACATCTATTTCATTTCATCAAGAGCGAATGAAAAAGATGCTTTCAACATCTGGAAAATGAGATTTGAACTTTAGCCTATGAAAAAGCTGTTTTTGTTGTGCTTGGTTTCGCTGTGTGCATTCCAGGCATCTGCTCAGTATTATGGGCATAGCGGTTATGGCAACAGATTCAACCGCGGTTCGTCAGGAGAGTATCTATCTACCGGCTATCGTGGAATGGTACAAATTGCAAATGGAGCCTGCTTTGATGGTGATTTTTCAACGTTATTCTCAACTACTCATGGTTATCAGTTCAATCAGCATATCTTTTTAGGCGCTTTTTGGGGGTTGGGACTGGGCTGCTGTGGAGATGGGTTTATTACTAACTTGGGAGTTGATTTCAGAGCATATTTTCTAAAAACTCGAATAACTCCATACCTGGGAGCGAAACTTGGTTACGAATATTGCTATGAATGTGGTTCTCTTCCACATATTGGTTCAGACATAGGTGTAAGATTTGGATTGAAAAATAAACTAGGACTCACTCTGGCTTTTAGTGTGGAATCAAATGTTGAATGTGATACTTATGGAAGGGTGAGAATTGGATTTGACTTTTAATTCAAATTGTCTCCGCCGGGTCCCTTCTATAAATGTCCGCGGGTTGACATCCTTTCTCAATTCCTACCATCATCCCTCTGGGAGCACCCAATCAAGAGGGTGACTAAAAAGTCTTATGACTGATTAGTCACCCGCTTTTCTTATTAAATATGTCCTATCAAGTTTGCTTGACTATTAATTATCATTTTTTTTAATTAGGTTGTATTATGGTTGGTGTAAAGTTTTGATTATTACTTTGTTATAAAGATTTTACACAACATTGTGATATAAGAGGGGGTAAGGCAATCCCAATTCGCCGAAGGGGAAGCATCCGTCACTATCTTGTCCGGGGTCACAATCGGTGAAAGTGGTGTCACTGGTAAATGTATTCCTTATATCCTGCCGTATTGTCTCAATTGTATGTGAGTTGTTAGAGAATGTGCTGTCTACATATGAACTGTTGATCGGGAAGAAGATGTTATAACGCTTCTCAATATGATGCAGACTGGATGGATCTGCTGTTTGTCCAAAAGAGACAGCAGACATAAGCTGCCACATCATGGTTAGCAAAATATAATTTGAAGTTTTTATATGTAAATCCTGCCCGGAAAATCCATTGTTAGAAATGGTGCTTCAAATTTAATTTCGCTTTTTTACAACACGAAACGGCAGATGTTGCATTGTGACAAAAGAAGTGTCGCAATATTACAAAGCCAAAGATTGAGGCCGTTTAGCTATTTGAGATTTTCGAGATACTCCGTCAGAGTGACTCCCATTATTTTCTGAAAGTTCCTGTATGCTGTGGAACGCTGTCGGAATCCAGCGTAACTGAATAGAGCCTGCATATTTGCTTTAGGATTGCGCTTGAGTTCTGACACGATAAACTCAATCCGTAGCTTTGCCACATATTCGCTGAATGTGCAGCCGGCAAATTTCTTGAATGCTTCGCCGAGAAAAGTGCGGTTGGATGCGAGTTCCTCAGACAGCGACTGGATACTCAGTTCTGGATTTCGCCAGCCTTGCTGCTCTATAAGCAGATGGGTCACATCCATCCACAACTTATCAATAATGTCATACGGCTTATCCTCAGCACCGGCTATGCTGTCATTTTCTGGTACCGGGAGACGTTCTTTCAACTCGTACCATATAAGCCAGGCAAAGAAGAAAAGCATGCTCAACTGATGTAGAATGGTGAAAATCCTTGCATGAGTAATAAATAGTCCAAAGAGCAGTAATCCTATCGAGCAGAATCCTAACGAATATTTAAGAATGAACTTTTTATCCGCTCCACTCTTCTGCCAGTCATATGGAACAAGGAAAAGGGCAAAAGAATATACAAGCATCATTGTAACTGCAAACAATCTGAACATGACATCCGGTTTCCAGATATTATGCAACAGATCTGTAAATGTGTCAAGTGCAGTGTACTGAATACCTGCAAACATTCCTACAGCTGCAATTGCTGCAAGAGGTGCAAAAAGGATAGTGAGGGTTCTGCCTGGTTTTGAAATGGAACGGATGAACACTAAAGGATAGAAAAAGTATGTCATCTGCATTATGATCGAAGCAAAAGTAGACTCGGGGTCCAGCAAGCCTTTATTGATCACGATATTTCCAACCCAGTGACGGATGATGAAGAAAAAGGAATTCAGCGATGTAAACCAGCAGAAAATTGCCAGGACATAACGTGAATAATCATTTGTCTCCTTGCGTCGCATCCATAA
>JAEIGA010019428.1_pt1 | contig 10363 bp, 14 predicted proteins | sample 9270691 | NCBI WGS metagenome assembly JAEIGA01 (sample SAMN17057246, study PRJNA624740) | gut metagenome | biome: biome; isolation source: fecal sample | host: Bos grunniens | place: China: Xizang | collected 2019
CACGTTGCCGACTATCCTACGACGGTGCAAAGATAAGAATTAAGTTTGAACCAAAAAAGAATTTTCGACAAATTAACAAAATCTATCGACGTAACATTTACGTAAGGTGGCCAAAAGCTGGAAACAAAAGCAGAGCGCATCACTGCGCCCTGCAATTAACGTTTTAGAGTTGCCCCCTATTGTTATAGAATGTCGAATGACTAAACTGACAATCATGCGAGCAATTAGGACATCTACTTTCTTTCGAAATCATATAGGATTGAATCGGGGGCAGAAAGGTGGATTTGGGTGTTATCCACTTTTATGTTGCTTTCCCAAGTAACTTCAAGCTTACCCGTCCTACGGTCGTACTGGAGATAACCGCTGCTATTACCAAGCACTAACGTAGGGAACCGGGAGCACCCACATAAGCTTACTCCTAAAAATAACCATAAACCAAGTAATATCTTTCTCATGACAAACTAAAATAAACGTTCTACTTACATTAACAAGTCCCATGCGGACTCAAACTTCTGCATGTCGATGTACTGGCCACACTCAACGAAAGCCATTTCACGCGCCAGCCAAACCATCTGTTTGCGATTGTCGGGATCGATGATGTCCGACGGCTGTGCCTGACACTGACGGCAGACATAGTTGATATACTCCTCTGTGGCGTTTTCGCTGGGTGGTGCCCACATCGTGATGATCTTGCGGTAGGTGTTCATCTTCGGGCGTGTGCCCTTGAATCCGCTGATGTGGTTCCGTAGCAGCTTAAAGGCTGCTCGTATGCCCCACTCAATTGAGATAAATTGCTCGAAGGCCTTATCGGTCTGATTTGGCCTTTCTCCTTTCCAGCTGCAACCCTTTCGGATATTCAGCGGATTGTTGTTGCGTATCCCTCGAGGAACTTTCTTTTCAGTTGTTTCCATTTCTTACCAGTTTTGAAAGTATTTTGAATAACAGATTGTGTCAGTCAAAAAGTCGCGTATGGTCTTCACGAACCCATGGGGCACGGCCACACGGTTCTTACCTATGCGCTGGGTGTCAGCTGGCCAAAACACGGCGTCGACGTGAATGGAAAGAGCCTGCCCATGGCGGGCAATATTCCTGCATGAGGTTTCCAGTTTCTTCCACTCTCCCCGATTCAACGTCGGCGCCTGAGGGCACACGTTCGTCATGATGAACGTTGTGCGAATATCAGCTTTTGAGCGACTACGGTCAGCAGCTGGGCAAAGGTGGCCACGGTCGTAGCCTGACCTTGTGTAATCCTGATGGGTGGCGCGAGGGCGTGGCACTCGGGTGTCCTCGGCGAAACGCCACGACGGCTCACGTTGCGATTCGCCGATGAACTGACGGCTCAATTCCCAATCGGCGGCGACGGGTATTCTCAATTCGGGATTATAGACCACTGAGAACGTACCACAATCCAATGAATCCAACTCACTCAGGGAAGCACCTTTAACGGGCAAGATACTTACCTTAAATAGCAACCAAAGCATAAGCAAAGCCCATGCAATGGTTAGGAACATCAAGCAACCGAATTCAAGTTTCCTTTTTACGTCTCTCATGTTCAAACTTCCTTATCTTATAGTCGATACCAAAAAGTGTAGCGCAAAGTGTTAGAAACTGGGCGACGCCCATCAGGGTGCCCCCTCTGATGTCTCCGTACTCTGACATCTGCTGCCCTATGAAAGCGAGGGCAGCGCCGACAAGAAAAGCGCCAATAGCCACAAAAGATTCGACCTTCTCATTATGTATCATAGTTACTATTCAATCCAAGAGTTTTTGACTTGCCACAAAGTTTTCCACCCCCAATCCTCCTGAGGTGTGGTGTATGTGACGTATTGCATTTCGCAAGTGTTGTAGAGGAAACGATTATTCTTACGGATTCGGAGCCGCTGGCCAAAGCAGCCAGTGCGTAGTATGCTATACGCATCCAGTTGGTCACAGATATGCACCAGCTGGCCCGTCTCGTTGTTAAAGTAAGAGTTCGTTGTGACGTTCGAGTATGTCTTGAGGTAGTTACGCCAGTTGCTGGAGTTCAACTCAGCATTGAGGTTTACTGTTTCGTCAGTCCAAAGTGTGAGATATGCCACAAAGGATTTCGACGGCGTGGTGCCCTGACAGAAGAAGATGGCCACATACTGCATGCCCGGTTGCAATCCATTCAGTTCGAGGAATGATCTGACCGTGTGGTCGCCGACCATCACGTTAGATTCGATACCAAACCAACGGCGGGAATCTGTTGCGCCAACTGGCCACAATTTTAGGTTGGTGCGTAGAGAGCCCTGAGAAATGATGAAGCAACCGTCCTTTGGAACAGTCTGCCCTTTTCGGGGAAAGTCGTAGTTCCAGTCGGGCCAGTCCTCGACGTCCCAATACGTTTCGATGTCGTACTTGACGGCGTTGTAGTTGATCTCGCTGAACTTCGACACATTGTTCGTGCCGAGATCGACATTTTCAAACCCGGTACCCATGAAATCCCGATAGGTGAACATGGCGCGCTCAATCATGGCCATCGTCATGCGTGCCCGGGCTTGTGCGTCGGTGTTGGGATTGAATCGTTCCTCAGGGTTGGCTGACACCATCTGACGGAATGTGCCGTCGGGGTTGCGTGTGATGGAGTAGATCACATCACCGACCTTACCGGAAAGCTTTGCGGTGGAACCGCCAACGCGAGAACGAGCCATGAGAATCAGGATTTAAAACCCCCATGCCCCAGCAGGGGCACGGGGTAAAATTTGCACATTATATGGGTTATACTTCCTACGACTTAGAGATCGCCACCGTTCAAAAACTGCTCGGTGCCAGTCGGGTAGGTGGGCAGAGCCACGTCGGCGGCCTGCGTGTCCTCCAGTGTGCCTGCGAGGGTGCAAGCAGAGTGAACCCATGCACCGTCGACCTTATCAGAGATAATCACACCCTCAGTGTAGTCGTTGCCGTTGACAGTCAACTCAATGTTGATGTTGCTCTGATAGACAGAAGCGGCAGCAACAACATTGCTCTCAATTGAGAACAGACTGGCCACATTCTCAGAGGAGATTGCGGTCGTGTCAGCTAAGCTGGTGTCGACCTTCACGCGAGCGAAACAGAATCCTGACTCGGCGGTCACCACGATAGCGGTCATATAACCGTCGGCGGTGATACCCAGAGCAGCCTTCAAGCCGCCCACGGTCATCGTCTCGGACGTGAGTGCGATGGTCAGGGTCTTACCTGACATCGTAACAGCGGCAGGCTTAACGGCTGAACCATTCGACACCACGTAAGCACCGGGGAGAATGCCTTTCTCCTGATACTTGTTGATACCGAAAGCATTGCCGCTGGCAGGGTGTGCTGCAGCATCAGCCTTGACGAGCGCATAGTTACGACGGATAAACTCGCTGATTGAGGGCTGACCCTTAGCGAAACCGTCGAAAGCATGGTCGATGATAGCCGACATAGCAGACACTGCCTGCATCACGGTGCTCATGATCATGCGTCCGAACATCTGCTCTTGAGTACGGGGGTTTGACACCTGCTCTGCGAGAGAGCGAACAACTTGCTGGCGCTTGCCCATGCCGTCTTTGCCGACAGAGTAAACGTCTGAACCAATGCGGCCGCGGATATAAGCGCGAGAGCCGCCAGTCTTACTTTTTGCCATATTATAAAAGAATTATGAATGAACCATTTGCCGTCGACCCTCGGGCGTGGGGTGCAGAGATCGGGACACTCTACAACGTCGGCAAAGGTACAAAAAAATATTTTTCGGTGCAAGTGGGGAGGTATCAGGGAGCAAGTAGGGAGCTGACCCCCGTTAACTGACATTTTTTTGACAAACCGTCCACAAACCATAATCAACCTTTTATGTATTTTTAAGAAAGAATAACACAGACACCCGCCCAAAAAGGGTGGGTGGGCGGGAGAATGGGGGGTCGGGGGGGCTTGCCCCCCAGCGCGCAGGGATCAAAAAAGGGGTGCCCGCTGGCACCCACGCAAAGTTATAAAGATAGCGCATCACTGCGCAAGGGGCTGGCCATTATAGCCAGCCATGAGATTTTAAAAACTGAATATAGACACCCAAATTGGGGAAAAGAGTAAAAGCGAACGGGGCGTCGATGGGGTAAAGCTTAGCCGCGCACTCGCTATCATCACACAAGCCACGCAAGGAACACTGAGTGCAAGGATTAAGACGCGATGCACCCAAACACTCCGCAGCATCGGCAGGCCCTGCCGACACAGAAAGCGACCTGGGGCTTGGCACCGGGGCCTTGCCCTTCATTTCTGACTCACTAAATAAAGACAAAACAATAGCCATAATACTAACATAATGAGGTAAACACTTAAAAGGGGTGGGCGATTACTCGCCCCACTCCTGAAATTTGTAACTAAAGGTATCTACACAGAAATCGCCGACCTCGGAAGTCAGAGCTTTGTGGTCATAAACCCACTGAGGGGTTAAGAACTGACGGACGAACTCGCAGGCCTGCTCGCTCTCCTCCTCGGTATCGGTAAACACTTTAATTGAAAGCCCCGTGTCAGAAGTCTGCACGGCCACATGGGAGTGGCGACATGCAGCCATAAACTGCACTACGGTTAACAACTCGGAAACGCGGCGATATTCGCCAGCCTGCCATTTAGAACTAAAATTGAAATCCATAACTTTAAATATTTAAGAGGTAAAACACTATCTTTATAACTATACTGCAAAGTTACTAAAATATCGGCAGATATGCAAATAAAATCGACGTTCAGGCATATTTTATCGACGAACTGCCGACAGCGCCGAACGCCAGCCGCGACAGCGCATGACTATGAAAAACACCGCGCCGCCGCCCGCGCTCGGCGGCCGGGGGTTAACGGGGGCAGCGCCCCCGACGGCCTAAGAGTAATCAAAAAGATCTGCCCTGTTTTAGAGGGGGGTGCGGGCGGCATGAGCCCCCGCAAAAGGTCTCGAACCGTCGGGCAGTCGATGCTGGATTCCATGTGGCAAACTTGAGCCCGGTAGGGCGATGGGGAAACACATGGAATCCAGCAGCGCAAACACAAAGCGGTAGCCGAGAAAAAAGGGGGCGTCAGCCCCTACCGCTCTCCCCGTAGGGGGCTATGGCGCGCCCGGCAGCACACCGGGCGCAGGAGCCCGACAAGGGCAACGCGGACGTAGGACGCGAACAGCCACAGCAGCCCCAACCACGACGATGAAACCCAAAGGCGACCACGGCACGGCACAACACCGCCGCAGGAGTATTTCAGCGACGGTAGTCGCAACAGACCCCACCAAAAGGCGCCAATCGGGGCGCCGGCAGGCGCCTTCGCGACCCGACGGAGCGAGTAGCGAGCGCCCCCACGGGTGGCGAGGGGGCCACGGGGGTGGGTGGGGGTGCCGCGCCGACAGGCGCACGTGGGTGGCCACGTAAGTACACGGCCATCTATCGCCTATCAGCTAATTAGTGGGCGAGACGGGCAGGTGCCCGTCGAGATGGCAACAGTGCGCAGCGGTAATATCTGGGCGAGCTGGGACGCGTATGCGTCACGGCGAGAATCTATGCGCCATTCTCTGTGCGTAGGTTCCTGATGGGGGCAAGGGTTTAAGCGACCACGGGAGCCTGAACCCTTGCCCTTATCAGGTGCCGTAGCCGATAAAAAAATGACCCAACCTCTCTCCCCGTATGGGGCTGTTCGCAGTCTTGCTGCATGCTGGCTCCGCCCGAAGATATGAGGGCTTGCCAGCATTCAGCAAGGCGCGACTATGCCCCATATGGGGGTTTTAAGAGGGGGGTGCGGGCGGCATGAGCCCCCGCAAAATTATCAGGGGCGATGATGAAGCAAACGCACAAGCGGGGTAGGGGCCCCGTCCTTGGCATTTGCGTAATCATGGCCCCTACCTCTCTCCCCGTAAAGCGGTGGTGGCGATAGCCACGGCCGCGAGGGGGTTAAGGGGTGGTGGTCGGGGCATGCGGTGGAGTAGCGAAGCGGCAAGAGTAGGGCGAAGAGCAACGGAGCCCGTCTCTTGCCGCGTAGCGGTTAGCGGAGGGCGTTGACGGTAGACGGGCGATGCGTAGCGAGCCCGTCTACCGTCAACGCCCGGAGCGATGAGCGAAGCAGGCCACAAGTTGTCGGGCGATGCGTAGCGAGCCCGTCAACTTGTAGCCTGCGTAGCGATAATGCGTTCGTATGCCTGATGAACGTCGATTTACTCTCATCTCGGCAGTCATCATCGGTGACAGTCGATGATGGTGCCGAGTGTTGGTTTTTCCGTCATTCATTCTGCTCTTCCCATCGATCCAAAGCTGCATCGAGCACAATGTTGATTTCGTGTATATCATCCTCGAGGTCGTTATACAGGCAAATGGTACCATCATGCTTATAGAAACTATGATGGTTCAGGAAGTTGATAGCTATCCGTGTCGGTGATGATATCACACTCAGGTTCCCGAGGTAATCGACAGTAAACCCTGCCGCTCTATCATTCGTCACATAGATCATCGTCAACAAGTCAGTGGATTCGCCTATCGTCAGATAATCCAATATTCTGCCGCCTTGCTGGACAAGTTCCTCAGCTACTACGGCTCTAATCTCATTTAAGTCTGTTGCTTTCATAATCGTCTACTTTTTCTTATATGCAAATTTCAAAAGATTCTTGGATCGTGTGTATGCGTCGAGTTCTGCGCAAAGGTCAGTCATTTCCTTTCGACACGCACTATCCATTTCACATAGGTCGCAGGGGCATTCTGCACCAGGTACATTCACGGCTCTTACGAAGTGGCCTGCTATCTCGACTATACCACCTTCGGCAAGTCTGACGGCTTTTTCATATAAGGGATCAAAGTTCTTTTTCATATTTTCAGGGTAATCTATCATCAACAAAATCCGCTATCATCTTATCGTAGATCGACCAATCCTCTTCGTAATAGTAGTTGTCGCCCCTGCCGTCTGACGTGCAAAGTTCATAGAACACTTGCGGGTTTTTCGCCGTTATACACTGCTGACGTAGGTCGCACATAGAGCATGGATCGTTCACGCCTATACGGGTCAGCTTTTTTAGCAAATACGGTCTACCGTTGTGTAATATCACACTTGGCCAGTTTTCATTCTTTTTCAGTTTCATAATTCACTCTCCTTTCTTTAAATCTTCTACATTTAGTGTTACCCATTCGGTAATTTCATTTAGGGCGTCTTTTTTACCCTGCGCGTAGACATATTCTCCGTGCGTTGAAGCTTTTTTTATATCACGCATGGCGTTTTCTTTTTCTTTCAACAACTTCGCCACGAGTTTAAGCGGGTCTATTATCTGCATATCCTAACTTTTTTGGTTTTTACTTTTGCCCCTTGTGGCCGCAGAATCAGTCTAAAGGGGTTATTATACTATCTCACTATTGTTCGCCCGCTGGCGGGCACGGAATGTACGCCAGCGAGCGCACGCACGGGGGTGCGCGCAATCCACACACGCACATGCGAGGTGATTTCCTTTGTGGACGGGGGTTTAGGTGCTGTTTCTCCATCGTCAGACAGTGGAATCCCACTGCGGTATTACTGTACCGCAGTTCTGCGGTTCGATACTCAGAAACATTCATTCAGAATTTCCCCATGCGGACACTGGATTGAATCACCCCAAACGTCCTGATTCAGGAATGCACAGAACACATAAGCCCCGTGTCGATTTCCAGTCACTTCATTACACGCCCTGCATCGAGGGCAACTAACAAACTCATTCACCATATCTCTCCTGCTTCTAATAGTTGTAATATTCTGTCGGCTTCCCTGAACACTTCGTCGAGGTGCCAGTCTGTCCGTGTTGCTATTTGTAATCTGATTGCATCTATCTCTTCACGTTTATTGTTCCCGGTGTGCCTGGCGATGATGGAATCCTCCAAAGCTTTAAGTATCTCGCTGCACGCCGTCTTGATCTTCATGTCGTACGTTTTGCCCATGTATCTAACAAGCGCACGTCGCAGGCGTTCTAATTCTGTTGACGGTTGGCTTTCCCGGCTGACATTATCGACCTTGTAGAACTCATGGTCTTTATCCCATCGGAACAATAGCTTATCTCGACATAGATCTTTTCTTTTCAGGTCTCTACTTCCGTCAGAATTAACCTCGGCCTTATACTCCTTATACTTGAACCTGAAATAGTGGTGGGCTAAATCCTGAAATCGCTGCCATAGTCTATCCCTGCCGTCGAACAGCTGCAAGTTGTGTGGTATCATTTTCGTGCTCGTTCTCTTGGCGTCACTATCTTCTATCCTGATCCAGTTCTTTGTAGCTGATTTCATCGAAAACTCGATACGCCACACATCGGGCAAGTCCGTAAAAGACTCTATCAATCCACATTCAAACCATGCTTGCACAATCCACGGTTTACTGAATCCTGCCGCTTTCATTTCCTTGGTTTTGTTGTACAGCTTGGTGCCTACCATCGACGTAGGACTACCCCAGCTTACGGATTCCCATGCAAACGCATTCCAGCCATCATCACCGAAAACTCGAACCTTACATTGGTTCACCTTGGAGAATTTCTTCTCGATGTAACGTTTGATGAATCGCTCAGGATCGTCACCGTAGTCAAAGGCTCTGAAATCGTAAGCGACGTCTATTCTGTAAATCCGTTGCAGTTCATATTCATGGGTAATCATGAAGTCTGCCAATATTCTCACACAATCGTCGAAATAGCAGTAACGGTTAACAAATCGCAAATGGCAAGACCTTTCATTCAAACCCGTAAACGATGAATCAGCAGAAAACGGATTACGTCGAACTTCTAACATTGGTTCACCATACTTATCCTGAATCGTAAACATCTCCGAATATTGCCTTGTACCATACGGTCGTTCAGTAACGAAATACCCCAAACGTCTGAAATAATCGGCATTACATGGATAGCGACTATTATCTTCCCATGCATAAACCTCCAACCAATCTATATTGACACAACGACGAATACGATTATCTTCCATCTCGCACTAATCCTCTCATACGTTTGAATTACCCCAAAATCCACTTAAATCAAACCGAAAACAAACCAAAAATGAATCGGGGAGTTGTTGGCTCCCCGATCCATCTTATTGTTGTTGTTCCTCGGCGGGTTGTTCCTGCTGGAGTGGCGACACCCAGCCACCTTTGACTAACTGATACTGATTGCCCTTAGTGTCGTACAGGACACCGACGTCCTCTTTCTTCCACTTGGACGTATCGACGTTGGCTTGGTAATACTTCGCCACATCGACCAGTTGGCCACTCTCAGGAAGAACAAGCTGGCGTGGCACCAGTTCCGACTGGCCGCCACAGAGTTCAATCTCCTGCGCTGCCACCGATAGCCCTGCTTTCATGCAGCGGTCTTTTTGCGACGAGTACACACGCAAACTGGCGTTGCCCCTGATGAACACCTTGACGCCAGCTTTCAGGAACTGAATCACCTTTGATTCGACATTGTTGTAGGTGACGTCCACCCAAATCGTCGATTCCTTTTCCTCGCCCTGCTCAGTTTTCCACTTCGTCGTATTGGCGATTCTCATTGTTACAAACTTGGAACCGTTGGATTCCTTTACTTCTGCGTCGGCTCCTAAATTGCCGATCAATTCAACTTTTAACATAGCTAACTTTGATGATTAAATGAAACTTATAATAGTGGGTTTCGTGCTGGCTCTTTCACTTAGGTTTTTACGTTGTGAGGATAGCACATTGATGGATTTAATTTCGGATTTGGGTTTGTTGGCACGGAGAGGATCGAGGGCGATGAATTGGGTAAAGAATTGCTTTGGCGTTGTCAGGGCAGCTTCGTATGATTCGAAGCTATTATCTTCCATGAGAATCTGCAATTCCCTCGCATTGATGTTTGTTTTCTGAAAACCAAAATCAAGCAGGCCCTTGCCCGGAAACACTCTCTCGGCTTCCAAAAGTAGGTAATAGTCAATACTTTCGTCCCATGACATCAAGGTCGCTCCATGCTGGAATGACCATGCAACTAACTGCGTCAGGATTTTTTGCTCCCTGACTGATTCGCCCACCCAAAGCACGTAGATAACGTGGTCAGTGTCCAACGGACAGTTCTGACGGTGGAAATAAAACTTTCTTTTCATTTTTGCTATGTGTTAGGTTGTTTCGTCATTCGAGGTGGTCACGTTTCTATGAGAATCAGCAGTATGTAAAATAGAAAATCCTGCGTTTTCAAAGGAAAAGTCGGGATCAAATGTGCGGTGCGCTCACCTGATTCCCGACTTCCACACATAGCGTGCTTACCTCTGTCGTTACGTTCATCGGTCGTCCTCACGTTGCCGACTATCCTACGACGGTGCAAAGATAAGAATTAAGTTTGAACCAAAAAAGAATTTTCGACAAATTAACAAAATCTATCGACGTAACATTTACGTAAGGTGGCCAAAAGCTGGAAACAAAAGCAGAGCGCATC
>JAEIGA010019429.1_pt1 | contig 10363 bp, 9 predicted proteins | sample 9270691 | NCBI WGS metagenome assembly JAEIGA01 (sample SAMN17057246, study PRJNA624740) | gut metagenome | biome: biome; isolation source: fecal sample | host: Bos grunniens | place: China: Xizang | collected 2019
AAGTGAGGTGAGACCAATGCTAATTGGCGAATATGAGCATTCACTAGACGATAAAGGCCGTGTAATTATGCCGGCAAGGTTAAGAATTGATATAGGAGAAAGATTCATAATAACTAAAGGTTTAGATGGTTGTTTATTTGTTTTTTCGCAGGTTGAATGGTCAAACTTCGAAACCAAATTAAAAGAACTTCCACTAACTAACAAGAACGCGAGAGATTTTGTTAGATTCTTTCTATCAGGTGCTACCGAGTGTGAGATAGATAAACAAGGTAGATTTTTAATAGTAACAAACTTAAGAGAATATGCAAATATAAAAAAAGAGGTAGTTATTATTGGTGTAGGAACTCGTATTGAAATATGGGATAAGAGCAAATGGAATGACTACAACAATAACGATAATATTTCAGCTGATGAGATAGCTGAAAATATGACTATGCTTGGTATATAACTTGCAAAAGTTTATATAAAGAACCAAAGATAAATATTAAGATACTAAAGATAAAATTTTTGAAGTACAAAAGATAAAGCTTAGCAAAGATACTAAAGTCTGAGCTTACGAAAGATAAAACAAATAATACACAAAAGTTTAGTATGTACAAAAGTTGTTATAGATACTAAAGATACAAATATTAAGAGGTTCACAATAAGTTGGTATTATAATAATACCAACTATTGTGCTATTTTAAAAAAAGTATAGAAGGTGGATTTTTGGAATTTAAACATAAACCAGTACTATTAGATGAGTGCATACAAGGATTGAATATAAAATCAGATGGAATATATGTTGATGGAACGCTAGGCGGTGCAGGTCACAGCAAAGTTATCTTACAACATTTATCAGATAAGGGATTATTAATTGGTATAGACAGAGATGAGGAAGCTCTAGCAGCAGCAAAAGAAAATCTAAAAGACTTTAACAATGTTAAATATGTTCATGGTAATCATGATGACATTAGTTCAATACTTCAAGATATAGGTATTGATAAAGTAGATGGTATTTTGCTTGATTTAGGAGTTTCATCATACCAATTGGATGAAAAATCAAGGGGATTCAGTTACATTGGTAACAATGAATTAGATATGAGAATGGATAAGACTCAAGAATTGACTGCAAAGAAAGTTGTAAATACGTATTCTGAAGAACAACTGGCAGACATTATTTTTGAGTATGGTGAGGAGCGCTTTTCAAGAAATATTGCCAGAAATATCTGCATTGAAAGAGCTAAAAAGGAAATAGAGACAACAGAGGAGTTGGTTTCTATTATCGAAAGATCTATTCCAAAATCAAAACAAAAAGATGGACATCCAGCCAAGAGAACATTCCAAGCAATTAGAATAGAAGTAAATGATGAACTAAAACCATTATATAACACTGTAATGAACAGTATTATGGCTCTTAAAGATGGAGGAAGACTATGTATAATAACGTTCCATTCATTAGAAGATAGGGCTGTAAAACAAGCATTCAGTGATGCTGAAGGGAAATGTACTTGTCCGAAAGATTTACCATATTGTAGATGCAATTATAAATCTTATGGCAAGATTGTTAATAAAAAACCAATTGTTTCAACAGAAGAAGAGCTTAAAGAAAATAGTAGAGCACAAAGTGCTAAATTAAGAATTTTTGAAAGAAAAGAGGTGAGAACTTATGGCAAGTAGGGTTTATGGTTATCAGGGGTACCGTGGGTACCAATATGAAACGAGCCCAAGAAAAATACAGCCAGAATACGAACCTACAGTAGAGAATACAAGAAAAGCTAAACCAAAAACTAAAACTGTTAACAAAAAGGATGTAGAAAGAAAGCAAGAGAGCAAGGCTAAACCAGCAGGAAAGAAAATTTCCAAGGAAGAGCTGAATAAGAAAATGAAATTAGTTTGCTATATTGCTTTTGGATTTGCTGTGTTATTTACCATAAGTTACAGAAATTCAATTATAAATGAAAAGTTTACACAAAAAGAAGGATTAAAGTCTGAACTTGCTGAAATTCAGAAAGTAAACGAACAACTTGAAGTTGGTATTGAAAACGAATTAAATCTAACAAATGTTGAATCAATGGCAAAAGAAAAACTTGGTATGGGTAAATTAAACAATAGTCAAAAAGTTTATATAAATCTACCAAAGAAAGAATACGTTGAAGCAACATCAGAAGGAATTAAACAAACTGCAAACCAACCATTGTATGAAGTGATTATTGAAAAGGTTAAAAATTTATTTAATATAAAATAAAGACTAAATTTAGAAATTAATTTAGTCTTTTTTTTATGCTCTTTAATACTATTTAAATAAATAATAAACATGGTGGAGTATTTCTATGAAAAAGAGCATTAAGAAGAAATTACAAAAAGAAAAGAAAGTAAAATTGAACAAAAAGACTGGTGCACTAACAAGAAAAAAGAGATTATATTTTATGATTATTGCTTTTCTATTTGCAATGACTGGATTAAGTATTAGAATCTTTTGGATTCAGTTTATTAGTGGTGAATGGCTACAAAAAATGGCTTACGAACAACATTCAATGGAAAGATCTTTTAATCCATGTAGAGGAACAATATATGACGCAACCGGTAAAAAGGTATTAGCTGTAAGTGGATCAGTAGAAAGTGTAACGGTAAATCCGGTTAATATAAAGACGGAAGATAGAGAAAAGCTTGCTAAAAAGCTAAGTGAAATGTTTGAACTTGACTATGATAAAGTATTTAAGAAAATTTCAAAAAGAAGCTCTATTGAAACGATAGTTACAAAGATAGATAAAGAAAAGTCTAATGAACTTAGAAATTGGTTAATTGAAAATGGTATAACAAGTGGAGTAAATATTGATGTAGATACCAAAAGGTACTATCCATACAATACGCTAGCATCACAAATTATTGGTTTTTGTGGATTAGATAATCAAGGATTAATGGGAATAGAGTCAAAGTATGATGAAGAGCTAAAAGGAAAGAAGGGAAGTATTGTAAAGCTAACCGATGCGAAAGGTGGTAATTTAGAAGAAGAAGGAGAAAATTATATCGAAGCACAAGATGGTAATGATTTAATTTTAACGATAGATGCAACGATTCAGGGGATTGCAGAAAAATATTTAAAAGAAGCATGTATCGACAATAAGTGTACAGATGGTGGAAACATTATCATAATGAACCCACAGAATGGGGATATATTAGCGATGGCTGGATATCCAAATTATGATTTGAATAATCCATATATTCCAATAACAGAAGAAGCAAATAACTGGGATAATCTGTCCAAGGAAGAAAAAGCAGTTATCCAGCAAAATATGTGGAGAAATAAAGCAATATCTGATAGCTATGAACCGGGATCTACTTTTAAATTAATAACTGCATCAGCAGCACTTGAAGAAGGGATAACAGATACGGACAATGCTGGTGAATTTAATTGCGGCGGAGGAATTACAATTGGAGGAGTTAGAATAAAATGTTGGAGGTATTATAGACCACATGGTACAGAAAGCTTACGAGAGGCTCTTATGAACTCGTGTAATCCAGTTTTTGTTAGCTTAGGACAGAAACTTGGTGTAAAGACTTATTACTCATATCTTGAAAAGTTTGGTTTGCTATATAAGACGGGAATTGATCTACAAGGAGAAGGTGGAAGTATATTCTTAAAAGAAGATAAAGTAGGTCCAGTAGAGCTTGCAACAATATCATTTGGCCAGAGATTTGAGATAACTCCAATACAGATGATAACTGCTGTATCTGCAATTGCAAATGGGGGAAATTATATTAAACCAAGAGTCGTAAAGAAAATAGTAAATAGTGTAAGTGGAGAGGTAACAGAGATAAAACCGGAGATAAAAGGAAGAGTAATATCAGAAGAAACATCTAAAAAGATGCTTAGTATGATGGAAACTGTTGTTGCAGAGGGAACGGGAAAAAATGCAAAAGTTTTGGGATATTCAATCGGAGGAAAAACAGGTACTTCTGAAGATGGTGTTAATACAGGAAAGTACGTTACATCGTTTGTAGGTGTTGCCTCAACAGAAAATCCACAAGTTGTAATTCTAATAACATTGTATAATCCAACCGGAGAAGGAGGTCATCAAGGTGGTAGTGTAGCTGCTCCAATTGCTTCCCAAGTACTGGGTGAAGTATTGCCATACCTTCAAGTTACAAAAAATGAAATGGAAGAGAGTAATGGTAATTGAAATAGTTTATTTTTTCAGGATATTTTAGCTAAAAAATACAGAAAAAATCTAAACTTTCGTACACAATTCATATACAAATAAAAAAATTAGATATATAATATATGCAAAATGGGCTAAGGAGGTTTTTTATGGAGCTTAAAAATTTATTAGTTGGAATAGATGGAATTAAAGCTAAAGGTGACTTAGATATAGATATAACAAATGTCGAAAGCGATTCAAGAAATATTAAAAAGGGAGGCCTTTTTGTTTCAATAAAAGGTTTTGATGTAAATGGAAATGATTATATAAAAGACGCAATCAAGGCTGGAGCTGTTGCAGTAATGGCTGAGCCAGATATAGATAAAAATTTATTAAAAGTAATTGCAAAATATGTAACAATTATTATTGTACCAGATACAAGATTAGGTCTTGCTATTTGTTCATGCAATTTCTATGACAATCCTTCAAAGAAATTTAAATTGATTGGTATAACAGGAACAAAAGGAAAGACTACAACATCATTCATGACAAAAACAATACTTGAGAAGCAAGGAATGAAGGTTGGCTTAATTGGAACAATTGCTACATATATTGGTGATAAGAAGCTAGAAGATAGTGATAGAACAACACCAGAAAGCAATAAGCTACAACTATTATTCTCAAAGATGGTTGAAGCAAAATGTGATGCGGTTGTAATGGAAGTATCTTCGCAAAGTTTAAAACTAAATAGAGTTGCAGGATGTGATTTTGATATTGCAGTATTCACAAACTTCTCAGAAGATCATATAAGCCCAAAAGAGCACCCTGATATGAAAGATTATTTTGACTCAAAACTTAAGCTTATTGAGATGGCTAAAGTAGCTTTTGTTAATGCAGATGATTTAATGACTGCCAAAGTACCAAAGTTATTTCCTGATAAGAATATCACAACATATGGTATAGATAATTATTGTAATCTTCTTGCTAAAGATATTACTATTACAAATTCGTATGTTGACTTTAAGGTAAAATTAGAGAATAGAAATGAGAGAGTTAAGGTATGTATACCTGGAAGATTTAGTGTATACAACGCTCTTGCTGCAATTAGTATTGCAAAAGAAATGGAATGCTCTGCTGAAAATGTAAAAGTAGCATTAGAGGAAGTTAGAGTTCCAGGAAGAAGTGAGCTTGTTGATAATAAAAAAGAGCTAACAATTATGATTGATTATGCACATTCTCCAGAGAGTTTAGAGAATATATTAAATGCGGTTAAGTCATATACAAGAGGAAGATTAATATCTGTATTTGGTTGTGGAGGAGATAGAGACTCTGGAAAACGTCCAATCATGGGTGAAATATCAGGAAGAATTGCTGATTATACAATTATTACCTCTGATAACCCACGTACAGAAGATCCTAAAAAGATTGTTGAGCAAATTGAAGAAGGTATAAAAAAGACAAATGGTAAGTACGAAGTAGTAGTAGATAGAACTGAAGCAATTGAACATGCAATCAAGATGGCAAACAAGCGAGATATTGTTGTTCTCGCAGGTAAGGGACATGAACCATATCAAGAAATTAATGGTGAAAAGTTCCCGTTTGATGAGAGAATTATTGTAAATGAAATCATCGATAAAATGGATGGGGAAAAGAAATAATAATTAAGTAACGAAAGAAAAGCTTGTTAGTCACTTAAAGAGAAAGGAATGAATTTATTAATGAATTTTCAGATAAAAATATTAGTACTTTCATTTGTAATGAGTATAATATTTGGATTAATAGTAATACCGATTTTAAAAAGATTAAAAGTAGGGCAAATTGAAAGGGAAGATGGCCCAGAATCACATTTATCAAAACAAGGAACTCCTACTATGGGAGGAATAATAATGGCAATCGCAATGGTTGTCTGTTCTATATTTTTATTTTTTCAATACAAAGCATCAGATCCGAGTATAGCAACAAAAATGGTACCACTTGTATTTGTATCACTTGGATTTGGAATAGTAGGTTTTGTAGATGATTTTAAAAAATTAGTTTTAAAGAGTACAGATGGCTTGAAGCCAATGTATAAAATGTTTGGATTGTTAATTATAGCAATTATTTATACATTTTGCTTAGTAAAATATTTAAATATTGGAACTGAAACATATATTCCAATAGTGAAACAATATATTACATTACCTATGTGGGTATATATACCATTTGCAATATTTGTAATGCTTGGAACAACAAATGCGGTTAATTTAACAGATGGTATAGATGGTCTTTCAACAAGTGTAACAACAATTATATTAACATGTTTAGTATCAATTAGTATTATTTTAGGAATAAATGAAGTAACCGTAATTGGAACAATATTAATAGGAGCATGTCTTGGATTTTTAGTATTCAATCTTCATCCAGCAAAAGTATTTATGGGAGATACAGGATCTCTTATGCTTGGTGGGGCAATTGCTGGAATGGCTTTATATATGAAAATGCCATTAATATTAATTGTTATTGCATTAATTCCAATTATTGAAACTTTATCAGTTATGATACAAGTTGCACATTATAAAAGAACTGGAAAAAGAGTATTTAAAATGGCTCCAATTCACCATCATTTTGAATTATCAGGATGGAAAGAAGGAAAGGTTGTTGTTGTATTTAGTTTCATAACTTTAGTTTTATGTATTTTAGGAATGAGTATAATATAAATTGTGATAAGGAGATAACAAATGCAAAAAAAGGCAAAGAAAATATCAAAATTTGCTAATAATCAATTTGATTTTATTCTGTGCATTACGGTTGTATTATTGCTTGCACTTGGTATTATCATGGTGCTTTCAGCTAGTGCACCATCAGCACTTGCAACAACAGGTAATAGCTATACGTATGTTAAGAAGCAGTTATTATTTGCTATTATTGGTTTGATTGTAATGTTCTTTTTATCAAAAGTTGATTATAGATTTTATAAAAAGTATTACTGGTACATTTATTTTGCATCATGGCTAGTTCTGTTATTGGTACTTGTACCAGGACTTGGTTATTCTGTTAAAGGTGCTACGAGATGGATTAAGTTTGCTGGATCGCAATTTCAACCTTCGGAGTTAACTAAAATTGGAATGATTATTTTTTATGGTGGATATTTAGCAGATCATAGAAGTGAAATGGGAAATCCTGTAAAAGGATTTATTGTTCCGCTATTATATCTACTACCGCCAATACTTATTTTGTATGTAGTACAAAACCACTTCAGTGTTTCACTGGTTATTGGTATAGTTGTACTAGTAATGATGTTTATTGCAGGAAGTAAACTAAAATATTTCTTAGTTACGGCTTTAATCGGAATGGTTGCTATAGTTCTGCTTATTAGTAAAGCAGGAATTAGCCAAAGTAGTAAGAGCAAGAGCAATAACTTCAGATTAGATAGAATTGCAACGTCATTTGATCCGTGGTCAGATGCTCAAGGTACGGGTTATCAAACAGTACAGAGTTTATACGCAATTGGATCAGGTGGTATGTTTGGACTTGGACTAGGTAATAGTAAGCAAAAATACTTATACATTCCAGAGCCTCATAACGACTTCATATTTTCAATTCTAGCAGAGGAGCTTGGATATTTAGGTTGTATATTGGTTATTGGATTATTTGCTATATTTATATGGCGAGGAATACTAATATCAATGAGGTGTCAGGATTTATTTGGATCAGTAATTGCAATTGGTATAACAACTCTGGTTGCAGTTCAAGCTGTATTAAATATTGCCGTTGTAACTGGAACAATACCAACAACTGGTATGTCACTCCCATTCTTAAGTTATGGTGGTACAGCATTATTATTATTACTAGCTAATGTTGGAATATTATTAAATATTTCTAGATCTAGTTCAAGAGCAAAATAAAAATAAAAGAGGTGTTTTTATGAGAGTTATAATTTCAGCTGCTGGTACTGGCGGACATATCAATCCAGGAATAGCTATCGCAAATAAAATAAAAGAACATGAACCTGATTCTGAAATTGTTTTTTTTGGTACTGAAAGAGGATTAGAAAATGATTTAGTTCCAAGAGCTGGTTATCAATTAAAAACAATTGAAGCATATGGTATTCAGCCAAAGCCAAGTTTTACTAATTTTAAAAATATCATAAAAACAATGAATAGTAGAAAAGTAGTTAAAAAATTCATTGATGAGTTTAAACCAGATGTAGTAATTGGTACTGGCGGTTATATATGTGGACCAGTATTTGCGGCAGCAAATGCTAGAAAGGTTCCAACTTTCTTACATGAAAGTAATGCATATCCAGGAAGAGCTGTTAAGATGTTTGCTAAGAAAGCAAAAAAAGTTTTTGTCGGTTTTGAAGCAGCTAAAGAAAAACTAGAAGGCAAATGTATATTTACAGGAACGCCAACTAAGTTTAACATGGAAAATATGATGAAACTGGATAAAACAAAATGTAAAGAAGAGTTAAATTTAACTTATGAAATACAAAATAAAAAGGTAATATTTGTAACAGGTGGAAGTCAAGGAGCTAGAAAGTTTAATCAAGTAGTTATAGATATGGTTAAAAAATATAAAAGTGAAGATTTCTTTGTAGTAATTGCAACAGGACTTAAAAATTATGAAGAAACTCTAGAAAGTATAAAAGGACAAGAGTTAGACAAATACTTAAGAATTGTAGATTATGTTTATGATATGGATAAAATGTATAAGGCTTCGGATTTACTAATTACAAGAGCAGGCGCATTAACAGTTACAGAGATTTCAATAGCAAGAAGACCTGCAATACTTATACCACTTCCATATGCTGCAGAGAATCATCAGTTATATAACGCAAAAATGTTGGAAAATGCAAAAGCAGGAATAGTAATAGAGGAATCTGTATTGAATGAAGACCTTTTATATGATAAAATAATAAGTGTAATGAGTGATGAAGAAAAACTAAAACAAATGGGAGAAAATGCAGCTAAACTTTATCTTCCAAATGTAGAAGAAAGAATATATAAAGAGATAAAAGACATAGTAAAAGGAGAGTAAATGGCAAAGAGAAAAGTACAAACAAAGCAAAAGAAAAATACTAGTAGAAAGAAAGTAATAGTAATAACAATAGTATTATTGTTACTGGCTGGTATTTTTGCGGTGTACTTTTTAACAACTTCTCCTAAATTTAATATACGAAAAATAATTGTAAAAGGAAGTAAAGTATATACCGAAGAGCAAATAATAGAAAAGTTAAATACTAAAGTAGGAGATAATATATTTTTAGTATCCAAAGATAAGAATTTAGAAAGTTTAAAAGAACTTTCTTATGTAGGAGATATATCTTTAGATAGAAATCTTCCAAATGTACTTAATGTAAAAGTAATAGATAGAAAATCTAGCTTTTTAGCATATAACAAAGAAACAGCAAAATATATAAGGCTTACACAAGATGGAATAATTATAGAGGAACTAGATAGAGCAGAAAAGCAAGACGATGAACTATTAATATTTGGTATTAATTTTGATGATAATATTAAATCTGGGAATAAAATAGCAAATTTAGAATACAAAAAAATACAAACATATGAAACAGTTAAAGCTAAATATGATAAGGCAAAATTAAACAAAGAAATAACTAGTGTAAAGTTTGAAGAAGATAAGGTAGAACTTGTATTAGAATATAATCTAAGTGTAGTGCTTCAAGAAAAAGATTTAGATTATAAACTAAGTCTTTTAGATGATATATTAAATGAAGTAGAAGGACAAGCAGGAACAATAGATATGACAAAACCGGATCCAGTATTTACGGGTGCAATAAATTAGAAAGGGGATAGAAAAATATGGCAAAGAAACAAGAAACAAAACCAAAGACAATAGATATAACAAAAAAAGAACCTTTAGATAAAACTAAAATAGAAGAAAATAAGAAAGATGGAAATAATAAAAAGATTAAAGAGGTAGTAAAAAAATATAATTTAATATCTTATGTATTAATAGGAATAACAGTTTTTGTTTCTATGTTAATTATCTCTGCACAATTAAATACAGTAGGAAATACAAATGTTATTTCAGAGGGTATGAGAGAGGCAGAACTTTTGTCTGAAATATCTAAATTAAGAAGAGATATTGAAGATTTAACAGAAGATTATGAAAAGAGTCAAAGTGTAGTTGAAGAGTATAAAACAAATGCTTCAACTAATGATTTATTAATAGCAACAATGACAGAAGATTTAAACAAATCAAAACTTTTAGCAGGTCTTACAGATGTAGAAGGTGAAGGT
>JAEIGA010019430.1_pt1 | contig 10362 bp, 3 predicted proteins | sample 9270691 | NCBI WGS metagenome assembly JAEIGA01 (sample SAMN17057246, study PRJNA624740) | gut metagenome | biome: biome; isolation source: fecal sample | host: Bos grunniens | place: China: Xizang | collected 2019
CCCCGGTACGGATAGGGATAATCATGGCTGAAGAAAAGAAATAGCTTCCGGTCTTCAAGAAAGTCATGAATGACAGGAATAATCCCAATAATAATAAGGTAGTACTTGCACCCTGCGTCTCGATAAGACTATTGATGTAATAGTAAAAATTATTGATAGCTATATCGTCTAAAGAAACATTCGGACTGTCCCAAGGTATGAAACTGTAGGTGGCTTCGTTCATCTTGAATAAAATTTGCAGGATGGGGACAATCAATGCAAACGAAAAGATATTCAATATGGCTGAAAGCAGATTAAAGACTACATGTAAAATCAGATACCTCTTGTAAGGAGGGACAAACCGTCTGAGTATTTGAATAAATTCTTTCATACAAAATGATTTAATGACACAGCAAAGATAATAAAAAGAGGTGAATAACAAATGGAAAGTTTGAAATTATATAATAATAAGCTAATATTCAAATATTTATATAAATTTATGTAACATAGACTAAAGTATATGTTACAAACTATTTAAATATGTAATAAGAGCAAAATTTCATGTAATCTGAATGTGCTGTTGTTTGGTAAAAGAAGAATACTTTTGTTCTTGCAAACTATGCAGTCGAATCAAAAACAATATAAGATTATGAAAAAAGGTTTCTTTACCAGCTTATTTTTGTTGATGGCTTCAGGAGCTGTCCTCTCAGGGTGTGGCCTTATGTCTCAGAAAACAGCAGGTCCTACTATCGGTAAATCGGTGGCTTTATTTGATAATTTCGTTTATCAGGGAAAAGATCGCTTCTATGACGAGAATCCATTGAAGGGTAGTGATAGTTTCTATACGCCCATCTTGCCGGGGTGGTATTCAGATCCTAGTCTTTGCTCTAATGGTGAAGGCGACTATTTCTTGGTAACATCCACTTTTACCTACTTCCCGGGTGTACCTATTTTCCATAGTCGTGATTTGGTTAATTGGAAACAGGTGGGTCATGTGTTGTCACGTCCGTCGCAATTAGTAAATATGGAAAGACAACATGTAAGTGGTGGTATCTTTGCACCCGCAATCAGTTATAATCCGCATAACAAGACATATTACATGGTTACTACCAATGTAGGTGCCGGTAATTTCTATGTTAAGACACAAAATCCGTTCGGTGAATGGAGTGACCCTATCATGCTTCCTGAAGTGGGAGGTATTGATCCTAGTTTCTTCTTTGATGACAACGGTAAAGCTTATATTGTAAACAATGATGATGCCCCCGATTTCAAGGCCGAATATGATGGTCATCGTACTATTCGGGTACAGGAGTTTGACTGGAAGAATGATAAAACAGTTGGACCTCGTAAGATTTTGGTGAACAAGGGAGTTCATCCAGAAGAAAAACCTATTTGGATTGAGGGCCCTCACATGTACAAGATTAATGGAAAGTATTACTTGATGGATGCTGAAGGCGGTACAAGTGTCAATCACTCTGAGGTGATATTCAGAAGTGATTCCCCTTGGGGACCTTTCAAGGCCTGGAAGAATAACCCAATATTGACTCAACGTCATTTGAATCCGAATCGTCCTTATCCGATTACATGTGCAGGTCATGCGGATATTATTCAGACTCAGGAAGGAGATTGGTGGGGTGTATTCTTGGCTTGTCGTCCCATTAATAATCAATTTGAGAATTTAGGACGTGAAACATTCCTAATGCCTGTGAAGTGGAGTGAAGATGGTTTCCCATATTTTACACAAGGAGATGAAGTGATACCAATGATACATAGTCGTAAGGGTGTAGTCAGAGGTTCGGATGTTACTTTCGGAAACTTTACAGTGGAAGAGGAGTTCAATGACAGCATCTTGGGTATGCAATGGATGACACTTCGTGGACCGGCTACAGAATTGTATTCTTTGACAGAAACTCCGGGTTATCTGACTTTAAAATGCGCATCGAAGAGTGCAAAGGAAAGATGTGTTCCTGCATTTGTCAGCCGCAGAATGCAGCATCATGAATTTGAATGCTCGACACGAATGTATTTTAACCCCCAGAGTGTGGAAGAAAAAGCTGGACTTTTACTTTTTAAGGATGAGTCACATCAATATTTCATGGCAGTAAATGAATCCGAAAATGGTCGTGCTATATCATTGCTTCAAATCGGTAAAGAAGATAAAGTACTGGCCGCTAATCCAATTGAATCGGATGCCACTTGTTTCGACATGAAAATCGTTTCAGATGGGCTGACATATAAATTCTATTATTCCACAGATGGGGGAAAGGATTGGGCTATTCTTTGCGAAGGTGCCGATGCGTCTTATTTGTCGACTACAACTGCTGGTGGTTTTACTGGTAGTACTATCGCTCTTTATGCAACACGTAAATAATTATCCTTTATATGTTAAATCTAATAAAATGTAACGCTAATGAAAAATGTACAATGAGTAACACATGGAAAGAGCAGCGATAGTTGTATCTTCCAACCTTAAATGAAGTGAATTATAAATTCTTAAACTAATCGTAATGAAAAATGTAACAAAACAAATTCGGAAAATTCCTTCGCTGATTCTCCTTATGCTATTATGCTGTATGACAGCGGTAGCTCAGCAGTTGACAGTGAATGGGATTGTTGTGGACAGCAACGGTGAACCCGTCATTGGTGCCTCGGTAGTTTTAAAAGGTAATAATTCAATAGGTACAATCACTGATATAGATGGTAATTTCACCTTGAGTGTACCCAATGATGCTGTCTTGGTTGTTTCTTTTGTCGGAATGACGTCAAAAGAAGTAAAGGCAACCGGTTCTTTGATGAAAATTGAATTGGTAGACGACACACAACAATTGGAAGAAGTCGTTGTAGTTGGTTTCGGTCAGCAGAAAAAGGCTTCTGTTGTCGGTGCCATTACGCAAACGAATAGTAAGACATTGGAACGTACCGGTGGTGTAACCAGTTTGGGACAAGCCTTGACCGGTAACTTGCCTGGTGTTGTTACCATGACCACAACTGGTCAGCCTGGTCAGGAAGACCCGGATATCATTATCCGTGGTGTCACTTCTTGGAACAGTAGCAAACCATTGATTCTAGTGGATGGTATTGAACGTGAAATGAGCAGCGTGGATATCAACTCTGTTGCAACCATTTCTGTATTGAAGGATGCTTCGGCTACAGCTGTGTATGGTGTGCGTGGTGCGAATGGTGTTATCTTGATTACCACCAAGCGTGGTGAAGAAGGTAAGGCTGTGGTTAACATCAATGCAAGCTCTACATTCAAGACATATTCCAAGTTGCCTAAGTTGATGGATTCGTATGATGCTTTGTCGGTTCGTAACAAAGTCATTACATCAGAATTGCCATTTGCACCGGAAGCATGGGAAAGCTTTACACCTCAGGACATTCTTAACAAATATCGTTATCCAGCTAACTTGGCTGAATTTGAACGATACCCGAATGTGGACTGGGTGGATGAATTGTTGAAGGATGTAGCTTTGACATACAATGCCAACGTAAGTATTTCTGGTGGTACCAAGTTTGTGAAGTATTTCGCTAACGTGGACTATACCCATGAAGGTGACATCTATAAAAAGGTAACCAATACCCGTGGTTATGATCCGGGCTTCGGTTACGATCGTATCAACGTACGTTCTAACTTGGACTTCAGCTTGACCAATACAACCAAATTGTCAGTAAACTTGGCAGGTTCTCATGGCGTGAGAAAAGCAACAGCTTCTCAGTATGAAAACTTGGTATGGTCTGCATTCTACGGTATTGCTCCGGATGCTTTCCGCCCCATTTATAGTGACGGAACTTTCGGTTACTATCGTCCGAATGAAACTCAGGCAGCACAGAACTCTATGGAATATTTGTCAACCGGTGGTATAGGTGTAACAACTACTGACCGCTTGACAACCGACTTTACATTGACTCAGGATTTGAGTTTCATCACCAAGGGCTTGAGCGCACATATCAAGTTGGCATTCGACAACCAGTTTACAGAAGGTGGTCGTGGTGTAGATGATACTAATGACTGGGAAGACAATGAATTCAAATGGATTGATCCTGCAACCGGTGAAGAGTTCTTCAAGGGAACAATTGATTCTTTGAATAAGTTTGACTATAAGAACAACAATGCATGGACAGCAGTAGCAGGTTCTGTACAGAATTGGATGACTTATCGTCGTTTGAACTATTCAGCTCAAATCAATTATGCTCGTCAGTTCGGTAATCACAATGTAGGTGCCATGGGTAACTTTAGCCGTGAAGAATATGCTACAGGAAATATGCTTCCGTTCTATCGTGAAAACTGGGTATTCCGTGCTACTTACGACTTTGCAAGCCGTTACATGTTGGAATACAATGGTGCATACAATGGTTCTGAAAAGTTCTCTGATGAAAACCGTTTCGCATTCTTCCATTCAGGAGCAGCCGGATGGATGGTTTCTGAAGAACCTTTCATCAAGAACTTGAACTTGAAGTGGTTGGATATGTTTAAGATTCGTACTTCTTTAGGTCAGATTGGTGATGATAATGTTAATGGCCGTTGGTTATATATGGATACTTGGACAATGGGTGGAACTTTCAATCAAGGTATTACAGGTATTACAGGTTCTGCTTCTCCGAACACATGGTACATCCAATCAGCTCTTGGAAACAAGGATGTGAAGTGGGAAAAGGCAACTAAGTTTGACATTGCCGCTGAATTTGCATTCTTTGGTGGTTTGATTGCCGGTTCGGTAGACTTCTTCAAGGAAAAACGTACTGATATCCTTTTGAATGGTATTGACCGTGCTGTTCCTTCTTATTTCGGAACAACAGCTCCAACAGCTAACTTGGGTGAAGTTGAAAGCCAAGGTTATGAACTTGAACTCCGTTGGAACAAACAGTTGAATCCAGATTGGCGCCTTTGGGGTAACGCATCGTTGACACATGCAGAAAATAAGATTATTTATGCTGATGACCCACAGTTATATTCTGCTTATCAGAAAAGAGCCAATATGTCCATCAATCAGACTTATGCTTATGTAGACCATGGCTATTACAATAATTGGGATGAATTGTATGGTTCTACTCCTCATGACTCTAATGATGAACACCGTATGCCGGGTAACTATAACATCCTGGACTACAATGCGGATGGTATAATTACATTGGACGATAACATTCCTTATGGATTTACAGGTAATCCACAGAATACCATGAATGCTCAGATTGGTTTCGATTATAAGGGATGGAGCTTCTTCGTTCAGTTCTATGGTGTTAACAATGTAACCCGTAGTGTAGGTTTGAGAGGTTTTGACGGTGGTGTACGTAACTCAGTATTCAATGAAGGATCTTATTGGTCTAAGTATGATACAAATGCAGATGTTCCATTGCCACGTTGGAAGACTCTGAACAGTCCGTATACAGAAGGTACCCGTTTCTTGTACGATGGTTCTTATCTTCGTTTGAAATATGCTGAATTGTCATATACATTCTCTAAGCAAGGATGGTTGGAATCAGTTGGTTTGAACGACTTGAAGGTGTATTTGAACGGTAACAACCTCTTCTTGTGGACCGATATGCCGGACGACCGTGAATCGAATACCGGTGGTTATAGTGCATATCCTACTCAGAGACGTTTTAATTTAGGTTTCAGAATCACTTTATAATCTATACGGAAATGAAAAACAAGATAAATATTTGTTTGTGCGGAATTTTTGCTCTTTTCTTGGGCATGACTTCCTGTACTGATTATTTGGATAGAGAACCCGATTCTGTAATTGATGCGGATGATGCATATAAGAATTACAAGAACTTTGCGGGTTTTGTCGAAGAAATGTATCACTTGGCTCCGGATGTTATGAAGGCTTATTGGGTAAGTTCATTCAACTGGGGTGAAGATGAATTGATTACGTTAGGTAACGGTGCCTATTTGTTCGGTCATAGTGTAGACCGTGGTACTTATCGTGATATTTATAGTAACTCAACAACACGTAACGCTACTTTTTTGGATCGTGACTGGTCTACAGATCCCAATACTCCGGATTTAGGTCCAAAAGGAAAGAAAGATATTTGGGGTAGTTCCTGGTATGGTATCCGTAAGTGTAACATGGGTCTTGAAGCGTTGGAGAATGGTTTGATGACTGATGCTTCGCAGGATGAACGCGATGTAATTAAAGGTCAGCTCCATTTCTTGCGTGGTTGGTTCTATTTCAACTTGACTACTTATTGGGGTGGAATGCCGTACATTGACCATGTACTTTCACCGACAGAGGAATTGAAATTGCCTCGTGAAACTTATTTGGAAAATGCAGATAAGATGGCTGCTGACTTTAAGGCTGCTGCAGATTTGCTTCCGGTTAACTGGGATGACACTGAAATCGGTCGTCGTACTGCCGGTAACAATGAGTTACGTCCGAATAAGATATGGGCATTGGCTTATTTGGGAAAAACATATTTGTATGCGTCCAGCCCGTTGATGCACCAGGGGGTAAATGGTACTCCGTTGGTATACGACAGCAATTATGCAAAGCAAGCTGCTGATGTATTGGGACAAGTATTGAATATGGTTGAAGCAGGTCAGACGCAATATTCATTGGTTAATTTTGATGAATACAGCAACTTGTTCTATACCCACAAGCAGAACTGGTTGATGCCAGGTAGTACAGAAGCAATTATGCGTAGTCCGACATATGGTGCAGACTCATTCTGGCGTCAGGCTAACTCATATCAAGTACATGCGATGGCTACCGGTGACGGTATCATCCTTTGTCCGACAGCTAACTATGTAAACTATTACGGTATGGCAAACGGTTTGCCATTGAACCATCCTGAATCAGGATTTGACAAGACACATCCTTGGAAAGACCGCGACCCACGTTTCTATCACGACATTATTTATGATGGAGTGAAGACTGTACGTGACCAATCTAAGGAAGACGCTCAGATGTATGGTTATGCAAACTTGCATAATGGTGGTAACTATATGGAAACTTCTACACACCATTCACGTACTGGTTACTTGAACTACAAGTTCATTCCGTTGGGTGCCAATATTTGGGACCGTGATATTGACGGTTGGGGTAATGCAGTACACATGCACTTGTCATGGATGCGTTTGGCTGATGTGTATTTGATGTATGCCGAAGCTGCAGCTCAAGGTTACGGTGGTGCCAATGGCAAGAGTACTTCGTTTGGTAAGTCGGCTGTAGAAGCAGTGAATACCATTCGTGAACGTGCCGGTGTTGCTCCTGTACATGAAAGCTTTACTTCCAGCAAAGATGAATTCATGAAGGAATTGATTCGTGAACGTGCAGTAGAATTGGCATTCGAAGGCCATCGTTTCAATGACTTGCGCCGTTGGTTGCTTCTGACAGAATATCCGTATAATATTAAGACGGTACAACGTTTCGACCGAGCAGCACCACTTGATAAGGATGCTGATCCGAAAGAAAATGCGGTTCTTAACTGGGCGGAAGAAGTATTGGTAACACGTAATCTGGATGCCAAGCATTATTGGTTGCCAATCAATACCGACGATGTGAAGATGTATCCGGAATTCTATCAGAATCCAGGTTGGTAAGCATATTGTTAACTCTAAAAAATAATAACAATGAAACATATATATAAAGGACTCGTAGTTTGCGCAACGCTCGCTTTCGGTTCCATGGGCGCATTTGCTCAAGATGAGCAAGCCTATGATGAACAGACTGTTGATTCGTTAGGCAAAATACATGTGGCATTCCGTACCACAGATAAGCAGGATCTCCTGGGTGCTGTTTCTGTAATCGATGTTGAAGATTTTTCAGAAAAGGCTTATACTACAGGTTTGGATTTCATGCAAAATTTGGTAGGTGGTGTCAATGGTGTCAACATGGGTAACAACCAAATCAATATTTGGGGTAACAGCGAATGTTTGATTTTGATTGATGGAATGGTTCGTGACCCGAACAACGTTCTACCTACAGAAATAGAACAGATTACAGTTCTTAAAGGTGCTCAGGCTGTTGTACTTTATGGTCCTCGTGCAGCTCGAGGTGTTGTCTTGATTACAACTAAACGTGGTCAGGAAGGTGATTTAAAAGTCAATGTACATGCCAATACAGGTTTCCATTTTGCGAAATCTTATCCAAAATATTTGGGTTCAGCTGAATACATGACTTATTACAATCAGGCATTATATAATGACAATCCGGGTCGTCCGTCAACAGACTACTTTTCGGAAGAAGCCATTTATAACCATGCATCAGGCATCAATCCATACCGCTATCCGAACTTAGATATGTATTCTTCAGATTTTTTGCGTGATACATACAACCGTTCGGAAGGTATTGTAGAAGTGACAGGTGGTAACCAACGTGTAAAATATTATACTACATTCGGTTATTATCGTGAAGGTTCTATCTTAAAGGTTGGTAATGCTGAAGACAATTATACCAGCCGTTTCTTCGTTCGTGGTAATATGGACGTTAAATTGAATGACTACATTACAGCTCAAGCTGATGCGAATGTAACATTCTATGATGCTTATACAGCAAAGGGTGACTGGTTTACCAATGCAGCAACTTTACGTCCGAACCGTGTAGCCCCGTTGATTCCATTGGAATACATCCATGAATTGGATAACCCTACTTGGGCCTCCATCAATGCTAGTAACCACATTATTGGTGGTAAGTATTTCTTGGGTGGTACACAGTTGGATCCAACTAACCCGATTGCAGATTCGTATGCTGCAGGTGATAGTAAGTTTGTAAGTCGTAAGTTCCAGTTCAATACTCAGTTTAATGTGGATTTGAACAAGTTGACTCAAGGCTTGATGTTCCGTGCCCGTTATGGTATTGACTATGCATCTACTTACAACCAGGGTTACGATAATGAATATGCAACTTTTGCTCCAGTATGGACTAACTATGATGGTCGTGAAATGATTGCCAGCGTTACTCAATACGGTGAAGACAAAAAGACAGGTGTTGAAAATATCAGCAACAATGCCTATGCATATACATATAATATATCAGCACAGTTTGACTATACTCGTACATTCAATGATGTACATAATGTATTCGGTATGGTTTTAGGTAATGTTTGGCAGACTCAGAACAGTGGTAAATATCACCGTACTACCAACGTAAATTTGGGTGTTCAAGCATCTTATAACTATGACCACAAGTATTATGTAGATTTCAGTGCTGCACTTCCTTATTCAACCAAGTTGCCAACCAAACAACGTCTTGGTTTCTCTCCGACACTTACTTTGGGATGGCGTCCGGTTGCAGAAGATTTCTTGAAGAATACTGCATTTGATGATTTGATGATTACAGCTTCTGCTGGTATCATTGATCAAGATTTGGATATCATTGATGGTGATACTGAATATTATCTTTGGAAAGCGGTTGTTCAACGTGGTGGATGGTACTCATGGGCAGATAACGGTGGTGAATCGGCTACAGAATACCAACGTGGTGACAACTATAACATGGATTACGTTCAACGCAAGGAATTCAATATCGGTCTTCGCGGTTCATTATGGAATCAAGCATTGTCATTCGATTTGAACTATTTCCGCAGTGAAATGAACGGTGGCTTGGCTCGTACCAATTCCATTTATCCGATTTACTTTAATCAGGTAGGATATCCTACTTCATCTATCATACCGTTCGTGAACTACAATGAAGACCTTCGTCAAGGTATTGATTTCAGTGTATACGGTAAGGCTAAGATAGGTCAAGTAGAAGCTAAGTTAGGTGTAAGTGGTATGTATTATACTTCGGAAGCTGTAGTACGTGACGAAAATTATGAATATGATTATCAGTCTCGTATGGGGAAGGCTTTGAACCATCACTGGGGTTTGGAAAGCATGGGACTTTTCCAAAGTCAGTCTGAAATCGATGGAGCACCTCACCAAACATTCGGTGAAGTGAAGCCGGGTGATATCCGTTACAAGGACCAAAATGGCGATAACATTATCGACAGCAAGGACGAAGTATTCTTGGGTCGTTCAGACACTCCGCTTTATTTGGGTACAAACTTGACATTGAAATGGAAAGATTTTACTTTCTTTGCAATGGCTAATGGATATTTCGGAGGTAAAAACATAAAATCGGGTTCTTATTTCCGTCCAAAGGCAGAAGACAAGTATTCAGAATTGGTTCGTTATGCATGGACACCAGAAACAGCTACTACAGCTATTTATCCTCGTCTGACAGCTACCAATGCAGCTAATAATGATCGAAATTCTGATTTCTGGATGTATGATGCAGATCGCATAACTTTGGGTCAGGCTCAAGTAACTTATGATTTGCCTAAGCATATTTTCAATAACAGTTTTGTTAGCGGATTGAGCTTATATGTGGCAGGTTACAATTTACTTACCATCGCTAAAGAAAGCGATATTTTGGAATTGAATATCGGTTCAGCTCCTCA
>JAEIGA010019431.1_pt1 | contig 10362 bp, 21 predicted proteins | sample 9270691 | NCBI WGS metagenome assembly JAEIGA01 (sample SAMN17057246, study PRJNA624740) | gut metagenome | biome: biome; isolation source: fecal sample | host: Bos grunniens | place: China: Xizang | collected 2019
ACGTCCATCCAAATCTGTAAGAGTTCTTATGAACTCCAAATCCTGAAGCAAATCCCCAAAGTTTGTTTACACATGATTTCTCTGTAATAGAGTATTTACATGATTTATCAAACTTTATTTTAACAGATTTGATTGTATTAAATTTGTAGAAGCGAGGGATGAATGTTGAGTAATGGAAGTGTGGTAGGATTGTGAGGGTCATTTTGAAATGATAGTATACTTAACTCCTTCACCCTCCAAATAACCAACGAAAGGTTTATTCTCAACTGCTGTAAGCTCTGCAATATTTGCAGGCCATTCATTTTCGTAATATGCTAAGTATTTTCTCATAACACTCCAATTAAAATAGTTAAAACAATATTAACCATACCTATCACCCAAGTAGCAATAGACATGCCTTTAAATTTTTTATTATCTTTGTATGCTTCATCAACATATCTCATAATAGTCAAAACCATAGGAGCAAAGCTTCCAAACAACACTCCGACCATTGATAGGGAGTACATTGCAGCAGCTCCTGCTGATATTGGATTTGAAAATACCAATAATAGAACACTCCCAAGAACTGCAATAGCAGTTGCTATATTTTCAAATAAACTTGCTCTTGGCCAGATTTTGTCTCGTTTGAAGAGACTTAATCCTAGTAATAGTAAGCAAGTAAAAATTAATGCGATTGTCATATCAAAACAAATTAAACCCACACTCCCGAAGGAGTGTGAGTGTTATTAGTTAAATCAGAAAGAACCTTCTTCCCAAACCATTGCAGCAGCTGCAATTTGCTCACGAACGTAAGCATCAGTTGCAAGACCTTTAGCGCCGCCAACTTTAGCATCTACAGAAGTTACTTCTACAGATACATTTACATCACCTTTATTAGAAGGTTGAATAATGTTTACATGATTGCTGTTAGTGCGCACTGTCAAAGAAGTTACACCAAGATCAAGACCATTTACAGTCTCAGTCAAATCAGCAACGTCGCCAGCTACATCCTCAATACGAGCGTTAAGATCATTCAAAGCAGCTGATACTACTTGTTCATGCTCTTGAACCTCAGCATCCAAAGTCGCGAGAGCTTCAGCAGAAGCGATGTCAGACTCAGTTACATTAACTGCGGTAATCTTACCATCAACTTCAGTAACTTTTACAGTTACTTTAGCGCCATCTGTGCTAGTTACTTCAGCATCGAGGTCAGCGATTTTGCCATCGGTGTATGCATTAGCGGCAGCGATAGCCTCATTTTTAGCAGTAGTAATAGCGTGTTGAACACCAGAAAGTTTTACACCATCAGCACCAACAGTCAAGAATGCTTCAGAAGCAGCGTCAACTTTTACGCTAACCTCACCAGCTTGAGATACTTCAAGACCATTCTTGAACTCAGCCTCAACAAGCAAACGAGAAACGTCAACGTATTGAACTGACTCAGTACCGTTAGCAAGTACGTAAGTGTACTTGATAAATTGACCAGACTTACCTGTAAGATCTTGATCAACCAACTCAACGCTGATCAAAGAAGAGTCCTTGTAAATGTTGATAGTCTCACCAGCTTGAGTACCATCCTCATCAACAAGCTTATAAGCCTCTTTTACATTCTCACCAAGACCTTCAGTTACTTTAGCAATAGAATAGGTCTTCTCGTTAGCAACGATAGTCTCGATGCGATCCTCCAATTTACCAAGAGTGTCACCTGCAGTAGTAGCGTCGCCAATTACAGCAGCTTTAGCCTCATCGGTGTAAGCCTTAGCGTCAGCAAGAGCTTTCTTGATAGAGCCTTCTACAGTAGCCTCACCCTCAACTACGTCAAGACGATCTGCAAGAGCTTTCTCAGCAGCACGAGCGTCCTCAACTTCTTTAGCAAGAGCTTGAGCGCTAGCGATGTCATTCTCAGCTACGGTGTAAGTAATAGCGCCAGTAGTTGGATTAACCTCGCCTCTTACGGTTACGTGACCAGTAGTCTTCTCGTTAATAGTAACGGTCTTAGCAGCAAGAGCAGCAAGCTCAGCTTGAAGAGCGTCGATCTCATCATTCAAAGCTGCAAGAGTAGTAGAATCGCCCTCTTCGAGAGTGCCAAGAACCTCGTTCTTAGCAGCGAGAATAAGAGCTGCGATTTCAGCCTCAGAGAGACCATAAGGTTCCCAACCATCAGCACCTTCTGCAGGAGTTGTGGTTGTACAAACTTTAATTACTTGGTTTGCTGAATCAAACCAGATTTTACCTACCTCAAGGGCAGGAGCGGCCGCGCCGCGATACAATTTAAGTAATGCCATAAAGTTATATAATTAAAAAGTTGTTAAAAATTAAAGTGTTACCTGACCATCAGAGCATTGAACGTAGGTTGCTGGAGCACCTGAATTCCAACTAATTTCTTTCGTAATACTATTCCATTCTTCAGTTGTACCTTCAAATGTGATAGAATTGAGGGAGGTGCAACCAGCGAAAGCATAAATTCCAATGCTAGTTACGCTATTGGGGATGGTGATAGAGGTGAGGTCGTAGCAACAATAGAAAGCTCCATACGTATCTACTGTAAGACGAGTATTAATATTTCCAGGTATATGAGTTACAGGTCCATTAAATCTTAAAATACCTTTACCATCTTCATACACATTCTCTACAAATCCTGCTCCAAAGTTACTTAAATATTGTGGAGTAACAGTTGTGCCATCACTAGTCGTATACCAAATCTCGTTATCAGCAGGTCCTACAACAGGCTCAGGAATAAAAGTATACATAACTTCGCCAGCTTCCTCGCTGTACGCTACGTAAGGCTCCTCTTGCTTTGCGCGAGCCTCATGATCGGCAGTAAACTGCCCTTTGATTAATTCTAAGTATTTCATAATTTATTTAATTAAAAGATTGATTGTCCCAATAAGTTCGCATGTCTTGTATTGTTAGTTTTCCTTCAGTATAAACAACCGCAGGATTATTCCCTTCTGTTGCAGTTCCATCTACAACTAGTTGTTTCTCTTCACCGGTAGCTAATTTAATCCAACTGCCAGTAGTTTCTCCATTATATCCAGCCGCTGCCTTAACTATATAAGCACCATTATTCTCACCATCGTTAATGACTGTAGCCACTAATCCAGGAATTGCTGAATCTTTAGGATCATTAATATAGTCTTCGAAGTCTTTTAAAGTACTCCAAATTCTCTTTCCAATTACAGGACCTTTTTTCAAAGGATTGAATGTACTTGTCCAACCTGTTACGGAAATGCCTTGATATTTAATTTCATTTGCCATAATTACGCCTTTCCTAATTTAACAGTTTGAAATTTACATTCACCATGTACAACACAGAGATAACAATTATACGATACTGTTTCTTCGCCGCATTTAACATTTACACTGCCTTTCAAATCGAAAGAATCCGTCATATCTGTACCAAGTTCAGATTGAACTGAAGTTAATTTGTATACAGAAGGACATGCTATTAAAATAGCTTTCTTAGCATTATTTGAGGTAGGTTGGCCGTTTAATAGGGTTTTTGCCGTTGGTGTAACTGGTAATTGATGTGCCGTTACGCCTCTAATATTAGCGGAAGTTAGTTCAGAAATACTCTCGACATCAATTCCTCCTATAAAAGCATTATAGTAAGGGGTAAAAGTTATAGTGCCAGATGTGTTTACAGAACCTCCCGTGAATCCTTTCTCTTCTGGAAGAGGATTGTTATTACTATCGTTTGGCACTACTGTATTTGCTGATACTTTATTAGATGTAATTTGATATTCCTTAACTTTAGTCAATATCTATTCGGATATTTCAACATATCCGTCAATACCACCATCCAGAATAAAAATAGCCTCTCCAGATACACTGACATTCGTCATACCACAATCCATATACTATTTTGCACCACTCCATCTGCTATCGGCAGGCTCGAAATGCCCCTAAATTAATGTAAATCCTATCTACTATAGTGGTATGTTTGTTCCGTACTCTTCCGTTATATTTTTTGAGTCTAGTTTTATAGATGGATTTACAGCTTTAACACCAATAACAACCTCTAATAATTGCTTAAGAACTGCGGTTATATCTGTACCAGCTGTAATTGTCTAAGGCTTTTCAAAACCACCGACAGGAATTGTTACATTAATATCCTAATCTGTAACAGCGGATATTTTATTATCGGTGATATCAATTGAAGTGCCTTCTGTATATTCAACACTTCCTAAATCATCCCATCGTTTCCAATCCCACGATTTAGTTTTTGAATTTGGAAAAGCAATACCATTTTCTGAAATTAAGAAAGAAGGTCCTTCACGATCAACGAATACCAAACAAGGTTTAATTAGACTGGCCATTCCGACCATTACCGTGTATACACCAGAAGTAAGATCTAGATCAAAGATCTTATCATAATTAGCTGCACGGTAATTTTTAGTTTGATCATATAGAAAATTTAAAGCATCAGCTACATTGCCACCCTAAAACTTGATATTGCTATCTACTTTATCCTATTTGCCAGAAATATCAGTCTATAAATCTTGGACTGCTTCTTTAAGTTCTTCTAAGTTAGAAGTTTCTTGTAGGTAAACTAAACTCTAACACAAATACCAAATAAGATAATAATAGTCGCGTTTTGTGTAGTAATCAGGATCGTTATCAAATCTAATTACCACCTAAGATAGTAACTATTGTAAATATTCGATCGATGGTACTGGACGACTCTCGTCATCAAAAAAGTTTAGATCTCCTTTAAATTCTTTCTCGACTACAGCATTTAATCTTTTAAGAAGGTTTTGATTGTACGACAAGTTAGTATATCCGCCTCTTAAAGTAGTGCCCCCATTGGTAACAGGTATTTCTACTTGCGCTGGAATTATTTGTATTTGTGATAAGTCTGCCATAGTTATTATTCTTCTTCTTTATTACATGAATTACATTTAGAAGTCGCCTTTAAGAATTGGATAACAGGACAATCGTCTAACTTTGGAGGGAATTTACAACGGTTAGCTTGCATAGTAGCGATGTTTAATGCTGCATTTTCTTGCTCCATCTTATCAAATTCCATTTTAAAGAAAGTGATTCGTTCATCAACCTCATCTTTATATTCTTTAAATTCGGTTTTTAAACGATCGTAATTCTCATTAGCAATTGTGATAAACTCTCGTAAATTAGCAATTTCTGCATGTTCGTTGCTGATTTCTTTAGACTCTTTATCTGGACGTAACATCCAAAAGCTTTTAATAAATGCAGCAACACCTGCTAGACCACCAAAGGCACCTAGCAGGGTTACAACTATCTCATACCAAACCATTGCTCACCTCCTATTTTAGAATGGCAGGGTTTGAATATCTTTGAAAATCTGTCATTTGTTAATAAATTAAAAAGTTAATAAAAGGTTAAACATTGGTCATTAGTCCATTCAAGTAATTATTAATTATATTGGGATAATAAAAAATATACACATTCGTTAAATGTAATATTATAATTAACTGTAAGCCATTTAATTAAACACTTAATTATAATTGCAAACTGATTATAATTAATCTAATATAATGGTAATTTTTATTTTTTATATTTCTTAAATTCAAACTTTTACTTGAATTTGTATAATTCTTATATCTTACTATACTATTTTTAAATACCCATTAGAATCGCAGTATAACTCTCCTACAGAAAGCTTAGAATAGTCATCTTCCTCACTCAACCCCGTTATTCGAACATGTGGAATATTTTTGGTTCTTCCTGTTACAGTTGTACTTTTTTCAACCCATACAGTCACACCAACTTCTCCAGATTCGACTAAAACACCGTCTTGTCCAATATGTATTTTACACGGATCAGTACTGTCTGACGTTACATTATCTCGACTAGTTAGATCTACAAAACTATCGATTGGCGATACGGTAATGGTATCGTCGAGTTCAACACTTCCATAAATTATGTAAGCGTTAACTAATACTTTAAGCTAGAGTTTTGATCCCGATATAGAACCACGATTAGTCATAATTTTAAAAGAATCCTGGCGATTGGAGTTTGATAAACCTTCATATAAAATTGTTTGAGTCTCAGTAGAAGAATTCTCAATTATAACTTTAATGGCAGAGTCGGCCCCTAGTGTAACTTTATTTCCTATAGTAAATTTAATTTCAAAAGGAGCTATTTGCCACAAACGCTCTTCTAATGTTTTGAGATTAGAAATAACAAAGGTGTACTGGTCCTATGACTCACTACTTATTTTCTAAGAATCTGGGTGTGTTAAATTTATCTTTTCACGAGTATCTGCCGGTCTAGCGGTAGCATTCAAAACAGATTTGTTAGGATCGACATATATAATTGGTGTTTCCTCCGTATTTGTCATATTTATAGAATGATCCTCGGCAATATGCATACATCCTAATTTTGAGTTAAATCCACTTTTAGTAATTGATATTTCAACATTAGGATCATTTTTCACGGCTTGCTCTCTAGTACCTCCCGCCCATACAAAAATAGGATCCGAAACAGTTTCTTCTCCTATCACACATTCGTTTAAACAGCTCAATCCGGCAACTACTTCATTGTTCAGTGTAGCTAATAACAGATTTGGGTTGGTAATATCGCCCTCTCCGCAGTCACAGTCGCAATCACATTCAATCGTCCCTAACTATGCCCACTAATTATTATCGTATGATATCCAAATATCATTACCATCCATTCGTAACTGAGGTGTTTTACCATCTTCCCCATCCTGTCCATCCCTTCCATTTCTACCTGTAGCTGGAACTTTATTGCCGTCGGCATCCAATAGCCACTCACCATCAACAGTCCAGTACAATATATTATGTTGCGGTTCCCCTTGCACTCCTATTACAGGAGTATGCCCGTCTTTGCCGGGCTCTCCAGTAGCCAAACCTAAAACAGTCCATGTAGTACCATTATCATATGATACAAACCAATGCATGTCTCGTATCTGAAAGATAGGTGTAAGTCCATCTTTACCGTCCTTACCGTCTTTTCCGTCCTTACCATCCTTACCATCTTCTCCTTTAGGACCAATTAAAGAAATAGGATATTTTTCGCCACAGTCTTCTATCCATAAGATGGACTGTTGTTCATCATAATAAAAAGTTGTTGCCATATTAATTATAATTTTTAAGTCCTCCAAATCTTATACCTTCACCATGTGACTCGTCAACAGGACAATCTGGAGATATCTAAACATAATCCTCTTCATCTTCAGCATCCCATACTCTTTTCCAAGTCTCATTAGTTTGAGGGGTATTAACGTTTACATAAGCAGTAGAAGTATCAGCATAAACAGGATTTACACATGAGTTATGAGTTAAGATATTCTACCTTTTTTCTATTAACGCTTGTAGTATATGATGGAATTCGTCTGTACCTTCAACCCATTCAATCATAAAATCAAGCACGACAAGACCCATTAGAGTCTTAAAAGTAGCTGGATTATCCACAGCTTGATACCGCATATAATTGATTTTATCTACGATATTTTTATAAATTGTAGTTTTAATGTCTATCATGGCATCCGCAAGTATTTATTTTAGGCTAGCAACACCCACAATTATGATCGACTGTTGAACCACATTTACTAAAGTTTGCATGTGCTAATTTAAACATTTCTTGTGCTATCTCTAAATCGCCAGCGGCCATCGCGGCTTCGTGAGCATATAATACTAAGAATTGTTTAATAGCTTCATCAGATACATTACATCCGTCATCACACATTAATTCGTGAAGAATATTTCTATACACTCCGTGAATATCAGACAGGACGATCGAATCTTCAATATCGTCTATACATTCTAAAGGAGAGACGTGTGCCGCTTTTAAAAATATTCTAAACATAGCAGGACTTTCAACTCCTGGTAGATTTTCTACAGGGAGATTTAAAACAATTCCTTTTTGACCGTGAATCTAATTAGATAAATCAAAATGAATTGTTTCCCATTTACCAGCTTTTAGCATATATGCGACTAATTCAAAACGCCAGAATTCAAAGTCTCTTGGGCAATCTGCCAATATATAAATATGGGGCTTACCCAAGTTATAATCAACTTTAGCTAAACTGATACTAATTGCTTTTTTACTCATATATTTAAAAGATTAAACCTATAGCACCCGAAGGTGCTATAGGGTAGTTATTAAATTCTACGATTGTCTATTTCATTATTGTTAGGATTAGAATCGAACAATTGAGCCATTTCTAACTTATTTTTCTACTCCATAATATCCAACTCACGGTTACGCAATTCTGCATCTTTCTCAATCTTGTAATAACCCAACTCTTGATCCATTTGATTATTTTGTTGTTCAATATTGAGTTTCTTCTCATTGAGTTGTGCCAACTTCTTAGTACTAGCTTCAAGCTGCTTTTGCATTTCTTTTTGCTGTTGTTGGGCTTGTTCAAGTTGTTGTTGCAATTGTTGAAGTTGATTGTTCTCTATCTTCTTCTCTCTGATAGATTTCATTGCCAATTCTTTCATTTCTGTCAAACTCTTAGAGTTGTAAATAATAAACAATATTTCAGGATCCATCATATTAGACTACATATAACCTTGAGCCAGCTGCTTCAGCATCTCTTGCTCTTTGATTATTTCAGCACTATCTGCAAGATGAATATCATAAGAAGTGAAAGAGTAATATTCTGGTAATAGAGTAAATATTTCTTTTTGATCTCCTAGAACTAATTGTCCAGTTAGCCCATCTTTAAATACCACTTTAGCCATATCTATACTATCAGCAAGAATTTCTTTTACAAGAGTATCCATTGCTTGATAATATCGCTTAGTAATAATATAAGACTACTACATACCTACTTCTACATTATGTACAGCATCTCTTTGCTCAATACCTCCTAATCTCTCACGGAATACTCCCGTAATAGAACTTACAGTATCTTCGATTTGTTGCAATTGTATTTGATAAGCTTGCACAGTACCGGGATCGACAGCATCGTTAAAACCATTATAGATAGTATTTAAATTTGTAGTTCCTTCCTATGCAGTATTTATTAGACTGATACCAATTTTACGATATCCCATGAACTTCATAAGCCTCTCTTCTGGAGTAGCACCTAAGAAATCAGGAAGAGAACTAGCATCTACAATAGCTCCTTTTGTTCCACCTAATGCCAAAGCATTATTGCTTAAGTAATAAGTTAAATCATACTGATCCTACAAATTTGCAGTAGCTAGCATTAAAGAGTAAGGGCTACCGTGCCCGTTAGTATACCAAATACCGTTAATAGACAATCTTGGAATATTTGGATCGTCTATGTTTCTAGGCATCATAATCTCATCAGAATCGAGAACGTAAATACTTTGTCCAATTCTTGTTACATGGTAGCAATAACCGATCCATTTTCCATTTTCTTTCTTACTATCAATCCACTCGACTTCATAAACAGGAACAAGATCCCAATTCTCTTCAATTGGGTCATCATTCAAAGGATGGATGCCAACCCCGTCTAAAATACCGGGATTAGTACCTTCCCTACCACATCTTGACTGAAGTCCTGTAACCAATGCATAATTAGAAGGATCACTACTTTCATAGAATCCTTTCCAAGATTCTAATTCTTTAAGGTCTTCCCTTGACAAATAATCTCCATATTTAATCTCGATCTCTTGAATCGTCATCCATTTACGAACAACTGATTTATATGCATTTTTCATGTATCGAGATTTTGGATCTTTATCTACCCATGTATTTAAAGGGTCATTCACTTCAAGTTTAAACCCTTGTCGATTATGTGTAGGAACTACTTTGTAATAAGCTTGACCAGCAATCAACAGGTCTAAGATTAACTGCTCTACTTTATTTTTAAAGTCTATCTCTCTATTTTGTAAGACATATTCGCATATATCCTAAGCAGCAATTTCATAGTTAGATAGAAAACTGCGAGATACAGAATCTTTAATATTTTTAAGTTCCTATTCAATAAAGCTGTCAGTAACAGGAGACTGTTGTTTCTATTCTCCAGCAATTGCTGCATATATAGCATTTTCTAGATATTTAGAAACCCATTCTTTCTGTTTCTTAGCTATCTCTAATTGTTTATCACGATGGATGTTAGTTAAGGTTCTTTGGTCTTTACAAGAAATTTTTGGCTAAGGTTTAGTAGATAAATACTCACCAACAATAGCCTCAATGTGTTTCTTTGTAAGAGGAGTAAATCCAATAGAAGTAGGATTGCCGATTCCGAAGTTCTTTTCCAAGTGCTCATACTGATAATGATCTCTTACACCATTAAAATAATTATAAGCCTTGATTAAATCCTTCTTTTCTCTAACCAATTCACCAATAACATAATCACACCAATCGATCAAATACTAATCAGATCCTTTTGTTGCTTTAGTTATTTCCATATAATGTTACGTTATAATGTTGTGCTCTTACTAAGTTTTTAGTTCTTAA
>JAEIGA010019432.1_pt1 | contig 10361 bp, 10 predicted proteins | sample 9270691 | NCBI WGS metagenome assembly JAEIGA01 (sample SAMN17057246, study PRJNA624740) | gut metagenome | biome: biome; isolation source: fecal sample | host: Bos grunniens | place: China: Xizang | collected 2019
GCTGATGCCCATGGTGATGGTGCGCACATCCAGATGCCGCTTGTCGATCATATCCTGGGTCTGCAAAATATCTTGTGTATTCAGCATTTCGCCACCTCAGATCCGGTGCATGGCCTCGAAAATGTCTTCCCGCTGCACACGGATAGACAGGCCCTTTTCCTTGCCCATTTCCTCCACACGCACGGAAAGCGCCGCCACAGGAATGGTGCAGGCGGACACCTCCACCACCATCATCATGGTAAAGTAGCCCTGCATGACGGTCTGGCTGATGTCCAGAATATTTACATTGAACTCGGCAAGGCTGTTTGCCACGGCAGCAATAATGCCCACCTGATCCTTGCCCACAACGGTTACGATCGCTTTCATTTTTTTACACCTCGTAGTCTGCCGCGTAACGGCTGCTGAGCAAATGGAAGAAATGACCCTTTGCCTCAATGTGCAGAGGGTGATCGGCATAGTTTTTCAGCGCATCGACGCTTTCAAACTCGGAATACAGTGCATAGTCAAGACCCTGGAAAGCCTCCCGAATTTCCAAATGCTGCAGACCGGGGATCTTGCCCACCAGGGGCTCCAGAACACTGCGGATCAGCTCCACGGCCTCTTTTTTGTCAACACCCTCTTTGAGGGTATAAAGAACGATATGCTTAACCATTTTTCTTTCTCCTTATCTTATACAAATACCGGAGCCGGAAATCCGGCTCCGGTATGTAGGGATCGCTTATTCAGCCTCTACAGGCTCCTCGACCTCAGCCTCTGTGACCTCTTCCTCTTCGGAAACAGGCTCCAGCAGAGCGCGGATGGACAGGGAGATGCGCTTGTTCTCAGCATCCACATCGGTGATCTTGACCTGGACTTCCTGACCCTCAGCCAGAACATCCTCGGGCTTGCCGATGCGCTTGTTAGCGATCTGAGAAATGTGGATCAGACCGTCAACACCGGGCATGATCTCAGCAAATGCACCGAAGGTCATCAGCTTCACGACCTTTGCGTCCACAACGTCACCGACGTTGTAGGTGGTCATAAACTGATTCCAGGGGTTCATCTCAGCGGTCTTGTAGCCCAGAGAGATCTTGTGCTTCTCGGGATCGAAGGAGATGACGTAAACGTCGATCTCGTCGCCAACACTGACGACCTCAGCGGGAGTCTTGATGCGGTTCCAGCTCAGCTCGGAAACGTGAACCATGCCGTCCACACCGCCGATGTCCACGAATGCGCCGTAAGAAGTCAGAGACTTAACGGTGCCGTGGTACTTCTTGCCTTCCTCGATCTCAGCCCAGATCTTCTCCTGGTTAGCCTTGCGGGCCTCAGAAGAAACAGCGCGGATGCTGCCGATGACACGGCGACGGGGGCGGTTGACTTCGGTAACCTTCAGCTGGACAGTCTTGCCCACCTGACCGGCCATGTCGCCACCCTTGGCAACACCGGACTGGGAAGCGGGGATGAACACGCGGATGCCCTTAACGGTAGCAACCAGGCCGCCCTTGTTCTCCTCGGTGATGACGCCTTCAACAGTGGTCTTTTCCTCAGCATAGACAGCCATGTCGTCCCAAATCTTCATGCCGTCCAGCTTCTTCTTGCTCAGCTGCACAGTGCCTTCCTGATCGTTGACGCGAACAACGAAAACCTCGATCTCGTCGCCAACCTTCAGAATGTCCTCAGGCTTTACAGCAGGATCTGCGCTGACTTCATCGTAAGGGATGTAGCCGGCGTGCTTGGTGCCCAGGTCTACCTGGACTTCGGTGTTGCCGATGCCAGTGACGATACCAGTGACCTTATCTCCTGTATTTAAAGTCTTGATGGACTGCTCCAGAAGGGCCTCGAAGTTTTCCTCCTGTGCAACATCAGCATTCAAAATTTCGCTCATAGTCTTGTTGACCTCCTTTATTATCCACGCCGGTGTGGATGCACCGGCAGTGATTCCAACATTAGTAACACCTTCGAAAAAGTCTTTTGTGAGTTCGGACGCATTGTCCACCAGCATGACTTTATCGCAGTGCTGACGGCAGATCATAGCAAGTCTTCCGGTATTGGAGCTCTTTGCATCGCCCACAACCACCATAGCCTCGCTGGAAGCGCTAAGCTCAGCCGCTTCCCCCTGCCGAAATTCAGTTGCTCTGCATATTGTATCAAAGATTTTCAAGTTAGTAAACTGTTTTTTTGCAATTTGGACGCTTTTTTTCCAAGATATTTCCGTGGAGGTGGTCTGAGAGACCATACAAAGGGGGGTATCGGCAGGAATCTCGCCGCTTTTGGACCAAATTTCCAGTTCCTCCGGGGTTTCAAAGATCCGGCAATCACCGCACCAGCCGGCAATTCCCTCCACCTCCGGGTGGGAGCGGGTACCCATAATGATAGGGAGTCTTCCCTCCTGCTCCGCCTTTTGGACGATGCCGTGGATCCGCTTGACAAAGGGACAGGTTGCGTCGATAATCTCCACACCCTTGCTTTCCAGCACCTGGCAAACCGCCTTTGAAACACCGTGGGAACGGATAATGACGGTCATGCCCGGCACAGCCTGCTCCGGTGTGTCGATGACTTTGATGCCCATGTCGTCAAATTTGCTGACCACATGGCGGTTATGGATGATAGGCCCAAGGGTCACCACCTGCCTGCCTTCGGCAGCAGCTTTTTCCACCGTTTCCACCGCCCGGCTGACACCGAAGCAGAAGCCGGCGCTTTTTGCAACTTGAATGCTCATAGGGGGATCTTCTTTCCTACGATTTCGCGAATAGCGGCCACAACACCCTCAATGTCCAAGTCGGAAGTGTCCACCTTGACAGAATCTCTTGCCATCTTCAGAGGTGCAATGGGACGATGGGTGTCCTGATAGTCCCGCTGCTGGATTTCCTTCAAAATCGTGTCATAATTTGCCTTCTGACCCTTGGCCAGCAGCTCATCGGTACGGCGCTTTGCCCGGACCTCGGGAGAAGCGGTCAAGAAGATCTTTACATCTGCCTTGGGCAGCACCACGGTGCCGATGTCACGGCCATCCATGATGACATTGTACTCCTTGGCAACATCCCGCTGCATATCCAACAGAACATCCCGCACTACAGCATGGGCAGAGACAAGGCTTGCCTTCTGGGAAATGTCCTGGGTGCGGATCTCGCCGGTGACATCCATGCCATTCATGATCATATGCTGCAAGCCGTCTTCGTCGTACTCGATATTGATGGTCAGCTCGTCGATGTAGCGCTCCACGCCGTCCACATCCTTGACGCTGACGCCCCACAGGTCAAAAAAGTATGCCACAGTGCGGTAGATCGCACCGGTATCCACATATTTATAGCCCAGCTCCTTGGCAAGGCGCTTTGCGATGGTGCTCTTGCCCGCACCGGCAGGGCCGTCAATGGCGATAGAATAGGTTTTAGACATAATCATACCTCTTTCGTATTTTGCATTGTAGGGGCGGATGCCCACATCCGCCCGGGTCGAAGTGGGCTTCGACCCCTACGAGCCGCTGCGCAGCTTCATGAGAGCCGCGGCCTCTTTTGCCACCACTTCCTCGGCGGTTAAACCAAGCCGCTTTCCGGTTTCTTCCGGGGAAAGGGGCTGTCCTCCCTCCAGGCCAAAGCGCAGGGTCAGAAGCTTCGCCTCATCAGCATCCACATTTTCCAGTAACTCCGCAATCCGCTGGCGCATTTGGAAGTACGCAGTATCCTCAACATGCTGCTCGTCCTCAATTTCCGGCTCTTTGGGCTTGTCCGCGGCCTTTGCCCGGTTTATCATCCGGGCAGCCTCCATGGTCTCCGCAACAGCTGCGGTTTCTTCCAAAGTCATGTGGAGCTCCTGGGCGATCTCTTCCATGGTGGGGTTTCTGCCCAAATCAGAAAGCAGCCGCTGATCCACATCCCGGTAGTCTTCCATTGCCTGCCGCATCTTCTGACCCACGCCGTTTTCCCGTGCCTGCAAGGCAACGGTCTTGGCAAGGGTGCGCTGAATATATCTGTGGCAGTAGCTTTCAAAATCGCCGCCTGCGTACTGCATAATGGCCTGCCAAAGGCCAAGACTTCCCTCTTGGATCAGATCCAGCAGCAGTACCCCCTGCCCTGCAAGGGCAAAGGCAGACTGCACAACCGTCCCCAGCATCAAGTTGGTAAGCTGCTGCATGGCGTTTTCATCACCAGTTAAGCACTTAGTCGCCAAAATCTGGGGATCACCGCAAGCCGGAATGGCCGCGATCTCCTCAAGATACAGCCGCAGAGGATCATTCTCCTCTAGCGCAGCCGGCAGCTTATTCTCTTTTACAAGCTGCGCTTCCCGGCGCAGACGGACAGCCGTTTCACCGCTGCCTGCAAGTTTCGGCAGATCGGCAATGTCCAGCAAAATATCCTTTTCATCCAGCATTTGCAGCGCATCTTCCAGTGCCTGCTCCGTCTCCCCCTCCATGAGGGCAAGAAACCGGGCGGCAGACAGAATGCCGCCGGAATGAAGTGCATTCAGCACCGTTTCCCATGCCGATTCTTCAAATGTAAATTCCATCATTCCAAAAATTCCTCCAAGCCCATGGCGCTGCCCATTTTCTGCAAGACTCCCATGGCCTGCTGTTCCACCTGCCGGGCCCGCTCCTTGGTAATTCCCAAGATTTCACCTACCTGGGCAAAGGAACGGCAAGTGCCGTCCTCCATGCCGTAGCGCAGCCGCAGCACCTGCTGCTGACGTTCGCTAAGGCAATCCAGCAGAGCCTGCATGGTCTGATCCAACTCCTGCCGCACCAGCGCTTCATAGGGCTGAGCCGCCTGCACATTTTCCAGCAGAGCGCTGAAATCCTCCTCACCGTCACCGATGGGGGTATCCAGGGAGCAGACCCCGGGCTCCAGCTGCTGCAGCTGCATAACCTTTTCGGGAGTCATGCCGCATGCCTTCGCGATTTCCTCTACTGTGGGCTCTTCGCCGGTTTTCTGCAACAGGGCAGCTCTTGCCGCATGGATCTTGCGGATGCGCTCTGCGGTGTAAATCGGCACACGGATAATGCCATGCTCCGAAAGGCAGCGGGTAACACCCTGCCGAATCCACTTGGTGGCATATGTAGAAAAGCGAAAATTCAAGGTATAATCGAATTTCTTTGCCGCCACCAGCAGACCGATACTGCCCTCCTGGATCAGATCCATCAGCGGCACGCCACGGCCTGCATATTCTCTTGCGACACTGACCACCAGCCGCAGATTGGAATTGACCATCTTGCGGATGGCCTCTTCATCGCCCTGGGCACATCGCCGTGCCAGTTCCCGTTCCTCCTCGGGGGTAAGCCGGGGATACCGACGGATCTCCTGCAGGTACTGACCGATCTGGTCGTACTGGGCCTGCATTTCCTTCAAATCAGATGTCATCTGATACCTTTTCTCTCCTTAAGCTTACTCTGATAGGCAAGCAAATCATCTTCGCTGCTGACCCCTGCCGACTGGTGCTCCGCTTTGATAATGCGGATGCAATCGGCAATGGCCTGCTGGCTGACGGGGCCCTCCTGCCGCTGCAGGATGCCCGTAATATGAGACATTTCCTCGGTACTAAGGTCTTCCAGCACCGCAATAGATACCTCCATACCCTCCCGATATCGCCGGGAAAGCTGTCCGTAGACATTGCCCAGCAAGCTGACAGAGAACATCTCCTGCGTTAGTCCAGCGCACTCCTGCAACATTGCCGGCTCTCTGAGTATCTGGGAAAGGATGCTCTCCTCTGCCACGGCAGACTTCATGTTGTCATAGCGGATAGACCGGGCAGTGGGCTGCAATTTCCGGGCAGGTGCAAGATCGATCTTCTCCTGCTGCTTTTTCGCCTTACTGATCCGGCGCTTGTAAGCCCGACTGATCTCCATCTGCATGGCATCGACGCTGATCTTGGCGGCTTCCGCCACTCTTGTGCCGTAGACCTCCCGCTGGACAGCGCTGCCCAAAGTGCAAATAAGATCCGCAGATTCCTGCAGGAACTTTACCTTTTGGTCATCTTCCCGGATATCGTACTTCTGCCGAATGGCGTTTAACTGATACTCCACCCGGTTGGACGAGCCCTCCAGCAGGAGCTTAAACTTGTCCGCACCGAACTTTTTCAAAAATTCGTCGGGGTCTTTTGCGTCCTTGATCTGCAGCACCTTCACCTGCAAACCTGCCTTTTCCAAAATGGGAATGGCTCTTTGGGTGGCATTTTGACCTGCCTTGTCGCCATCGTAGATCAAAATGATCTGCTCGGCATACCGGGTCATGAGGGTCGCCTGCTCTTCCGTAAGGGAAGTGCCCAGGGATGCAACAGCATTGTCAAACCCATACTGGTGCAGTGCCACCACATCGATATTGCCCTCTACAAGGATCAAACTCCCGGCCTTGCTCTTTTTGGCAAGATTCAGACCGAAAAGATTTTTGCGCTTATTAAAGATCATGGTCTCCGGGGAATTGAGGTACTTTGCGGCATTGTCGTCTTTCTTGATGATACGGCCGCCAAAGCCGATGACATTGCCCCGGACATCAATAATGGGGAACATGAGCCGGTCACGGAACCGGTCAAAGAGATTGCCGTTTTTCTGAGAAACGGTCACAAGGCCGCTGTCCTTTAATTCCTGCTCGGTGTAGCCCTTGGCTTTCATGGCTTTGACCATGCTATCCCAGCTGTCGGGAGCATAGCCCACGCCAAAGGTAGTCAAAACGGACTTGGACATACCACGACCCAAAGCATAATTCAGCGCCTCGGCACCGATGGGTGCGTACAGCTGGCTGTGGAAAAACCGGGCCGCTTCTTTATGCAGCGCCCAAAGTCGCTCCTGCTGCTTATACCGGGACTGGTACTGCTCGTCCTCGGGAACGGTCATGCCCACCCGCTTGGCAAGGCTGCGGACCGCATCGGGATAGGAAAGGCCCTCCACTTCCATCTGGAAGTTGATGACGCCGCCGCCCTTATGGCAGCCAAAGCAGTAATAAATACCCTTATCCGGTGCAACGGAGAAAGAGGCCGTCTTTTCCCCGTGGAAAGGACACAGGCCAAACATATTTGCGCCGGAGCGCTTCAATACAACATGCTGCCCCACCACATCCTCAATGGGATTGCGGGCAACCAATTCATCAATAAACGATGCAGGAAATGCCATACAGCCTGCCTCCTTTCAAATAATCAATTTATTATATCACATTATCCCCGGACTTGCCAAGTCGCCGGGATGAAAATTTCCGTATATTTATCGACAGCATACTTATCCGTCATGCCGGCAATGTAGTCGCAAACGGTGCGCTCCATGCCGTCAAAGCTGAGCTGGGGCTGAAAATCCCCGGGAAGAGCATCAGGATTGCTTACATAATACTCATACATTCTTGCAAGCATTTCCTTTGCCTTGCTCTCTTCCCCTTTTGCCACGGGATTGCGGTAGACCCGCTCAAACATAAAGCTGCGAAGATCCTGCAATGCCTTTTCCACATCGGGAGAAAGGGCGATCTTCCCCGCTTCCCGGGATACGCAGATAATATCGCACACCAATGTGTTGATCCGCTCCCGATGGGTTGCGCCCAGCACATCGGAGATGGCCTTGGGGATATCGTCGTTGCTCAAGATCCCTGCACGGACCGCATCGTCAATATCGTGATTGACATAAGCGATCTGATCTGAGCGGCGCACAACCTGCCCCTCCAGGGTCTTGGGCAGCACATCGCCGGTGTGCCCAACGATGCCATCACGGACTTCGTGGCTTAAATTCAGACCCTTGCCGCCGTTTTCCAGCAAGTCAACTACCCGCAGGCTCTGCTCATTGTGACGGAAAGGTGTTCCAAGGCAGGTGCTGAGGGCCACCTCACCGGCATGGCCAAAGGGGGTGTGACCCAAATCGTGACCAAGGGCGATAGCCTCGGTTAAGTCTTCATTCAGCGCCAGTGCGTTGGTAATGGTGCGGGCAATGCGGGATACCTCCAGGGTATGGGTCATGCGGGTGCGGTAGTGGTCGCCCTCCGGCCGCAAAAACACCTGGGTTTTGTGCATCAGCCGGCGGAACGCCTTGGAGTGGACGATACGGTCAATATCCCGCTGATAGCAGGTGCGCACATCCTCGTCACTGAGCTGCTCCGGCATGGGCCGGCCTTCGCTTTTATCCGAAAAAGCCGCCAAGGGGTTTAAAAGCCGATGCTCCTGATATTCCAGTTCTTCCCGAATGGTCATAGCCGTTCCTCCTATGTATCAGAATCAATGGGAAATGCCCGATATTCCTTGCCGGTCTCCATTCCCTCGATGGTGGCGGCGGACATATCCGTCAGTCGATCCAAAAAGGGCTGGGCTTGCGCCTGCGCCATCAAAATCTCCAAATCCACCTCAGAGCCGAACTCTGTATTGCGGATGATACCGCCAAAGGCTGCAACCTCCAGCTTCACCCGCTCATAAAAGTTGTACGGACACGGCACATACAGCACCGACCACACCCGCTTCATACTCTTGCCGGCTGCATCCACGGCGATCTTCGCGCCCTTGGTATAGGCACGCACCAAGCCGCCTGCGCCCAGCAGAATACCGCCAAAATAACGGGTCACCACACAGACAACATTGAAAAGCCCCTCCCGCTGCAGCACCTGCAGCATGGGCATGCCGGCAGTGCCGCCGGGCTCACCGTCATCAGAAAAACGGACAGCACCGTCTTTGATGATATACGCCCAGCAGTTGTGGGTGGCATCGTAATGCTGCTTTTTCATGGCCTGGATCTTTTCCAAGGCCTCTTCTTCCGTTTCTACCGGCCAGATATGGCCGATAAAGCGGGACTTTTTCTCGATGAATTCGTTTTCACCAAACTGAGTCGGGACAAGATATTCGTCCAAAACGCAACACCCCCTTTGTAGGGGAGGGTCTTGACCCTCCCTAAGCCCCCGAGCATAAGGGCAGTTTGTTATCTCCGTTAAACAAACATTGCCGCATAATAATCAGAACTCAAAAATCGTCACCTTTGAGGGAGGGTCAAGACCCTCCCCTACAGAACACTTACTTCTCCGCAGTGATATATTCCCTTAATCTACCATATAAAATTTCATCCACAACGGTCTCAACCACTATACCCTCAGCGGTATAATCCACATTCTTCACCTGTGCGCTGGAATGCAGCGTATCCACAAGGCCGCCCATGGAATAAGGAATCGTCACCACGATATGATGGCGGCTGTGACCCAAAGCGGTTTCGATTGCCTTCAGTAGCTGCTCCATGCCCATGCCCTTGGCTGCGGAAATGGCAACCACATCGCTACCCACGGGAATATCCTCCCGGGACACAAGGTCAGCCTTATTGTAGCACTTCAGCACCGGTGTTTCCGGCTTGGCAAGCTGGGAAATCAGTCTGTCAACCACGGCAATATGCTCTTCCCGGTTTTCATCCGATGCGTCGATCACATGCAGCAGAAGATCGGCATATTCCAGCTCTTCCAAGGTTGCATGGAACGCATTGACCAGGTGGTGGGGCAGCTTTGCGATAAAACCGACGGTGTCGGAAAGGATCACATCCAGGTTATCAGAAACTGTTAAAAGACGGGATGTGGTATCCAGGGTGTCGAAAAGCCGGTTATTAGCGGGGATCCCCGCGCCGGTCAGATGGTTTAAAAGCGTAGATTTTCCTGCGTTGGTGTAGCCAACGATGGCCACCACCGGCACAGAATTTTTCATTCTGCGCTCCCGCTGGACACTTCTGACCTGCCGCACCTGCTCCAACTCCTGCTCTAAGCGGGCAATTCGCTCACGGATGTGCCGTCGGTCGGATTCCAGCTTGGTCTCACCGGGGCCACGGGTGCCGATGCCGCCACCTTGCCTGGAAAGGCTCTTTCCCATGCCGGACAGCCGGGGCAGCAGATACTTATACTGGGCAAGCTCAACCTGGAGGCGACCCTCTTTGGTCTTGGCTCGCTGAGCGAAAATATCCAGGATCAAAGCGCTGCGGTCCAAAACCGTAACACCGATGATCTCTTCCAGGGCCCGGATATTGCCGGGAGAAAGCTCGTTATCGAACACCACCATGGTGGACGCCGTGGCTTCCACCAGCAGCTTGACCTCAATGGCCTTGCCCTCGCCGATAAAGCTGTGGGGATCGGGATTGGGGCGGTTTTGCAGGATCTTGCCGGTGCAGAAACCGCCTGCCGTTTCCAGCAGCGCTTCCAACTCCTCCAGGGTTTCATCCGTGGCGGTCTGTTCTTTTGTAAAGCAGGCAGCATTCAGGCCAACCAGCACCGCCCGCTCCTGCACTTTTTCAAAGGTGTTTTCCATAGCTCCTCCACAGAGTGTAAATGATCGTTTATGCGGGGATGCCCCCGCAGGCAATTCGTGCACGGTGCGAATGTTTTCGTTACTGCCCTGCGCCGCTCGGTATCGTTCTTTCCCTCAAAAACGATTGGTTTTGTAGGTAGAAACGAATCGAGCGGTAC
>JAEIGA010019433.1_pt1 | contig 10361 bp, 6 predicted proteins | sample 9270691 | NCBI WGS metagenome assembly JAEIGA01 (sample SAMN17057246, study PRJNA624740) | gut metagenome | biome: biome; isolation source: fecal sample | host: Bos grunniens | place: China: Xizang | collected 2019
ACTTTAACGAGTAATGGGATTGATACATCAATTGCCCAAAAGCGATTAAATCACCCTTTTGCAAGGCTTCTACGCTCTTTTTAACTCGTTCACATTCGCTCGTAACGTGCTTTGCTCTGCGATATATCGTTTCGCCCAACAATTCGCGATATTTTTCAACGTCAGCCGTCGATACTTGCGAAAGGTTGTCCGCTCGCACTTTCGTTTGTAAAATTTGCAACGCCTTTTCCACTTCTTCACGGCGTTCATTATACTTACTTTCGCGTAAATTATGCGGTTTATTGCAGTTAGCTAAAACTAAAACGCAGTCCTGTAAGTCAAGCGGAATATGCTCGTAAGCAAGCGTAGCGCAATCAAGTAATACTGCGTGGTCTTTCTTACCGTTTGCAGAAGCGAACTGATCCATAATACCACAATTTACTCCGCAGTAATTATTTTCCGCGTTTTGCGAAAGCACGACAAGCTCTACTTTGTCAATTTTGTTTCCGCCAAGTTTTGCAAGCGTGTACGCCGTTACAACTTCAATAGCCGCAGAAGACGACAATCCACTACCAAACGGCACGGTGCAATCATACAATATATCACAGCCAACAAGGTTGTATCCCGCTTTTTTCAGCTCTTCTGCAACGCCTGCCTGATAATTTCCCCAAGTAAGATCTCGATATGCGTCCGTGTTTGTCAAATCGATTTCCGCACGCGCATCAATCGTCGTCGCCGTAATGCGCATAAGATTTGTACCGTTTTTTCTAACGGCAACACGGCATTTTAAGGAAAGCGCAGCAGGTAATACCTGACCACCGCAGTAGTCGATATGCTCACCAATAAGGTTTACTCGTCCTGCAGCCGAAAAAATATACTCTGGTTTCGTATTAAATATTTCCTCAAACTTTTCTTCTAACATTTTTATTTACTCCGCTCACGCCTTAAAACGTCCAAAAACCTCATTTACTTGGGCAAAGCTTGCAAATGTTCCTTTATAACTATGAATGATCTTCATCATTTCACCAATCTGTTTCTTTCGAATAATACATACAACCATATGTTTTTCCGTATGTGAATACATACCTTGCACACGGATTTCTGTAACCCCATGTCCAAGCTTTTGCATTAATTCGGAGGCAAGTTCTTCTGGCTGTTCAGTTACAATTTCAAATTTATAGCCACGCTTTAAACCCGCCAAGAAGGAATCTACCACTATGTTTGCAATAAATAAGTTTATAAGCGTACAAATAACCGGAGTAACTTTCATCCCATATACAAAAAAAGCAATGGCTACAACACTAGAATCCAAAATAAAGGACACATAAGCAATATTTGTTTCAGGCTTCGCCCTTTTAATCAATGCAGAAATAGCATATGTACCGCCACTTGCGCCAAAACGACGCAGCATCAAGGAAAAGCCCATTCCTGAAATTACCCCCGTCGCAATACATGCAAAAACGATTTCAAAATCCTCCGCATTATATTCCAGAGAGTATGGTTTCCACTTTAAAATTTCGAACAGCTCAACGGAAAAGGATTGTACCGCCATATACAAAATCAAATACAATCCTAATTTTTTATTAACAAATATGCTTACCAAAATAAAAATAGGAACGTTAAAAGCAATCATCAAAATTGCCCAAGGAAACTCAATTCCGCAAATGCCGAGATAATGATAAGTTATCGTTGCTAAGCCGCCTACGCCACCTGGCGCAAAGCCGTTGCTGTTTTGGAAAAAATGATATGCAAACCCTACAATAAGCCCTGCAATAATTGCAGTCCCAACATCCAATAAAACTTGTTTTACTTTTGTATCTTTCATCGTCTTCTCACTTATATAAGTTGAAATTCCTTATAATTCTCCGTTTCACTGTTTCCGCCAATAAAGACATAAAATTTACCGCTTTCCGCAACTCGCTCCATACCTGCCCCATAGAAAGCAAGCATATCCTCCGTAATAGTAAAAACAACCTGCTTGCTCTCACCTACATTTAATTCTATCTTTTCAAAGCCTTTTAACTCCTTTACAGGACGAACGCAAGAGCCTATCACATCGCGGATATACAGTTGTACTATCTCCTTCGCTTTATATTTTCCACTATTCGTAACAGTTACCCTCGCCTTGATTTTACCACCACGCGACATTTCATCAGTGCTTAATTCCACCTGCGAATAGGAAAACTGCGTATAACTTAAACCATACCCAAACGGATACAACGGCTCGTTCGGAGTATCTATATATCTCGTAGCGTGCGTAATATCAAATCTGCCATACGGACTCGGTCTGCCCGTAAGACAATGATTATAATAGATAGGACACTGCCCCGACGAATACGGGAAAGTCATTGTCAATTTTCCCGAAGGAACAACGTCGCCAAACAGCAATCTCGCTACTGCGTTGCCACATTCCGTACCAGGCCACCAAACATTAAGAATTGCAGGCGCCAATTTATGCAAACGAGTAATAGCAAGAGGTCTGCCCGTAAAGAGTAAAACAACCACGTTTTGATTTACGGACAGTACAGCTTCGAGCAATTTATATTGTACTTCGGGCAAATCCAAATTCGTTTTACTGTTTGATTCGCCGCTTTCTTCTTCCTTTTCGCCCAAGCAAAGCACCACCGCTTCGCTATCTTTTGCAAACTCTACCGCTTCGGCTATCCCGCTTTCGTCGGTTACATTCCAGCCTATCTCACAGCCTTTTGCATAGCGTACGTTCAAGCCCTTATCATAACTACGCAATCCATCACAAATGGTGACTGTTTCTTCCGCTAAACCGCCGCAAAGCCACCAACCAAGCACGTGCCCTGTGTCGCCGTGCGGTCCGATTACCGCCACCGATTTCGTGGTTCTCGGCAAAGGTAACACGCCGTCGTTCTTGAGTAGTACCGCGCTTTCTTCCACCGCCTTTCTTGCAATATTGCGGTGTTTATCGCACAAGATAATCTCTTTTGCTTTTTTTTCATCGGTCAATTGGTAAGGATTTTCGAATAATCCCATTTTCTCTTTTAAGTTCAATACGCGCAAAACGGCATTATCAATTTGTTCTTCTGTAATTTCACCTTCTTGTAAAAGTTTTTCCAAATTTTGCGCGTACATCGTAGAGCACATTTCTACGTCTACGCCTGCCTGTAAAGCTTTATGCGCCGCATCCTTTTCATCTTTGGCATAGCCATGAATAATAAGTTCCCAAACCGCGCCGTAATCGCTTATAACGACGCCGTCAAAGCCCCATTCGCCACGCAAAACATCTTGTAAAAGCCATGTATTGCCCGTAGCAGGAATGCCATTTAATACGTTAAACGACGGCATTACCATATCCACGCCAGCGTCAATCGCCGCTTTGTAAGCAGGTAAATAATACTCACGCAAGGTATGTTCGCTCATGTCTACTTCAGCGTAATCTTTACCCGCTAATGCGCCGCCGTATGCCGCAAAATGCTTCACGCAAGTGGCAATACCGCCCTTCTTAAAGCCTTCTACCGTCGATTTTGCGATTAGGCTATTCAAATAGGGATCTTCGCCTGATGTTTCCATAACTCTGCCCCAACGCGCATCGCGAGCCAAGTCTACCATAGGCGCAAACGTTACATTTACACCATCCAGAACGGCCTCCGTCGCCGCCATTTCAGCACAATCACAAATCAAATCCAAATCAAACGAACACGCCAGGCCGAGATTGATGGGATAAATCGTACGGTAACCGTGGATAACGTCGTGCATAAAGGCAAGCGGAATTTTTTTCTCGTTCTTTTCAAGAAATTCCGTTTGAATGTCTTTCATACGCTCTGCTCCCATAGAATTGAGAACAGTTCCCGTCAATTTCAAATCTTCTTCCGTCAATTTTAAATCCTTCATAGGTCCCGTCGCGTCCCAACCTTCAAGCTGTTTTAATAAAACGGAATTAAATTGCTCTAATTGAAAAATTTTCTCTTTCAAGGACATTGTAGATAAAAGCTGTTTTATGTTCATAAATCACTCTCTTTATAAGGGATAAAAGTCGCCCGTTCATTAGACGGCAAGTTGGGTTGATGTAAAGAAAAATATTTCTCCCCTTCAAACGTTTCAAATAGCATAGCGTGACCGCCGTCAAAATTAAATCTTGGCTTTCGATGCGACCATGCCCCCTTCAAATTATCCGCCTCAGCCTCTAAAACGGAGTATTTGCCACCCGAATGGCTTGACCAAATCATCTTCAATTTCCCGTTTTCTCGAAACAAAAACGGACCGTCTGTCACGCGACAATTTTGAAAGCCACCGCCCACAAATGTGGATACAAAAGGATTATCACTCGCCTTAAATAATACAAATGGTTCAGCCACAGCACACGTTAAATCCTTGGATAATTCCACTGCACACATTTCGCCGTCTTCGCATTGTAACCACTCGTGACAAAACACCATATATGGCGTACCATCTTCCACCCAAAGTGTTCCGTCTAAGCACTCCCATTTTTGAGGGGTTTGTGGCTGTTTGGAAATAGGATTGAAAGGACCGAGTGGACTCTCGCTTTCCAAAATTTGCGTTGCACGACATTTCCCATCCGCCTTAAAACTACCAAGCAAATAATACTTTCCGTTATATTGCCAAACTTCCGCCGCCCAATAATCATGGGTTGCCCAAAATCCTGTTTCTTTACCGTCAAATACAATGAAAGGACCTTCAAAGTTTTCAAGGTCCTTGGAAACGTACACGGAAAATTTGGGGTACGAAGCATAGCTGTCATACGCCAAATCTGTCGTGCCGTACATATAATATATTCTTGTCGTTTTATCTGCTAAAATAAAGGGATCGCGAATGCGAATTTCTTCTCTTTTCATAACAAGCCTTTTTCTTCCAACACCGTTTTAATTGCCAAATAATCATTTGTCAAAACACAGTCCACACCCATTTCAAGGAATTTAGCTGCCTCTTCGGGATCATCCGACCAGAACACGTTACACTTAATACCATGTGCGTGTGCCTTATCTATCATCTCCTTGTTAAAATCGGGCTTAAAGAGCTGAACCTTTTCCGCACCGACTTCAATCGCTCTGTCCACGATTTTCCAATGATCAGGAGCTGCACTCATACAACATTTGAGGTGAGGTGCGTATTCTTTCATCGCCTTAATACCGTCCATTACACCCATAAAGTACACATACTTTTCGCAGTCGTACTGATGAACAAGGTCAACAATTTCCTTAATTTTCCAATCGAATTTCGGATTTTCCCAAAGTTTAACGTGAATATTCATAATCACACGCCCAGCGAATTTTTGCAATATATCCTCAAACTTGATAATTCGCAAACCTTTAAATTTTTCACCGAACTTCACGCCGAAATCGAATTTTTGCAATTCATCAAAGGTGTACCATTCGATATTCCCTTCGCCATCAGAAACTCTATCCAAAAGGTAGTCGTGAATTGATACAAGCACGCCGTCCTTCGTCGTGCGAAGATCAAATTCGATTTCCTGCGCGCCAAGCGCAACCGCTGCACCAAATGCAGGCATGCTGTTTTCGGGCGCAACCGTGTTAAACCCACGATGAGCACAAAGGCGAGGGTAAGGCATATCATTATCCGTACGAATAACGCTTGCACCACCGTTTCTGTAAAGCCATGGTCTTCTGCCATCGTCCACATATTCGTAATGTGGCTTTACGGCTGTTCCTCTATACCCCGCTTTCTTATAATACTTTTGAGTATGGTCAAACTCCACCGTTTCATAGCCTGCTTTACTCTTCATATCCACTAAAACGTCGCCATTGGGTGCGATTACACACGAGCAACCGCCGATAGGAGAATCTTCCCCTAAAGATACGGACGAACGTACCAAGTATGCGTTAACATGATAGGAAAGGAAGCGATTGATGATTTCAAGCGCTTGATGCGTGTCCGTTCTTTGATGAGAACAGCCAATAACAATATCCACTTTTTCACGAGCAAGCTGAGGAAATTCTTCATACATATAGAAGTCCATACAAGTCATAAAGCCAAAACGGATACCTTCTATTTCTAAAACGTATGGCTTGGCCCCAGGTGTTGAATAAGAACTATCCATCTCAATCCCACCAACTGCTTCCGCTTTATCTTCGCGAGGAGCAGGATGTGCTTTGTAATATCTACCGACAATATTGCCCTCCCTGTCAATGGCATGGGTGGTGTTGCGGAATTTACCAGGTTCAAATTCATACGCGCAGTTGATGAACACAATTGAATGGCAACGCTTCGCCATTTCAATCGCCTTTTGCATAACAGGCGCATTGTATTTAGCAATCGCTGCACGATACGCCGCCTTACCGCTCTGCGCAGCAGGAATATCGCAATATTCAGGCATTACGATTATATCCAAAGGCTCATTGCACGCTTCCATAAGCGCAACCATCCCCTCATAATTCTTTTGCAAATCATCAGGATTGAAGGTGTAGGCAGGTTGAATAACACGTACTTTCATAATAACCTCTTAACCAAAAATCGTCTTTACAATCGTTTGCGCATACAAACGCACAAGAAAATCGTTGGGGTGGTTGACGTTATTACCCGTCATATCGCGATAATTTTTCACCGTCAGATATTCTTTATGCAAAGTGGTAATATCCGCAAGCGCAACCCCTGCCTCTTCTTGTGCAAGCGTTTGCAACTTGAGCAAATACTTTTCTTGATTTCCTAAAATAGATTTTCCGCCTTCACTCCAACAAATATTTTCATTAGGGAGCATCGTACCGAGCACAACAAATTCACACGCAGGATTCACGGCGCGAATTTCCTCGATAATCTTCATCATATTGTTGTAGTACGCTTTTTCGCCCGTATACGCAGAACCGTCGTTCATACCAAAGCCCAAAATCACCAAATCAGGTTTAACCGCCGCAACGGCTTCCGTCTGCGTTACACCCCAATAAGTGTCTTTTCCGCCTACGGAGAAATTCGTCATTTTAATACGCGTTTCTTCGTTTTCCTTATCCGCCACGTAAGCCTCTCCGCTTTCGTATAAATAAACATTTTTATAATGATATTTTGCTTTGATATAATCGCCTACCAAACCAAAATAACTAGGCATACAAGGATTTAACTTTGTCGAGAAGAAGCCTGATGCGTTAGAACCGTTGGATATGCTATCGCCAAGGCACGCAATATTCACGCTTTCTCCGCGTTCTAATTTGCCGATTACGCCGTCAAATTCTTTCGATTGCGTTGCAGGTACGGTATAATTCCCCTTATCCCTGTGATAATAGGTTACGGCAATTTGATAATCGTATAAAATACCTGCTTCCACGTATTTTTCATACTTACCGTCCACGGTCGGGAAATAACCATTTCCATCCGTTCCGCCAATCGCTCCTACTTCGGGTTTCGCGTCAAAATAGACTTTATTATGCTCCAAAATAGGAATATTTCCATCTTCCAAGATAATCAGTTTGCCGTTTTCAATTTTATAGTCAACGTCTTTTTCATATTTCGTTTGCAAATCTGCACTGCGCACGGAAATAATTTCATCCACATTGAACAATAACTTCACTGCGTCCAACGTACCGTCAGCGTTACGAATAATCATTGCCGATTCGTTATACGTGATATTGCTATCCCAATAATATTGCATATACTTTCCATTATCGTAACGAGCCGTGTCAAAAATCGATAAATCTAAATCATCGTAAATCGTTTTTTCTTCGCTGTTCACCGCTTTATCTCCTATTTGCATAGAGTTATTCGTCTGCGTTGTGGATACAGGCGAAGCAAGAGTACCGTTGTTTTCTTCCGCGTGAACACTCGTTGTAGCGCACGCACCAAGCAAAAGCGTCAAGCTACACATAGCAAGCGCAAATCCTCTCTTCACACATTTCATTGATTATCACCCCCAAAAGGTTTTAATATCATTATCGTATGCGGCAAAACATCCGTTCTACCTTCATATACTTTTTCGGTTAATACGTCTATATATTTACCGTTCAACTCAACCATGCCTTGTTCATTTTGCAATTCCAACGCTAAAATCAAATTACCGCGAGAAGTTAATTCCACATTATCACTCGCATTTGCAATCGGTGCAAAGCCACATTCCTTTTGCACCAAACGAAGCATATCTTCACCAGATATCATTGTACCAAGTAAAATCACTTTACCCTTGCCTATTTTCTTGCAGGCAACAGCTGTCAAGCCTTGCGGGTGGTCATTTGTATAGGTCGCCAAACTCTCCGCGCCACGAAGCTCAAAGCCGTCAAACGTTTGCGATATTTTTATTTCGCTACCATCATGCCATTTCGCCTTGAAAACATCGTTTTCAATCGGCATTTGGAAAGCGGTATAAACGCCAACGTATTCTTCTAAAAAGCTGTAAGGCGCATTGCGATATTTCATAGCGTTGTCGTCCATAATATCGCTTAAAGGTCCTACAATCCACGTACCGCCTTCTTCTACCCACTGCATAACGCGCTCTTTCAAGCCGTTTTCATCCACGCAAGAAAGGAAAGGAGAAATGAGCAACTTATACCCTTCCAAGCTGTGCGGCGTATCAATCAAATCGACATTGTAATGTCGAAGAGATTTATGATATACGTCCGCAATATATTTTAAGTAGTCCGTTCCTTTTGCTACGGGAACGTGTTTCAAATTTAACCAAGCCGTTGCAGAAAAATGCATCGCGATATCTGATTTTACCCGATTTGCAAACAATAAATCTTTGCATTTTTCAAAATCTCCGCTTGCTTTTTTTACTTCGTCTGCATTAAAACAAAATCTTCCCGAAGTCGAAAGCACGGCGCCATGTACGAGTTCATGCCCAGCATAATGTTGACGCCAATGCCAATACAGATTGGCTTCACCACCCTTTGCAATCGGCAGCCAAGTATTGATATACGCGTTCCCTTTTGGTCTGTAACCAAACTCTGCGCATTCCGATCCATTCCAATTCAACTGCGTTTCCGTACTCCAAAACGGTCTATCCTTGATAGGACGAGCAAAATCACTCCAAAATGAAGCTCTGCCCAAATCTTGCGCCGTTTCGTAATGGTTAAATTGCAACACGTCCAAATGTGCATTCGTCTTGTAGTAATTTTGTTCCATAAGCGGCATCATATCCGTACCAACAGGTACGGAATAATACTGATGTAAAATATCCGCCTGCTCTTTCACGTAATCAACGATTACATCACTGTGATAGTTTATCCAATCGATATATAAGGACGGATGATTCCACGTATCCCCACGAGGTGGAATCACGTCGTCGAAGTCTTTATATTCCAAGCTCCAACGCTTACCGCCCCATACGTCGTTGAGGCGCTCAACATTTTTATATTTCTGCTTTAACCACTTATGGAAACCTTTTTTACAATAGGAACAATAACAGCCTCTATACGGATAAATTTCGTTATCGATTTGCCAACCGATAACGTTCGGCTCGTCCTTAAACGCCTTTGCCATTTCCGTTACGATAATGCGATTTTTCTCGCGCATAATCGGGCTAGATTTGCAGGGATGACAGCGACCACCAAACTGCTTCCGTCTGCCGTCGTCATTCATCATTAGCGTTTCCTCGTATTTATCCGTCAACCATTTCGGAGGGGTTGCAGACGGCGTACACATGATTACGTCTATTCCTGCCGCCGCCATTTTTTGCGTTACATTCTTGAATACACTGAAATCAAATTCACCTTCACGAGGTTCCATTGTACTCCAAGCAAACTCCGCCATTCGCACGACGTTAATGCCAAGCTCTTTCATCTTGGCAATATCGTCCATAATTATATCATCCGTCCAAGCTTCGGGATAGTAGGCTGCACCAAGCCAAATTTTACCATTTTTTGCGTCCATTTTATCTCTCCACGCCGTATTTATCACTGTACCAATACAACGGCGAAATATCAGCATCTTCACCATGAATGCGTTTGTATAACGCAATTGCCGCCGGCTTCGGTTTCCCCCTATTTACAATATCGTCAGGCGAATAGAATAAACCGAAATTATTTTCGCCATCGCTTACATTCATTGAGTACATATTAGAATAGCGGAACCAATAACACGTTTCTACAAACGGCATTTTTTCTTCCACAATATCCAGCATTCTCATTGCATATTCAGTCGTCGTCGCTTGCGTTTCAGGCGTACAAACCTCGCCTATCGACGCTTCGGAAATACCGATTTCCGTTATCCATACACGCTTTTCGCCGTCGTTATGACGCTTTGCGACATCATATAAGGCAATTCCACGCTCCTCAAACAACTTCATGCCGTTTTCAAAATCACCGCCACACGCTTTTACGTTTAAAGGATAGCAATGCCAAGCAATGATATCGAAATATTCATCGGGATCAGTCACTGCATACGTTTCAATCGTTGGATACTTTTTCGATTCAATGGCATTATACACCCCTTCAAAGTATGCTTCTTGCGCATATTGC
>JAEIGA010019434.1_pt1 | contig 10361 bp, 12 predicted proteins | sample 9270691 | NCBI WGS metagenome assembly JAEIGA01 (sample SAMN17057246, study PRJNA624740) | gut metagenome | biome: biome; isolation source: fecal sample | host: Bos grunniens | place: China: Xizang | collected 2019
AAATAACGCCTTCGGGAAACACAAGATTTTGGATTTTTTGGCAAACTTCAAAATCTCTTCTATCCCAATAATCACCTAAATTACAGGCAATTGCAATCGCATCATCAATGTATTCAGCAAGGTTCGAGAGGCTAACAGATGCTCGTTCCAACTCTCTCTCCACACTCACAAGTTCTGTCCTCAAATCAACCTCGACAGAATCATACACATCCTTCTCTATTTCACCCACAGCAAAACGCCTCTTTACAGTCTTGATTTGGGTTTTCAATGTGGCTATGCGCTTTTGAATGTTATCCACCTCTATTGCCTGTACTCCCTCTCTCTCCTCAAACTTTTTGCGGAGTACCTCTCTCAATATAGGGATAAGTTGTGGGGGCACGGCGAACTCTCCCAACAACTCTACATACTTTGCGTGCAACTCCTTCGCTGACACATTCACCGCACCATCTTTACCGCTATACTTGTAGTAATCTATGTTTTTTGCCTTTGCCGTGTAGCCTGTTAGCATATGTCCATTATAGAATATGTGGCTTTTCAATGGGAATCGGGGTGTTTCGGTGGCTTGCTCATAGCCATTGGTATTTCCATCAAGGATTTGTTGTACCTTATCAAATAAGGCTTCGGAAATAAGTGGTTCCTGGACTCCCTTTATCACACCCCCATTCAGATATTTGTGTTCTAACCTACCGCAATAGAAAGAGTTTCGCAGACAAGCAGAGAGGCGTTGTTTTGTTATCTCCAAGCCCCTTGCCCGCAATCGCTCAACAATCTTTGATTGGGTTATATTGGGTTCATTTGCTATCCACAGCCAAGCATTTTTAAGGATTCTCCCCTTCTCGTTAACGGTAATTTGGTGCTTTTTGTCTACTTTTTTGCTATTGTATCCAAGTGGTGGTTTGCTGTACCACTCGCCTCGGTTAATGCACGCAACCATACCTTCATAGCACTTATGCCTACGCATAGCATTGTCGATGTCGGCAACAATTAGCAGAATCGCCTCCATATGCTTGGCAAACAGATTGTTCTTGTCCACAGGCTGATTAACTGCTACGATGGTTATTCCATTTCTATTCAGTTGTCCTTTATAGGCTAAACCCTCCTCCAAATTTCGACTAAACCTATCATAGTCATATACAACAATGGTATCTACCTCATAATCATTGAGGGCTGCACCCACCATTTGCAGGAACCCCTCTCCTGCAACTTTTGCACTTTCAAATGTGCCTCCAAATTCGTGCTTTACCTCTTTATTATTTACTGCACAATATCGACGACACGCCTCCAATTGGGTGTCCAGTGAATTGTTATTCCTGTACTGGTCTTCCGATGATACTCGTGTCCAAATCAAAGCCTTACCTTTCCCGCTCTCGGTAAGTGCTTTTCTTTTGCTTACAATCTTGTCTTTGCGGGTTTCTTTAACTTTCTTAATCATAACTCTGTTTTATTTAAATTATTATTTACATACCACGCATAACCGATTTCAGCAATGTTGTCCAATCCGTTAAGAATGGTAATTATGTCATTTTCATTGGTGATGCCCAACGCATCGAACTGTTTAATGTATGTTTCATCTAACTCACCTTTTAAGTACATTTTTAAATAGGTGTTATTTCCCGCTTATCCATATAGGATTTCGGTTATTTGCTTTTGCGGCTCTTGCGTTGGTTGTTGCAAGACTTTTACTGTCGCCGTGGATAAACTTAGAACCACCTGTGCATACGGGCACAGAAAGGGCATAATTCTCCTAACTCATATCGTTGAAATTTTAAAATTTAAATTTTTAGTGGGATAAAAAGGGGCTTATAAAAAATTATAAATAGATAATTTTACCGCCTTTAATCACGACTAATGCAAATATACAGATAAGTTTTAAGAAAAAGAAATTTATATTATTTTTTTTATTTTTTGAAGTGTAGCGGTTGAGGTGCCTGTAATTTTTTGAATGTTGCGGAGAGATAAACCCTTCTTAATCAGCGAGATTTCTTGTTTGTAATCGTTTTTCATCTGCTCATCGCTTTTGCGGTAACCAACTTTTCTGCCTACCGCTCCACCGCTAAGGCGGTAGTGGTTATACCCACTTTCCATACGGCTACGGATTAAATTGCGCTCCAGTGAGTTGAATTGTGCCAAGATTCCGAGCACGAGGTTAGCAATAGGATTGGGAGTTCCATCGGGGCAGAGAGTTTCCAAGCCGTTCTGATGGATGTACACCGATATTCTACGGGCGGTGAGTTCCTCAACAATCTGCAAAAAGTCCACAACCCTACGGCTCAAACGGCTACACTCGTATATTAAAATTTTGTCTACCGGAGTGGTTTTTATAAAATTTAAAAGTTCCGTGAGGGCTGTTCTCTCCTCAACCCTCTTTGCACCACTAACCTTCTCGGAGAACTCACGGACAACATCATAACCCATCCTATCGGCATACTCTCGGAGTTCCACTAACTGCCTATCGTAATCCTGCTCCCTTGTGCTCACACGAGCGTAAATCACCACCTTCATACCCTTATATTTTTTTAAAAATTTAAAACACCTTAACCAAGTTTTCAAACTTGAAACACCTGAAATCCCCTGCCTCAACATCAAAATATACGACAACATTTTGATAATAGTCCCTGTTTATGAAGTGATTAACCTTGTTTCCCATAAGCGATGGAACACAAGTTCCCCAAGCCTCTCGAAGGGTAGAATCTTTTTTCATATAAATAAAGCGAGCCACCCCATTACGCATTTTCTCTTTGAGCAAATCAATCTGCTGAGCCTTAATCATACCCATCACATCATTACCCGTTCTCCTTGCAATCACCATCGCCCTGCGAGCGGTATCATTCTCAATAACTACTACACTTTTCATATCTGTAAGATTTTTTATTACACTTTATACTTTTTTCTAATACCAATATGCGGGCTTTTTCCACCCTTCGAGTTCGTACCACTTTTCGAGGGCTGCATATCTATTCCTTCCGAAACTTGCGATGTGTTTACCCGTTGCAATTTCCCACACACCCCAACCCGTGCCTGAGCAACCAACCTTGTATTTTCTCTCTTTTGCCATATCTATCTCTTTTTGTTATTACAAAGGTAATAATAATTTATTATTTATCAAAATAATTTTAATACTTTTTTATTATTTTAGTATATTTTTTTATTACTTTATTGCTTGAAATTTCGAAATAAGTAATACCTTTGTAATTATCATTAAAAATAGAGGTAATATGATTAAATTACGAGTGAGCGAAATCCTTGTTGAGAAGGGTATCAGCAAGACAAGATTTGCAGAGATGATGGGGGTGGCAAAGCAAAATGTAAATCTCCTACTTTCCACTAACAATATCCAAAAGTTGGAGCAGATAGCGGAGGTGTTGGGCGTGGAGTTCTCGGATTTGTTTGTGAACGATAAGCCCGTTGAGGAGGCGGTGAACGGCTTTGTGGAGTATCGAGGCGAGGTGTTCCGCATAAAGTCCAAAACCGATTTGGAGGAACTCTTGAAGAAGATGTAACCGATTTAAGCCCGCCCGTTGAGGTGGGCTTTTATATTACTCATAATTTTCGTACCTTTGTGGTAATCTGTGTAGATTCTACCACCACCAAAACCCACCCATGCTATAATGTATAGTAACCTATAAAATGCATTGAATATGAAAACACCCAACGAAATAAAAAGTATTATTCAAAACAACCGTGACAATATCGCATTCGTAATCGGTAATGGCATACATTATCAATATCAAGATTGTGATATTCCATGGAAAACACTGTTGAATTGTTTGTGGACAGATTTTGTGGGTACTCAAATCAAAATAGAAGAAGGGGTATCACTAACAGAGTTGTACGATATAATAGAGATGAATCTATACGGAAGACATAAGTCTACCAGATTCAACGGTGCAAGACTGCAAGATTTGGGCAATTTAAACAAAAAAGATTTGGCTCGCATCATGTTTAGCATTGGAAGAAAAACAAACAATCAACCCATTGATAAAGATGTATTGGGTTCTTTGGGAGAGAAGAATCAGAAATTAATATACAACAGCAGAATTTGGTGTGAAAACAATATTGACAATGCCCAAAGGTTAAGCGATTTTGAATGTGTTAACCGTGTGGTAGACGCGTTGTCTGATGGCATCAAAAGTCAAGTATTGAAAGACGAGATAAAGCGTAATGTTGCAGAAAAATTTCCACCTAAAAGTCACTATAATCTGGGAAAATGCATTATAAATATTAAGAAGTTAAATGTGCCCATTCTTACCACAAACTTCGACACCTATATAAGTGAATCAGTTGGTGCAGTTTCACATATATTGCATCCAATATACAATCAGTATAAATTCACTTCTCATTATCCTTGGAATATGTATTACAGCGACAATAGAATTGTCAATCCTTTGAATGAATTTGCTGTGTGGCATATTAATGGAACAACAAGGTATCATAATAGTATTAAATTGGGGTTAAGTGATTATATGGGCTGTGTTGAGCGTGCTCGTAAAATGATACAAGGGGATGATTTAAATGAATATTTTACAGGAAAAAACCAAGCCAATTGGGTTGGTTATAATACTTGGTTGCATATTATTTTCAACAAACCTCTTTTTATTTTTGGACTTGCTCTCGAAGAGAATGAGGTGTTTTTGAGATGGCTACTAATTCAGCGTGCGAAATACAGTAAGATGTATAATAAACCTCTTGGTGGTTGGTATGTGGGGAGTAAGATCAATGCAGGAAAGCGATTCTTTTTGGAACAATTGGGTTTTGAAGTAATAGATATTCCTCATTACAATATATTATACACTGCCATTCAAAATATAGACAACAAATAATTATAACCATATAATTACTAATCATGGAAAGTACTTGTGGATATGTTTATGTAATGATTAACCCGTCTTATGGCGAAGATGTGGTTAAGATTGGTAAAACAACAAAAGAGCCCGAAGAAAGGGCAAAAGAATTATCTGCTGCAACAGGGGTTGCAACACCCTTTATTGTTGTATATAAACGACTGTTTAGAAACTGTCACTACGCAGAAAAATTAGTACACCATATTCTCGAAGAAAGGGGATGTAGGGTAAATACAAACAGAGAGTTTTTCTTCATAAGTATTTCCGATGCAATAAATATAATTCTCGAAATTCCCGATGAGCAAGGATATGATATTTGCGAACCATTTGAAGGCGAGGATAGCAATGCTGATTTGGCAGAAGAATATTATAGAATCGCTATAAAGTATGCAAGTGGAAGTGATGATGTTTTTCAAGATTTTGACAAAGCTATAAGTTGTTTTGAAAGAAGTGCTGAACTGGGAAATGTAAATGCACTACACAAACTTGGAGAAACTTGGTTCTTATTTAAAAGGAGAGCAGACAAGGCTTTGCCTTACCTTCATGCAGCTGCCAATAAGGGATGTTGGGAGAGTTATGGGTACATGGCTCAAATATACGATGGTGATAAAAACTGTAAGAACGAGGTGAATGCAGATTTGGCATGGCGTAGATATTTTGAAAGCATCAAGTCTAATGAAGGCACTCTTAATGATTTGAATTGGGATACAAGCATTGGAACCAAAGTCGTGGACTACCTATTCAGCAGCAACATGCACAACAAGTCCATTCCAAGCATAGTCGAGGAGGTGGTATTCTCAAATAGAGAACGAGTAAAAAGAGCATTTAAAGACACAATTGATTGGTTGACAAATAACAACAATGAAGACTTATTAAGGTATTATGAACGGTATGTTGGTAAATATTTGGACAGCATAGAAGAAAAAGTTTTATTATCAGATTCCGCTGGCAATGATTTAGGAAAGAATTATTACATCCTAGCCGAAAAGTATTTTAGCGGAGAAGATGGTTATGAAAAAAGTGACGTTAGGGCGCTAATGTATTTTAGAAAAAGTAGTGAGTTGGGGTACAAACAAGCCCTTGTAAACATTGGACACTGTTGGTTGTTGCGCAACCAACCAGAAAAAGCCAATGATGCATGGAAAGAATTTTATAATACCGTATTTGAAAAAGTGTCAAATATAAACACAACTGTATCTGATGAGGAAAAATCTCACATAGTAGATGGATTCTACAAAATGTTTCATATTATAGGTAAAAACAAAGCACATCACCTGCTTCACGATGATTATTTCTACATGGCAGCTCATTGTGGCTTAACGGAATACTTAAATGATAAAAGTGCGGAAGCAGAAGAACTAACAAATGCAATTAGTAATTTTCAGTCAAAAGACTCTGAAACATTATCAAATATGCCTATTGATGAACTATTAGACTATGGAGATATGTCATTGAAGCGCATACAATCTATTGTATTATCGGAAGAACTTAATGCTGTCCTTTCAGTAATGAAGAGATTTGTGGGCAATATTAATCCGAATCACACCATGCAGAGATTAGAATAAAACACCTCAATTAACCCAATAGATTCTTTTAATCTTTTAAGTTACATTGATACAAATGGGGAGGCTTACAACCTCCCCTTTGTTGATTAAATTGACACATTTTTATTTTAACACACTATGTGAGCATTTGGATAATCTTCTCTTTGCTGATGGTGGGGTGTTGGATGGAAAACAGTGCCTCTCGATAGGGCTTCATAATCTTTGAGATGTTGGTACCTTTCGAGTAGATGGAGCGCATCTTTGCCTCAACCTGTGCCAAGTCGTAATTGCAATCCCTCAACACAAGGGGTATCAAATACGCATCTTTGGGAGAGAGTTCACCCCCAACACTCGCTACACCATCGGCAATCACCTCCCCTAAAAATTCTGCAATGGGGTTTCTCTCCGCACCGAGCACGCTCTGCAAATCGTTGCTCTCGATTCCAAGTGCGGACTTTATCTGAGCCACACTGTTGAGGTTCATCTCAAATCGACACTTATGCTCAAACGCACTCTCATCAACATCGTATTCCCTCACAAATCTCCTATTCTCGTTTTTCTTCATCTCTTTCTCCTTATCGTATATTGTTAGTCGCTTTTTGTATTGTTTGGTGGTTACATTCTTTTCCACCACGAAGTTCCCATTTCTCATTTGTCGGCACACATAGTTCCTGTAACTACAAATGTTCCCGCTCACGAAGGCAGTTAATTGAGGTATATCCTCACACACAACATCGTAGGTTACATCGCATTTCACCACCACGCTATCATTCAGGATACACTCCACATTGAGAGTGCAAATACCAATTGAGTTTATGTTTTCAAAACATTGTTTGATTGTATCTTTTGAAATTAGTTTTTGGTAATCTTTACCGAGTATCTTTCCCGAAAATTCAATTACTAATTCATTGTCTAAAAAATCCAATTCAATATATAAAGAAGGAATTTGTTGATGATATTTTAATTGAACTATGTTGTTGTTTCTTATTATTTTTTCAAAAGCATTCTCATTATCAATTTGTATATAATCAATGTGTGTTACTAATTTTATTTTGTCTAATTTAATCACTTATGTTCTCATTTTTCTCTCTTTATTTTTACCCAAAATAATGACAACTTTACCTTGATAAGTGGTTAAGTATCCTTCTTGCCAATCAAGTCATCCATTGTTGTTTGTTGGGGTTTGTTCGGGATGGTGCGCCAATAGTTTTTCAACGATTGGGACAGGTGTTCTCGGTGAGCAAAACTTTTACTCTTCCCCTTACTGCTGTTGCTGATTTTTTGTTTTGTTTCGTCCGAGAGTTCTCGGTATTGTCTTTTACTTTCCATACTGATTGTGTTTTATATATAAATATCAGTAAGTTTGGAAAAGTTAGCAAGAAAGATAAAAAAACGACAACCGAAATTCAGTTGTCGTTTAGTTCCTACAAATCTATCACTATGTCCTCCGGAATCCTTTCTGCAACATTCATTGGAGGAATGATAAATTGATTGTATAAGGTGCCTTCTGTTTTGCAATAAAGCACTCCCCTTGCAGTTCCCACGGAGTGCATTGCAAAGTGAGCCAACAAATCTTTGGGGATAACCACGTTGTTCTCCTTCTCAAACTTCTTCCAATCTTCGGGGCGAACATTGAAATAGCAATGCAACTCCATTACAAGAAGTTTTTTGTCTTCGTGAGTAAAAGTGATGTTAAATTTTACCGCCACAACCTGCTTGTTTGGTATTACCCCAAAGGATACATCAGAATCAACCACAATCTCAGCCTGCGGTGCCTCTTCTACCAATATCGCGAATTGCTCTACGGAAATTCGACTCATTCTAAATTGTACCATAGTTACGCAACCATCTTTAATAGTTCATTATCATCTTTTTCATAAGTTTCAAAACCACAAAGAGCGTGATCCATTGTCCAACTACACGAAAAAGGTACTTCATCTTGCAGTAATATCTCATCAAGAGATTTGAAAGTCATCTGTGGAACCATTCCCATCAACATTGCGGTTTCCACAAGTTTTGTAATACTAAAATTGTAATCTCCGCTTAGCAATTGGGATACATATCCCTTGCTTACGCCTAAATGTTGTGCGAGTTCGGTTTTATTCTTACCCGTCTCGGACATAAACCTGGTGGCGCAATCATATAGTGCTATTTGGATTTGTGTAATCCAATAAGCGGGCTCCTGTAAAACATCTTTGCGCTCCATAAACTTTAACACATAAAAAATTATAATAAATCAATAGTAGGTAATTTGCTTTTTAACCTCTCAATGTCCAATGTTTGATTCTTTTTATATCCTCCCAATATAATTATCACATCTGGACTTACAACCCTCACATAGATTCTTAATGTTTTGTCTTTGTATTCATACACATCTTTCCTGCCAACACCCTTAATGTGGTTATAATATTTTGACGGGAAACCCTCGGTTGTTCCATAAGACTCCATCCACCGAATCAACTTTACCAACTCCTTCCATTGTTGCGGGTTCTTCCTAACCTCTTCTACAAACTCATCAAATTGACACGATTTCCCTTGGTGGAGTTTGTAAAATACATACCCACCTTTATTGCGTACCAAATCGCATTTAACTTTTTTGAAACCGCCCATTTGTTTAGTTATAACTAAATTTTTTTGCAAATATAGTGTGTGGATCCTCAAAAAACAAGAGGTTGAATGATTTTTTCTACAAAATATGTAAAATTGATAATTATAATAAGTTTAGTAGCAGTGTTTTACGGCTAATTATTGGTATAACATAAACAGCCAACAATGTGTAGGCTTTCACACCTACTCTCCGAGGAATTACAAGAGGGCGTATACCATCGCAACCACTTGACACCCCCTCCCTTACCTCAACCGAACCCCGAAATAATCCCTTATACCACCGAATTATAGAGGTGTAAGTATATAGTGGGCAAACTCTTCTATTGCCTCAATATCCTGTCCAAAGCGGTTCGAGATTTTGATTGCGCAGCCTACTCAAAAAGGAGAAACTTTCGGGTTTCTCCTTTTTGAGTATCGGGGGGATGCCCCACAAAAAAATAAGAGGGCAACCGTTATCACAATCGGTTGCCCTCATTTCGTCCGTCGAGGGCTAAACAGCTAAGGGAGAAACTTTGAGCAAAGCCAGCCACAAAAATTAAAGCAAACACACGCATTGGCTCAGACTCAACAACACCCCCGACAGGGAAATCTTGAATATGTTTATGGACGAAATTTTCGTCTTAAAGAAGCAACCCCAGCAGCGCCGTTGGGGAACAACCCCACCAAAATTGCTTCTTGGCTCTCTGCCCACCCTAAGTTTTTTCAAGTTGGGGAGTTGGGTGTGGGAGAGATTGTGATTCAATCGTCTATATATATGATGCAAGAGCGACGCAAAACGTTGCATCGCTCTTGAAAAATTTTTCACTTTTTTTGATATTTTTTCCCAAATCGGCCTCAGAGTGGCCTCTGGGCAGGGTGTCGGGCTAAAAAATTTTTACACTTTTTGCCGCGCACCACACAAATTTCGGCTCATTTGAGCCCCCGTTCCGCAGAAGTGTCGGCCCATTTGAGCGCGCCACACAAATCCTCTCTCGAATTAGTCCAATTCGCCAAGTTCGGCAAGGTACTCGGCAGCGGCACGTTTGAAGTGTTCGACCGTCTCGGCCAGCGACACAAACGATTTACCACCTGCGGCGTTCTTATGGCCTCCACCGCCAAAGTAGCGGCGAGCAAACATATTCACATCGACCACGTCGCCACGCGAGCGCAGCGATACGCGGATAAACTTGCGGGTCTCGATAAACAGTGCCGAAATCTTCACACCCACAATCGTAAGCGGGTAGTTCACAAAGCCCTCGCTATCGCCCAGCTGGAAGTTGTAGCGGCGCATCTCCCTCTCCGACAGGTCGATATATGCCGACCTGCCATTCTCGATGAGTTCCATCTTGCGGCCCAGCGAGTAGCCCAGCAGTTTCACACGGCTTGCGGT
>JAEIGA010019435.1_pt1 | contig 10361 bp, 16 predicted proteins | sample 9270691 | NCBI WGS metagenome assembly JAEIGA01 (sample SAMN17057246, study PRJNA624740) | gut metagenome | biome: biome; isolation source: fecal sample | host: Bos grunniens | place: China: Xizang | collected 2019
AAATAATAAAACACCAGAGGCTAAAGAAAATTTGATAGAATTTATATCCAACAATATTAAACTTTCTTTTCCTTTAAATTTATTTAAAAAAACTATTATCAAAACTGTTGATAAAAACATCACAGAACTTGTATTATTTATTAACAACAAATTATCAGCATAATTTTGTATATGTGTTGGAGGATTTAATATGATTATTTGGTGTGATAAACCAGAATTAAGAATAGTTAGCGATATAGCCCCAGATACAGGTGTGTGTAAGCCATTACCAAACGATAGTGATGAAATAAAGCAATATAAAAAGAAATTTCCATACGTAAATCGTAAAAGGGTAATGTGGGATATATGTTACTTGGGTATTCAATACTGTTTTGTGACACCAGAAGGATTTAGATGGAATGGTACAAACTGTCTAGGTTTGCAATATCACCCCAAACTTTTAAATGCTTCTATGATACACGACCAACTTTGTAACGACCATAATTTAATAGACCAAGATAGACAGCTATCATCTATGATTTTTAGAGAAGTAGGTATAGCTAGTGATGTATGGAAACCATTTATGTTGGGTGCATACCATGCTGTCGACAACTTCCAAAAAGTCTGGGGTAAAGACTTGCAAGGTAAAAGGTGGAAGAGATAATATCAAGTGGTCAATTAAGACCACTTGTTTTTTTATTACATTTTACTAATATAGTAACGTAAGGAAAGTCAAAATTAAAGTCAAATTTTTTAAAATTTTTTGAGGTTTTGTATATTAGGTGGCAGTTATGATTTTGACTTTCTGAACAATTTAAGTCAATTTTATTTTGCATGCAAAAACGGTAATGTAAGCCATAAATTTACATTAGGTGTATGACCTAGTATTCATACAGCAATAGAAAAGTCAATTAAAGTTGTAAACAGGAGGTAATAATGGCTGAGTTTACACAACCTTATGAAACACATGATGGAGGTAACACAATGACAGATGCAATCACTGGAATGGGTGGTTTTGCTACTGGTGCAATAGTTGGTGGTCTAGCTGGTTATGCACTTAGTGGATGGAATAGACAACCATTTGGATATGGCGGATATGGTGTACCATTTGGGGTACAACCAGTAGTTAATAGTTGTTGTTCTGGTTATAGCTGTGCTGATGTGGCTAATTTAACAGCTACTAAAGATGCACAATATCAACAATTAAATGCTACACAATCTTCTGAATTTAACATTTTGAATACAATTAGCAGAGATAATACATCTATGGCTAAAGACCTTTGTGGTTTAGCTTATGAAAACTCTGTATTGAGCAACCAAGTGCAAATGCAAATAGCTCAAGCTTCTGCTAAGGCAGACTTGTGTTGTTGCGAAACTCAAGGTTTAGTTTCAAGAATTGTACCAGAATTGAAACAATTCTACCTTGAAGATGAAGTAGCTAAGTTAAGAAATATTAATGCTCAACAAAATACACAATGTGGTTTTGACAAAGTTAATATGAACCTTGGCGATATTAGTTGTGGTATTAAAGCTATTTTAACTAAACTTTATGAACCAACAACTACAACTACAACTACTCCTTAATAGGAGATGTTATATAGAGGGGCGAAAGCCCCTCACCCCCCTAAAAATATAGAGGATATTAAAAATGGATTACAATTTAAACTTTTTTCCCAACAATTTTGACCAAAACAATTTTAAAAACCCATATACACCATATGGTAATATCTATGGAGGCAACAATTACAATCAAAGCTTATTAGATAACAAGTTGAAAGAATTACAAGGTATACAACAAAATTTGTATCAACCTCAACCTAATATTCAACCTAACAATAAATCTTATTATTTATTTTGTGGCGACAAAGCTGATTGGGATGAATTTTTATATCTTAATTATGGTATAACAGAAGAAGATATATTTGAAGATTATAAGCTCTTTTTACAGGCAAAACAAGAACTTATAGAAGAACAAGGTAAAAACAGAATAAATAGTATGAAAGACAAAATTGCTAATAATAAGGTTGTAGATTCAAGTATTAAATCAAACGTAAAACCAAAACAGGTACAAGACAATGGTACAGTCGGAATTGATAATAACACTATTAACAGGAATAGCATCAAACCTAATAACAGACCATTGGCAAGCGATAAACAACAAGTCAAATAAAAGTAGGTGTAAAATGGGTATAATGGATTTAATGAATATAAATTATAAAGAAATATTTAACGGAGTAATGAAATCTCCAGATGCACAATCAATGATGGCAGACTTTTTGAACCACTGTTTACTACATTGTGATGAAACAAGACAATGTATAATGGATGTTTTATCCAAAGATGACAATTTTAACTCTGTTGTTGAAAAAAGTATAGAAAAAGTTATTAAAAAAAATAAAATGAAATCTGATTTTTTTGATTAAATCACAAGAGGTAAATAAAGATGGAAGATAGAAAATATACAAAAATGTTAAAAATGGTTAAAGAGTGCGGTAAAACCGAACAATTTAATAATATAATGAATGATTATTTTGACGAATTAGAAAAATATCATCCTCAAACATATAACAATCTTATTGGCGTTGTTAATAAATTGGGTGCAAAAATCAACATTTGTTCAAAAAAAGAGTTAGATGAATATCTTGACCTCATACACCACAAAGATGTACCACAACTTTGGACTTTAGAGCAAACTTCTAAAGTGGCTAAAGATATAGGTATAGACTTTAATAAATGGTCTTATAATGAATATACATTTAACTATGTTATGAATATGATGCGTTCTGATTATTATTCAGAATTTAAACAAATGTTTAGTTCAAGCCCTTTGATGAAACAGGCTGTATTGGATAGCCCTAGCTTTTATGCACACTTATCAAAGGCATGGTTGAATGATGAAGATGCACCAGCAGACAAATTAATCAAATATATTGGTATAATCAAGGGTGAAGAAAAATCGGAGGAAAACTAATGGGTTATTTTGAAAGAGAAACAGGGGTCGACCCTTATGAGAGCCTATACAAGAAACTATCAAACATATGTTTGGAACACCTAATGTTATCCTCCGATGCCTATGTCTGCTCAATAAAACATTGTTTAAATGGGTATAAAAAGTTACATAGAAGTTTATCTAAAGAGTTTCAAGATATATATTTAGATATACAAAAAGAGGCTATGGAAAAATTTGACAAATATATAGAGGTAGAAAGTAGATTTGAAAATTTCAGACCGCACGATTTTAAAGAACATTTAGAATTATGGAATGACATTTTACAAAAAGACTTAAAAATTATAGGTAAAATTATAGTTGAAATATTTAACGAAAAAGGATATATACCTTGCAACGCAAGCAAGATACAAAAAATATTATATAAAAGCTTAATTAAAAATGAGCAAACTATAAAAAGATTAGAAAGTTTAGATTGGTCTCAAGAGGCTATTTATGAACATGACAAATATGTTTATGAAAAAATGGTAAAAAAGGGTGAATAGTATCTATGGGTAGCGTAACGCTACCCTTTTCTTTATAAAGATATTATACCCAAATCTACACTTTCATCTTCACAGGTTTCGTTTTCTTCATTTTCATATATATCAAATATACCATTACGCATATCCCAATACCACTTTAATACACGTTCAACAATTCTACCTTGAGACTCAATTAACCCTTGTGATATATCAAATTTTTTATACTTTCCAGACACTAAGTGTATCTGCATTATTTCATATTCTGGGTTTTCATAATCAAATAAATGTGTCATTCCAGTACGCTTTAATAATTCATTGTAAATATAAAGCTGTCTAGCAAATGGTGCAAGTTGTGAGTTAGATTTAAACTTTGGTTTACCAGTTTTTTTATCTAAGCTTGAAGTGGTCTTATAATCTACTATTTTAAATTTGCCATCCTTATATACCACTGAATCAATAGAACCTTGTATAAATCCGTTTATGCATAAGAATATTTCTGAATAAACTGTATCAGAAAATATTAACTCATTTTTAATAAACTCTGGTAGACATTTTATAACCAAAAACTCTAGTTCTTCTTTTATATCATCAATGTTTGGTATTTTATCTATAATTTCTGGGTCTGTATATGCAATCTGTATATATTTTCTTATATCAGATATAATTTTAGAATCTATCTGTTTAGATAAACGTGTATTCTTTTTTTTACTATCGTTAGACTTCTTAATTTTATTTATAAATTCTTTATCTTTTGCTCTAGACTCTTTGTCTAAAACCCACAATTCTAATATCTTATGTGCAAAGGTTCCACGTGATAAAATCAAATCACGTTCACCAATTTGGTCTTTAAGCTCTGTATTATTCCAATATCTAATAAGAAATTTTTCACTATTAATATGAATAGGGAAGAGAGAGTATGCTATCTTAGATGCTGATGGTAAATCTTCGTCATACTCCTCTCCTCTACCCTTAGAGGTAAAATGTTTGTCTAGTATTTTTTTGATTTCTTGTCTATCTTCTATTATATCGAAGTTGAAACTAGGATTTGAACCCTCTGGTAATTTAGGGTCTTGTTTAAAAAATGAGTGTAAATTTTTGAATACACTAATATCTTTTCTGTATATCGTTCTATATTCGCCAGTTATTTTATTTTTTATCAATACAAACATAATTCACCATAATATATACTCTATTATATATATATTAACATACTTTTTTATTGTTGTCAACAAGTTTGTTAAGCTCTTCAATATATTCTAACAGGAGTTTATGTGTTATGTTTTCTAATTCTTCATTATCTATTTTCATTGTCTAATTTTGCCTTAACAGTCTTAACTTTTTTTACATAGTTTTTAGTTTCTTTATATGGTGGCATTCCACCGTGTTTTACCACAGCATTTGGACCAGCGTTATATCCTGCCAATATTAAATCTTCATCACCGTCAAACTTTTTGTGTAAATAAGATAAATATTTAATACTAGCTTTTATATTCCCTTCTATAGTATATGGGTTTTCTCCCATAGCTTTAGCTGTTGATGGCAAAACTTGCATTACACCAACCGCATTTGATGCCGATATGGATTGTTGATTTTTACCACTCTCTACTATTGCTATAGCGTGTACAAGGTTTTTATCTAAACCAAATTGTTTAGAATATTTATCTATAAAGTGGTCTATTTGGTCTACCTCTTTTTCTACTCTTTTGATTTCGTTTTCACTTTCTTGTAGTTGTAATAAAATTAAATTTTGATTAACGTCTAAAGATTTAATTTTTTTTGATAAACTTTCAATCCTCCAACTCATACAAATTAATGTAAATATTAATACAATACAAAATATATTTTTATTCATTGTTTCTCCCTATAATGTTAATTCATAAAACGGTTCTAATTCGTCTGGTTTATAAAATGCTATACAAAATTCACCAAAATCGTTTTTATACATCTCGATATCGTCTTCATCTTTTACACCTCTAAAGTCTTCTAACTCAAGGGTGTACCACTTCATAAAGCTTTCATTTTTTATATCTTTAAATTTATACATAAACCACCTACACAGATATATTTTCTAACTCTTCTTGCAACGTTGATTCTATGTCTACACTATGTTGTGGTATATACCATTCTTTTAAAGTTTCACACTGCTCTTGTATTAATTCCTCTAAATCATCTTCTGTTAAATCTTCAAACTGTTCAACTTTCATATAGCAATTAATTATTGTCTGTTTTATTATATTGTCTACGTCACCATGGTTAATGTCTGTAAACATTTCATTCAAATTAATTTCAGAAGTATTTTGTGACAGAATAAGTGGTTTAATTATGTTATTTAAAATATTCTTATAAAATGGTTCCATTAAGTTTTCGGCATATAAAGAAACCAATGATAATGCTCTTTTAGAACCAAAGTTTGGTGCTAAACATATAGATAACAAAACTTTTTGTGCATAAACAGGTTTATTATCCCAAGTTATATTTTCTGTTCTTAGTTTATCTTCACTATTAGTTTTAACCTTTATTTGTCTATATATGTCGTTTTCTGACACCATTAATTTGTTTGCAACAAGTTCTATATATTGTTTTCTATCTAAATAATTATTTATTTCAATTAATCTTGGTACGATAATATTTATACAAGAAGATTTTTCTTCTACATTTTTAGGATTAAACCTAGATATAATATTAGATAATATATACTCATTATATATTTTTGCTTTTTTAAGTAGTTCCTTAAATTCTTCTCTTGTATGTTTTTCTAAATACATATCTGGGTCACATTTTGAACCATCCTTATTTCTGAGGTCTACAATGTAAACTTTTGCATATGGTATATTGTCCTTGATACTTTTGTATAGTTTTTCTAGTGGTGTAGGTTGTTTTTTATCTACAATATTTTCACCCAATATCGCACCATCTTCTACACACACGTAGAAAGTGTTTGTATATTTTTTGAGTAAATTTATTTGTTTATCATCAACTGTTACACCAGACAAACATACAGCATTGACTATACCTTTTTGGTGGCATTTGATAACATCCATTTCACCCTCTACTAATACCGCACTATTAAAATGTTTTATGTATTTTTTTGCTTGATACAAGCCAAATACAAATTCAGATTTATTATAAATTTCGGTATTAACAGTATGTTTATACTTAGACCCTTTATCGTCTGTATATAATCTACCTGTAAAACTTACAACTTCACCTTTTTCGTTAATTCTAGGTATCATAATTCTATTACTTGGAAATGCTGTATATTCGCCATATTCACCAGTAGATATTAAACCTAAAATCTTTAAACTTTCTTTATTAGGTAGTTTATCTATCCCACATCCGAGTTTAAAGTCTTGTATAATCTTTGGTGATAACCCTCTGATTTGAGTTAAATAATTCCAAGCATTATTATTGTTTTCTAAACTTAACTGAAACTTTTCACTCATAGTTTTATTAATGTTTATTAAAGCCTTACGTCTTTCTCTTTGAGCTTTAACTTCGTCAGAAACTTCTAGTGTTACATTGTATTTTTCAGCCAAAAATTCAACAGCCTCATTGAAGTTTATGTTGTGATATTTTTGTACAAAAGTTATAACATCACCGTGTTCACCACAACTCCAACATCTATATATACCATAATTTAAGCTTACACTTAAACTAGGATGTTTATCATTATGAAAACAACACAACGCCCATGCAAGTTTACCTCTTTGGGTTAAGTCTGGCAAGTATTCTTTGTAAAACTCCAGATAATCTATTTTGTTTTTAATTTCGTTGATTTGTTCTTTTGTATAATTCACAATATTTACCTCTTTTATTTACCTCTTTATTTAGAGGATAACATATTATTTTTTATTTGTCAAACATTAAACAATTTTGGTTAAACATTTTTCTATGACATCAAGACAATATTGACATTTTTTATCTGCAACAATTTCTAAAGACATTTTTATACTCATCACTTTGGTATAAGTTAAGCAGTCTATATTTTTAGTGTCACACATTAAATATAAATCATCAATTTCATCTTTACACACATACAAAATGTCTTGAATAGTTGAAATATTACTATATATGTTTTCTAAATATTCTTTATATTTTTTACATTCTTTTGGCGACAAAAGAACAAATTCACTCCTAAAACAGTTAAGTATATCACCTATAAAAGTTATTTTACTCTCTTGTATAGTTGTGAATTTAGAATATTTTTCGATTAAGCCTTTTATTGATTCCATTATTTAATTGCGTTTAACCCAGTTATTTCTCTATAACATTTTCTACATAAACTTTTATAATAAACGTCGTGACCTTCCATTATAAGAGTTTCGTAACTATCGCCCAAATCAAGCTCACCATTTATATATCTTACACATCTAGTAGCTTTTGAACCACATTCTTCACATACAGATGTGCTATAAACAACACTATCAACATAAGGCATAACTCTTTGAATTACATCAAACGGTTTGTTTACATAATCCAACGGTAAACCAAAAAGATAAACCTCTTTATTATTTTTATCACACATTTCCAAGAAGTCCATCAAATTGTCTAGTTCATTTTGGCTTACTAAAAACTGTATTTCGTCAATAAAAATGTAATCGTAATCTTGAATGTAATTATACAAATCATTTACATCGTACACTTTTACCGCTTTAGCACGTTTACCTTTATCTCTAGAAATTACGTACCCACTCTTTTTTTCACAGCAAGCAGGGTAAAAAATAATACACCTTCTATTCAATTTAGAATTACTTGCACAGTCAGCTACATCAATTAGGGTGCTAGTTTTATTAGACTTCATAGGTCCTACAAATAAAGTAATCATTAAAATCTCCATATATACATTGTTATATACATTTTAACATATCTTATCAAATAAGTCAACATGTGACTAAAATAGTTGATATAACTAGGTTTTAATACAATGTTGACATCTAATAATTTATGTGTTATAATAAACATGTGGTTAACCCAATGGTATACCATATGGTATATATTATGGTTAACCATGGTATACATATTATGGTAAACCATGGTATATACCATAAATAATTTACCATTATATACCATGGTATACATTATGGTTAACCATATGGTATAAATTATGGTAAATGTATGGTAAATAAAGTATATTAACCACTATTAACCACTATGGTATACCATACACTTGACAAATAAAAAAAGATTTGATACAATGTAGATATGTTGAACAAATAACAAAGGTTCATAGTTTAGTACAGGAGATTTTAAATGACAAACACAGTAACATTAAAAAATGCAACAGTAAGTTTTTCTACAATGCTTAACAGACCAGAAAAAGCAAAATTTGGTAGATGTTTTAAAGTTTTAATACCTATTGATTCACCAGAGTTAGAACAACTTAAATCAATTTACAATGAGTTAAACAAAAAAGCCACAAAAGCTTTTAGTGAAAAATTGGGTGAAAAAATTAGACAAGCTATCGGTGCAGATGAAGTTTTTTCTGAATCTTTGTATAAAGATGGCTTTGTAGAATTAAAATTTGAATATGCTAAAATGAAAGAAGTAGAAGTAGAAATTGATGGTGAAAAAGTTAAACAGTACGAAGAAAAAGTTGTACCTATGTACCAAAAAACACCTTTAGTTTGTACTTATAAAGGTGCTACAGAAACAGAGGGTGGAAAAAAATTCTTTCCAATGTCTTCTAATGAAATCGACATTACAATGTCTTTACAAGCAAGATATTCAGAAAAAGACAAAAGACCTATTATCTTCTTAAAAGCAGAAGAGGTTGAAATTGTTAAAAGTGATTTTGGTGACAAATCAAAAAAATCATTAGGATATATTTCTTTAGATGAAGACAATCAAACAATAGAAAAAAGAGTTGAGAAAAAATCTGTTTCACAAACAAAAGAAACATTTACAGAAGATGAATTAAGTGAATTGGACTTAGCTAACATCTAGAAAGGTAAAAAATGGAATTAAATATTGGTAAAATTGATATAACTGTAACAGCTAATGGAAATCCTAAAGCCCTAATATACCCACAGGGTTCAGATTTCAACAACACATTAGATGCTATCGAAGTTATAGGTGAGAATGAAGTTTTATATCTTTCTACTAGAAAAGTTGGTGAAACAATAAAGGTTATAGAAAAAGGTAAATGGAAGAATATAGATATTCCTCAAGAGTATATAAATGCTTTAAATTCACCATCTTACGAAAGAGTAAAAATACTTTTCAAAAGAACACTTACTGGTATCAATACAGCTTTAAATGGAACTAGACCACAAGTTGACCTAGAAACAGCTAAAGTGATGGTAGGTGACAATATGGAATTGTTCTTAAAAGTCCAAGAGACCGTTGTTAAATCTTTAAAAGATATTAACACAGACTTTACAAAGAGAGTAATCAAAGGGTTAAAATCAGAAGATGAGACAATGGTTCAAAACTCTTGGAAAATGATTAATGATTTAACGTTAAAAAACATTAATGAAATTAATAAAGAATATATTATAATCAACGACAATAAAGAGTTAAAGTAATTTAATTTATTATAAACATGATAAGTGTCCTCCTCCTCCTAACAACACATACCCCCCTTTTAGGGGGTATTATATTGACAAAATCTACAACACGTGTTAATATTATATTATAAACAGGAGGAACAATGATACAAGATGTTGAAAAAATTAAAAATCAAACTTCTAAAAAAATAGAAGAAAAAATTTTAAAAGCTATCTTTAAAAGAAATGATGCTATATTAGATGTTGTAGATATTATTACACCTAGTATGTTTTCAGAAGTAGATTATTCACATATCTACGACACTATGTTAGATTTATATAAAAAAGGTGCAAACATCAATAGTGAAACTGTAGAAGAACATTCTCAGACAAATAGGCTAGATGTTAACCCCAACATAATTAAAA
>JAEIGA010019436.1_pt1 | contig 10361 bp, 9 predicted proteins | sample 9270691 | NCBI WGS metagenome assembly JAEIGA01 (sample SAMN17057246, study PRJNA624740) | gut metagenome | biome: biome; isolation source: fecal sample | host: Bos grunniens | place: China: Xizang | collected 2019
GGGGACAGTGATCTGTCCGGGGTTGGTGGTAAATAAGCCGGTGGCGGCGTTATAGGTGTACTGAATACCTGCGGTCCAGGCAGTGCCGTTGAAGGTCACTACCAGATCGGTGAGAATGGGGTCGAAGGTGTCGGTGATGGCAGCATTGTCTGTTGCCAGAACAGGCTCGTTGCCGGTATTCTGGATAATGAAGGTATAGGTGACCCGATCATTATCCACCACCTGAGACGGAGAAATGGATTTAGAGATGGTCAGCTCCGGACCGGTCTGGGCCAGTACCGTTGCAGTGGCGGTGATGGGGGCGCTTAAGCCATCCCCGGTGACGGTAACGGTGTTGACAATGGTGCCTTGTGCGGTGGGATCAGCAAATGCATTGGCACGGGCCTGATATACCAGCACCACATCTCCACCGGCAGGGATACTGATTCCTGTAAATACCAGGGGAGGGCCGGGGTTCACAACCGGTGCGCTCTGGGGAACACCGTCGGTAAACAGCGCTGCAGAGCCGGTTTCGTAAGTCAAAGGATATACCGTTGCAGTGTTAAAAGTATAGCCACCCAGATCGTCGGTCACAGTCAGACCGGTGATGGGGGTATTGCCTGTATTCCGCAAAGTGACGGCATAGGTGACCAGCTCACCGGGGGCATACACACCCTCGATAGATGTTTTGGTGACGGCAACTACATCCAAAATTTCGCCATAGGCAATATTGGAGTTGGTGGAGCCTCCGTTATAGGATAAGGTTGCCTGGTTGGTGAAAATAGCCATAACATACCTCCAGAAAGGTTTTCCGGGTTTTCCCGGTGTGCCATTTTATGCACCATCGTCACTTTTTGACACCAAGGTATAAAATCCTCAAGGCAGGGAATACCAATCTTGGTGATAAAATGTGTACAGCAGTTCGATATAAAAGCAACCATACCTATTTTGGCAGAAATTTAGACCTGGAGCGAAGCTACTCCGAGCAGGTGGTGATCACGCCACGGAATTTTCGTCTTACTATGCGCCGGGCAAATCCCCTTGTGCATCATTACGCAATGGTGGGAATGGCGGCAGTGGCGGAGGACTACCCTTTATACTATGAAGCAACCAACGAAAAGGGCTTAAGTATGGCGGCGCTGAATTTCCCTGAAAATGCAGTGTACGGCAAGGAAATTCCCGGGAAAGACAACATTGCACCCTTTGAATTTATCCCCTGGGTGCTGGGGCAGTGCGCCACTTTGGCAGAGGCGAAAAGCCTGCTTGCAAACTGCAATCTTGTGAACATCCGGTTTAGTCAGGCGTTGCCGGTCACGCCACTGCACTGGCTGATTGCCGATAAAACCGGCAGTGTTGCGGTGGAAAGTGTGGAAACCGGCTTGCAAGTGTATGACGATCCTTATGATGTGCTGACCAACAATCCGCCGTTTCCTTACCACTGTCAGCATATCAACGATTATATGGCGCTCCACGCAGGAGCATTGGAATCCCGATTCCGGGAGGGTGTACCCTTGCATAATTACAGCCTGGGTATGGGTGCTATGGGTCTGCCGGGGGATTATTCCAGCGCATCCCGGTTTGTGAAGGCGTTTTTCGTAAAAGAAAACTCTGTTTCCGGCACACAGGAAACAGAGCAGGTCAATCAGTTTTTTCACATTTTGCAATCGGTGGCAATGCCCAAGGGCTGCGTGTGGACAAAGAGTGGCTTTGAATACACCCGGTATTCAAGCTGCTGCAATGCCCAAACCTGCGTGTATTATTACACCACCTATGAGGATTTTAATATCCGGTCTGTGGATATGCACAGCGTAGATTTAGACCGGGAGCAATTGTTTTTGTATAAGATATAATTATATTTGTAGGGACACCACTCGGAGTGGTGTCCCTACAAAAGAACAGGGGTACTGCAGATGCAGTACCCCATTTTATCAAATATTCAAATAACCGCAGAGGACTTTTAAGGTGCTTAGCACACCGTCAATATGGCTGCGCTCATAGCCGTGGCTGGCATAGACGCCCGGGCCAATCAGACCGTGGCGGATATCGTGACCGCTGCGCAGGGTGGCTTCCACATCCGAGCCATAGTAGGGATATACATCCACTACATAGTCTGCGTTCGTGGCTTTGGCAGCGTCAATGAGCTTGCCAACAACCTCATAGCTGTAAGGACCACCGGAGTCCTTGGCGCAGATAGAAACCTGCCGTTCGGTGCATTGCAGCCCGTCACCTACACAGCCCATATCCACGCTGATCGCCTCGGTAATGCCCCGAGGCACAGAGCCGGAGCCACCGTGTCCCACTTCTTCGTAAACAGTGATGTGGGCATAGGTTTTCCGGGACAGGGTGATTTTATTATCTGCAATATACTTGGCAAAGCCCAGCAAAATACCCACAGACAGCTTATCATCCAGAAAACGGCTTTTCAGGTAACCGGATTCTGTGCGACGGGTACGGGGGTCAAAGCAGACGATGTCGCCTACCTCAATGCCCAATTTCCTGGTGTCAGCAGCAGAGGAAACAGTTTCGTCCAAAACCACCTGGCAGGTGTCAAAGCCGCGCTTGGCAGAGTCATAATCCCGGTTTACATGAATAGAGGGGTTGCAAAGCTGGAAGGTGCCCTCGTAAACTTTGCCATTGCGGGTGTAAATACGGACATTTTCACATTCTGCGTTATTGGCATTCATACCGCCCAAGGGTGTCAGGCGGAGATTGCCGTTACCCTTAATTTCAGCCACCATACCGCCTAATGTGTCGGTGTGGGCAGCAAGAAACAGACCGTTTTCAGCGTCAGTACCGCCCAAATCCACCAGCACACCGCCTTTGGTGGTCAGGGTGGCGGAAAAACCCAGCTTTTCAAAGGCATTTTTTACCCAGGCGGCAGCCTTGGCAGTAAAGCCGGAAGGGGAGTCAATGGCAAGCAAGGCGCAAGCCTGCTCCCAACTAAAATCAGCATAACCAGCGTCGATCATTCTTTAGCCTCCTAAATATACATACCAAACAGCGGCGATCTCCCGAAGAAAATAATTGGGACGCAGAGAAAGCCAGCTGCTTTTCGCGGGAATACCCACGCTTTCCAATGCCTGTTCTTTGGCAAAGAGATTTGCCCGGTACAGGTGGTAATCGCTGGATACGATGCCTGCCTTTTCCGGGCGATGCCCGGTGCGTGCTGCAATCAAATCCAGTGAAAAGGCAATATTTTGCCGGGTGTTTTCTGCCTGGTCTTCTTTCCAAATGCGACTTGCATCAATCCCTCTGCCGGTCAAATCCCGATACATACATTCTGCCTCGGAAATTTCCTCGTTATGCCCCTGGCTGCCGGATACGATGCAAATGGTGTGGGGATTGGCGACCAGATAGTCATAAGCAGCATCCAGCCGTTCCTTAAGAGAACGGGAGGGGGTGGTGCCGTCCACGCCTGCCCCCAGTACAATGATGTATTCGCAGTACACATTGGCGTTGCCGTCCATAGCAGTGGCAATCAAAATGCCAACAATGAGGGCGCACAGAAAACCACAGGCCAGCAAGCAGGATAGAATCATCCGGAGGATTTTGGCAATGCCAGGCTTTTTGTTTTGCACCAGGCGCAAAGCCAAATAACACAAAAGCACAATACCGCAGCCAAAGACCACACCGGCTAATACGGTGTTTGCCGGCTGAAGGATGAGAATCAAAAACCCTAAAAGCCAAAACAGGGGAATTCCCAGCCAGATGTAATTTCTCATTTCACCTTGGCAGCGTTCTTCAGAACGACCTCCACCAGGTGCTTGCCGAATTCCGGTCCCATCATAGAGGTGTCGGTTTCGTAACCGCCGGTAACCAGGGATTCGGGGGTGTACAGGTAGCCGGGCAAACAGCCGTTGGTCAGCTCGTTGATAATGACGGTTTTGAAGCCAGCCATTGCCTTCATGTAAAGACCGTATTCCACGAAGGTCTCACCGGGGATACCCACAACGCAGCAGCCGCCCAGGTTAAATACCTGCACTTCAGCAGGGTCTTCGTCCTCGCGAAGGTCAAAACGGATGCCGTTCTTCTCGATAATCACATAGTCAAGCTGGTTTTCAGAGCCAAGCAGCTTCAGGTTGGCATTCTGCCACAGGTAGTATTCTTCCCGGTTGGTGGAAGTGCCGTAACGGGCGTACAGGTCTTCATAAATTGCCTTGTCGTGGGCAACCTGCTCCCGGAGGTCTTCCTCGGTGCCAAAGCTGCGGATCTCCAGCTTCAGGGTTTCGCCGGAAACGCGGATGGGGAAATCCTTCTGCCAGACAGCCTTGTCAAGGACAGTGTGGGCAGCCTTACCCAGAATTCTGCCCACGCGCTCTGCTTCATCGTAGCTTTCGCCCTGACGGTAGTAGCGGCTGGACTGGTTGCCGGAGGTACCCTGAGCAAAGCCGACGATGACACCGGACTCCATTTCTTCCAGCTGCAGCTTCACATAGTAGGGATAGTCTGCGGTGCAGACATTGCTCCACTCGTGGATGAAGGTGGGGTGGAGGGTGTAGTTGACCATCATACCCCGAACTTTGTCGGCAGTGTCCTTAATGGCCATTACACTGACCAGAGGATCGTGAGGGCCACCGGGCATACGACGGTTGCCGCCAACACCGGATTCTGCACCGCAGACGGCAGTGCCGTAAGTAAAGCTTGCCTCAAAGGCTTCATTTTTAGCCTGTACAATGGCATTTGCGATTTTCTCGATAATGTCATTGATATACTCCATGGGCTGCTCTTTTTTCTGCATCAGGCTTTCGCTGTCGATATAGCCGGATGCCCAGGGACCGGAGTGGGTGTGGCTGCAGCTGATCATAATGTTGCCCTGGGGGATGCCGCAGGCGGCATTGACCTTTTCGCGGACAGCGGCAACATATTTCTTGGAGAAGAACAAAAGGTCCAAAGTGACCATAGCCACTTCATTTTCACCATTATTTAAGTACATACAGGCGCACCACAGGGGATCGTGAGCGCCGGTGTTGTAACGGGGATAGTGGGGGTAACCTGCCAGCTCCAGACCCTGGGGAGGTGTGATGTCTACTCTTGTCATTCCTGCTTTTAACATAATAATTTCCTCCATTAGGTAAATGTTTTTTCTTCAATGCTCCGGTAAGACCGGTATTTTTCTTCGTAGTCATAAGTGCCGGGGTAATAGGCCTTTCCAACACCAATGGCAGGGGGGTCGTCCATAGAGAAGATGCCTGCGGCTTGACCTGCCAAAATGGCAGCGCCTGCACCGGCAGCTTCGGAAGTCACCGGAACGGTTAAGGTCTTTTGGGTGGCGTCGGCAATGATCTGGCACCAGATAGGGCCTTTTGAGCCGCCGCCAAAGAGGATAATATGCTCGCTTTTTGCCTGCATAGCTTCCAGCATACTGCGAATCTGGAAAGCAATACCCTCCATCACCGCCAGAGCAAAATCTCCCCGCTTGGCAGCTAAGGTAATGCCGTGGAAGCAGCCGGTAGCACCGGGATAATTATGCGGACCGCAAGTGCCTGCCATATAGGGATAGAAGAACAGATTGCTGCCACGATTCCGCGCCTCCAGCGCTTCGGCGGTGAGGACATCAAAGCTTTCGCCGGGGAACATGGTATCCCGCAGCCAGCGGAAACAGGTGGCGGCAGCGTTAATCACGCCTTCTGTGACCCAGGTGCCTTTCTTTGTGAAGGAGGACCAGGGGATATTATCCACAGTTTCCGGGGTGGCATGGTCCCAGTATTTCTCTATGGCACAGGCAGTGCCTAAAGAAACGGTGATCATACCCTCTTTCAGACCCACACCCAAAGCGGCACACTTTTGGTCCTGGGCGCCCAGACCCACAACACAATCGGGTCGCAGACCCAGTTTTTTCGCAACCGCCGGCAAAACGCAGCCGGCATTCTCACCGCTCCAGCCAAGCTCCGGAAGCTTGGCAAGGTCAATGTGATAGGTATTGAGAATTTTCTCGCTCCAGCACTGGTTATGAATGTCATACAGCAAAGTGCCGGAAGCCATGGAATGGTCGGTAATGCAGTTGCCTGTGAATTTGGCAACCAAAAATTCCATAGGCATCAGGAATTTATAAGCCTGTGCGTAAATTTCCGGCTGATATTTTTGCAGCCACAAAAGCTTGGGCAGGGTATAGCAGGCTGCCAAAGGTTTGCCGGTATGGCAGAAAATTTCCGCAGGAGAGAAGGTCTTGGCAATTTGCGCCACCTCGTCTTCTGTACGGGTATCCAGCCAGGTAATGGCAGGATACAAAGGATTTAAGTTTTTGTCCACAGGCACAATGGTAATGCCCTGGGAGCTGATGGAAATGCCGTCAATGGCTTTTGCATCAATACCGGATTTTGCGATGGCCTCTGCGGCGGTTTCCAGGGTCAGTTCCCACCAGTGGTTGGCATTTTGCTCTGCCCAGTTTTCCTTGGGTGTGACCAGCGGATATTCCCGATAGCTGTCGGCAATCAGGTTAAGTGCTGTATCAAATATAATACTGCGGCAGCCGGTTGTGCCTAAGTCAACGGCAAGAAAATATTGCATAGTTAACCTCCTATTGTGACGATGACACCGGCCTTTTCCAAAGCCTGCAGCACCTTGGGGTCAGCACCGGAATCGGTAACCAGATGGATACCCTTTCCCGCCTGTCCAAAGCAGGTAAAGCCGGCTCGGCCGATTTTATCGTGGTCAGCCACGATCATGACCTGTTTTGCCCGCTGCATCATCATAGAGTTGATGAGAATCTCCTCCGGATGGTAGGTAGTCAGACCCTCCCGGGTGCTGATGCCGTCCAGAGTCAAAATAGCCCAGTCCACCCGGTAAATATCCAGCTGCTCCTGGGCGCTGACACCGTAGGTAAAGGCAAAATTGGAGTTGATCTCACCGCCCAGGAGAATCACCCGGAAGGTGGGAACATTTCCCAGTTCCAAAGCCACCGCAATGGAATTGGTGACAATGTTTAAGTTCTTTTTGTTTTTCAGCGCTTGCGCCAGGGCGTGGGTGGTAGTGCCGGAATTGATAAACAGCACAGCACCGTCCTGGATCTGCGCAGCAGCAGATCGGGCAATCTGTTGCTTTTGGGCAGTGTTTTGCAGGCTTCTGCCTCCTGCAAAGGGCGCTTTTTCTTTTACGGGCACAGCACCGCCGGATACTCTTTGCAGCAGACCTTCCTGCTCCATAGCATCCAGGTCGCTGCGAATGGTGACCACGGTTACACCCAATTCTTCTGCCAAGGCAGTTACGCTTAACAGTCTGTCGGTTTCCAGCCTTTGCAGGATAGCGGCGCGGCGCTGTTTCATTTTAATTGCGTTTCTTGGCATGGTAATTGTACCTTACTTCTTAGGATTGTTCAGTCTTTCGCCCACAGCTCCGCCGGGATGAATCAGGGCAAACTGATTTTCCTGATAGCCGGTTTCGTAAACCAGAGCAGCCTGCAGTGCGTGGAAAATGGCAATGGTAGCAGTAGCGCTGGTAGTGCCCTGCATATTGTAACGGTCAGTTTCCCGGTTGACGTACAGCTTCAGCACCACATCGGCACCCTTGGCAAGGGGAGATTCCAGATTTTCGGTAACGGAGATAATGGAAACACCCTTCTTGTGGCAGATGTCCATAATGGGCAGCAGCTCGGCTGTCTTACCGCCACGGGATACAAACAGCATCACATCGCCCTTCTGCAAAAAGCCGGTAGCACCGTGAATGGCCTCGGCAGGGGAGATGAAACGGGCAGGCTGCTCAATGCAGCACATCAGGTGGGCAAAATGCTGGCACATAATGCCGGAGTGACCGCTGCCGGCGGCACCGATCCGGGGGGCATCTGCCAAAAGCTTGACCGCTTTGGAGAAAGCCTCCTCGTCAAAATATTCACCCAGTTTTGCCAGGCACTCGGACTCAATATTGTAAGCCTCCCGTGCGGCCTTGATTGCTTCAGTTGTCATATGCATATCCTCCTTCAGGAATTGATGATTTAAGTTGGGGAGCTATAACCCCTCAGTTTACAGTTTACAATGTTTTTCAGGGAATTGCAAGGCGAAAAGGGAATAAATTTTCATTTTATTTTGCATTAGCTTTCGATGTCGAAAATTTGGGTCAACTTTATTGACTTATAGAAAAAGAAATGGCATAATAAAAGAAAAACACAGGGAGGCTATTATGGCTACTACAATTAAAGCGCCGTTCTTTGAAATCGGCCCGAAATCCTACCTGTACGGTCAGGATGTTATCGATCTGGCTATCGCAGCAGATGCAGCATCTGAAAAGTACGGTGTAGACATTATTTTCACCACACCTATTGTTGAGATCGCACGGGTGAAGGCTGCTACCAAGCGCATTCACGTGTTTGCTCCCCATATGGACCCCATCGTTCCCGGCAGAGGCCTGGCAGATATCCTGCCGGAATCTTTGGTTGCCGCAGGTGCAGAGGGCGTTATGCTGAACCATGTGGAAAAGCCTGTTACTTTTGATGTACTGGCTGCTACCATCAAGCGGGCAGAGGAAGTGGGTCTGACCACCATCGTCTGCGCCGACTCTATGGCAGACGCAAGCAAGATCGCAACCTTAAACCCCGACATCATCGTTGCCGAGCCTTCTGAGCTCATCGGCACCGGTGTCAGCGTTGGCCCTGAGTATGTAGAGGCCGCTACCAAGTGCGTAAAGGATGTCAATGAGAATATCCTGGTACTCACCGCTGCCGGCATTGCCAACGGCACCGATGTGTATAACACCATCATTGCAGGCGCAGATGCCACCGGATCTTCCTCCGGTGTTGCCAAGGCTGCAGACCGCGCTGCTATGGTGGATGAAATGATCGCAGCTGTCCGCCGCGCCTGGGACGAGCGTAACGCATAAGTAGGATAAAACCTGCTACCAAGGCCGATAAAGGCCGGGAGTATGTAAAATGGATAATAAAATACGCAGATACTTAAAGCTATGCCCGTGGAGTACTGCGTTATCTATGGACCTGCTTGTCTGGGTTGCAATCAATACATTGTTCTTGAAGTTTGCAAAAGGCTTTACGGATGATCAGATCGTGTTGTCTTCCACCATTGCTTTGGTGGTAGGTATTGTTTTGCAGTACCCTGTGATGAAGCTGATTCATATTCTGGGCAATACCTGGTCTTACCGGGTGGGCACATTCTGTTACCTGGGTTGTGCGTTGCTGATTATTCTGGGAGACAGTTTTTTCCTGGTTGTGACAGGACTTGTTTTGTGCCAGATGGCATATACCTTTAGCTCTGTATCCGATGTAATTCTGCAAAATAATCTGGAGCTGGCAGGAAGAGAAGTAGAGTTTGTTCCTTACCGTACGAAGGCAAATACGATCTATTCCGTTACTACAATGGTGATTGCCCTGGTGGCATCCACTTTGTTTAACTGGAATTACTATCTGCCGATGTTGTGCAGTTTGGGATTTTGTATCATCAGCACTGTTTGCGCATTCTTAATCAAGGACTATTCTCCTTACGACCGCATTACCAAAAAGCCGGCAAAGGCAAAAAACGGTAAGTTATCATTAGGCTATTCCAAATATGTTTTGATGGTCTTGCTTGCTTCCAGCATTGCTTCAGCGGTTATGTCAGTCAGCCAGACAGAAGGTAAGTTGTTTGTTCAGCAAACACTGCTGACGGAGTTTGATGTAGATAAGACTGCCTATCTGCTGACCGGCGCGGTGCTGGTATCCCGGATCACACGGGTAGCATCCAACATGTGCTTTGCGCCGTTGTATCGGAAATTAAAGCAGTATCTGCATATTTTCCTGACTTGCGTTTTGCTTACGGCTCTGGTGCTTATTATACTGGGCTATGCGCTACCGATTCCCATTATGTACAGATTCCTGATTATGGCGGCAGGCTTTGCCTTTACTATGTTCTCCTGGGATGTGTACATCACAGAGGCGAAGACACAAGTGCTGACTGCTACCCATCATGAGCAGCATCAGACCATTATGACAGTTATGACCCTGGGCCGAAGAATTACCAATGCCATTATCAATATGGCGATGACGGCAGTCATCCTGAGGTTCTCTATGGTATGGGCTATCGTGATTCTGGCAGGATTGGCGGTTGTCCAATTGGGTCTGAATATTTATATTTTGCGTTTAATGCCCAATAAGCAGAAAGTTTAATTTGTTATTTGTAAGGCGGATACCGCCTGACATATATAAAATCATTTATTATTATTTTGGAGGAATAAAAAATGGAATTCAAAGTTTATCAGAAAGAATTAGAGCTGCAGTCCAGAGGCTGGATCCCCACTTTCCACGATGTTTCCAAGGAAATTATGGAGATCGTGAAGGAGTCCGGTGTTAAGAACGGTACTGTTTGCATCGCTTCTCACCACACCACCTGCTCCGTTATGATCCAGGAGTCCTCTCACGACATCGACACCTTCGACCTGGAGTACCTGCAGCACGATCTGCTGGA
>JAEIGA010019437.1_pt1 | contig 10360 bp, 4 predicted proteins | sample 9270691 | NCBI WGS metagenome assembly JAEIGA01 (sample SAMN17057246, study PRJNA624740) | gut metagenome | biome: biome; isolation source: fecal sample | host: Bos grunniens | place: China: Xizang | collected 2019
AGGGGCCGAGCTGGACTACAAGAAGATGACCGACCGCAAGACGAAGGTGATGCGCAAGCTGGTGGCTGGCATAGGGCTGCGCATGAAGAACGCTTCCGTGGAAGTGGTCAAGGCCGAGGCCGTGATTGAGGGGCGCACCACCGAAGGTGCCCTGCGCATCGCTGCCGAGGGGCAGACCTATGAGGCGAAGAACCTGCTCATCTGCACGGGATCGGAGACTTTCGTGCCGCCCATCGCAGGGCTCGACATGGAGGCCAACGACACCATCGTGACCAGCCGCGAGATGCTAGCACTGAAGGAGGCGCCCACGAGCCTCATCGTCATCGGTGGCGGTGTCATCGGCATGGAGTTTGCCTCGCTATACAACAGCCTCGGAGCCGAGGTGCACGTGGTGGAGATGATGCCCGAGATACTGGGTGCCATGGACGCGGAGATTAGCGCCATGCTGCGCGCACAGTATGCGAAGAAGGGGGTGCACTTCCACCTCTCGTGCCGCGTGACACATGTCGAGGGACGCTGCGTGACCTTTGCCGACAGCGAAGGCGTGGAGCACACCGTGGAGGGCGACAAGATTCTCGTCAGCGTGGGCCGCAGAGCCAACACCCGAGGCTATGGGCTGGAGACGCTGGGCGTGGAGCTGGAGCGCGGAGCCATCAAGGTGGACGAGAAGATGTGCACCAGTGTGCCAGGTGTGTATGCCGCAGGCGACGTCACAGGATTCTCGATGCTGGCCCACACGGCAAGCCGTGAAGCCGAAGTGGTGATCAACAACCTATGCGGACACCCCGACGCAATGCGCTACGATGCAATCCCAGGTATCGTATACACCAACCCCGAGGTGGCTGGCGTGGGACTCACCGAGGCACAGGCACAGCAGCAAAGCATCGACTATGAATGCCACAAGTTGCCCATGGCCTATTCGGGCCGCTTCGTGGCCGAGAACGAGGGCGGAGAGGGGCTGTGCAAGGTCGTCGTAGACAAGGCCTCGGGCCGCGTCGTGGGTGCACACATGCTGGGCAACCCCTGCAGCGAAATCATCGGCAGCGCCTGCATCGCCATCGAGCAGGGCATGACGATGGAGCAGCTCGAACGCGTGGTGCTACCCCATCCCACGGTAACAGAAATCCTGAAAGAGTGCATAGGATGAGGATTAACGAAAACGATAACGAAAACAAGAGCACACGTTGACATTCAATCACAACATCACCTATTGTCCGTCGTCTTTTTTCTAAAAAAACATAAAAAAATCCGCCATCTGAGAAAAAAGTAGTTACTTTGCACTTTGATTTGTGAAAAGAGGATAGACACGAGAGATGGGCTTGATTGATAAAGTTAAAGCAACGCAGAAATGTGATGAGATAGAGGGGACCTTCGAGTTGTACGTAACACGTACACCAGGTTACCTTTGGGCTTGCCTATTCAAGTGGCTAGGCATTCATCCCATCGCCGTAACCTTGATAAGTATCGTGATTGGTGCGGCGTGTGGATGGTTTTTCTATAGCACTGATTTGAAGACCAATCTCATCGGCATCGCTCTACTCATATGGGCCAATTGGTTGGATTGCGCTGATGGGCAATTGGCACGAATGACCAATAAGAGAACCTTGATAGGGCGTATCTTGGATGGTTTCAGTGGCGATGTCTGGTTCTTTTTCATCTACGTGTTCCTTTGTTTGAGGACTACTACCGATTGCATACCGTTTACCCACACCCAGTGGGGCGTGTGGATATGGCTGCTTGCCTCATGGGCTGGATTCTATTGCCATGCGCATCAGTGCTCTTTGGGCGATTACTATCGCAACATACACATGTACTTCAAGCTTGGCAAGGAGAAAGCTGAGCTAGACAACTCTCGTAAAATAAGGGAGGAGATGAAGACGCTGAAGTGGAATACGAAGGAGTGGTTTCAGAAGCTATACCTATTCTTCTATGCACGCTATACGGCAGGGCAAGAGGGGCAGGTGAAAGCCTTCCATATCATGAAGCAAAGGCTTGAAGAGAAATATGGGAATCAACTCCCCGAAGAGGTGCGTGAAGACTTTTGCAAGCATAGTCGCCCCTTAATGCCTTTAGTAAGCATCCTCTCTACCGACGTGAGGATGATGGTTTTGTTCTTGAGTGTCATCATTGGCAGGGCTTGGGTGTATTTCCTCTTCGAGATAATCGTGTTGGAGGCCTTGCGCTTCTATACTATCCGCCGCCACGAGAACCTTTGTAAGAGAATAACTGAGCAATACACATAACACGTAACTGCATGAATAGAAGTATAGCACTGATATTGGCTGGCGGCATAGGTAGTAGGATGAATATTTCTACCCCCAAGCAATTTATCGTTGTAGATGGCCTCACCATACTACAGCACACGATGCAGGCATTTCAACGCCACCAACTCATCAGTGCCATATACGTTGTGTGCTCGCCCTTATACCAAGAAAACGTCAAGCAACAAGCGGCAGAGGCGGGCATCAGCAAGTTTGCGACTTGCATAGAGGCTGGAGAGAACAGTTTCCTATCGGCACGCAATGGGATATTGCATCTTAGCAAGGAGGAGAAGGAGAATTGCGTCGTCCTCATACATGATGCGGTGCGCCCGCTCATATCACAAGATATTATCAGCAGAAACATTGCCGTTTGCCTATCGAGAGGAAATGCCATCACTGCATTGACTAGCCAAGAGAGTTATATGGTGTTGGACAGAAGCGATAATAATCAAGAGCAAACATCGTCGCAGTGTATCTTGCGAGAAAACCTCTTGCGGGCACAAACACCACACACCTTCTTTCTCAAGGACCTACAGACCATGATGGCGGAATGCGACAAGAGGGGGCTGACATACTCACAATCCATCTTCACGCTGGCCAACGAACTGGGGCACGTGCCCCTACACGTTGCAGAGGGGGAGATGACCAACTTCAAGCTCACGCAGCCATCAGACATCAGTCTATTTCAATCCATATTGCGCATGGTTTCTCAAGACACTTAAGGCGAAGCGACTAGGCATCATCATCATAAAGAAATAAAAAAGCGGGGCACTCAAATGTCCCGCTTAACTTTTCCAAGCATTTAATTCCTTACATGGCAACCTTCTTGTCACCCACGATGTAGATGCCGTGCTCTATGACCTTATCTAACTTGCGTCCCATAAGATCATAGATTGCTCTGTCGCGCTGAACGCCATCCATGATAGAAACCTCCTCGATACCTGTTACAAAGTCTCCATCGACACTATAGGCACCGCCAGTGAGTTGCTCGATGGTGTAGGGGATGTATACGATACAGTATGAGTAGTTATCGCCAGGGTGTTCCTCGAAGAGGAAACCGATGCGACCATCGTTCTGCATAATCATAGTAGAGTAGCATGAACCCTTGGTGCTCACATGGATACCCTTTGTCCATCCTTGCGAAAAGGTTGTGGGGGTATACTTATTGGTACCATCGGCATTGTACTGCATCTCCTTATAGAATACAGCCACATTGCTGCGGTCACCGCCTGTGGGTATAGATTGGAACATCACATCACACTTTGCGCCATCAGCTTTGCGGATTGCTGCAACCTTATAGATTTCGCCATTGGTGCTATTGCCGCCGAAGCTGAGGCCATTAGAGACCTCGTTACTTGCTACGGCTGTACCCCATGTGCCTTCGGTGTAGGTCTCGTCTTTGAAGGTGAAGACGTTGAAGTAGCGACCACTATACTTACGACTACTGAGGATGACGGTACCATCGGGCAACTCCTCAATCTTGGGCTCGTCGCCACCAGGTGCGGGACGGTCAGAAATCTTGCCCAGCACATTCCATGAACCACCAAAGTCGTCGGAATAGATGACGCGGTTACCTCCGTCGCGTGTCCACATAGAGCAGTAGAGGCGGTAGTACTCGTTCTTCTTCACTACGCGGCTTTGGCAAATCTTACCCGAACCGATGAACATAGAGGTCACGGTAGGTGTCTCGCCATCGAGGAAGAGAGAGTAGATATGGTCGGTCATTTCGACGATTTCGCCCTTCTCCCACTCGCCTATAGCCTCGTTGTAGGTGAGGTAGATGCGGCTCACGCGGTTTACGGCATCGGCGTCGGTGTCGCCAATCTTGCTCTTGTCCCAACGTCCATTATGGCACACGGTACGGCCACACACCATCATCACGAGGAGTTTGTTCTGCTCACGATCGGCCACGATAGCGGCATCACCATAGCCTGTGGTCATCTCGTTGGTGTTACCGCCCTTACCATCGGCGATGAAGAACTCTTCGCCCCAGCTATAGCCATTGTCGGTAGAGATGCGGCACTTGATGTCGACCTCACCATAACCGATATCCATACCGCAAGGACGGTTGTCGGCAATGCCAAAGATATGTCCGTTGGGAGCTGTGGCGATGGCGGGGATACGATAGGGCTTGCCATTGGCACCATAATTGTAGTAGAGTGTGCGCTCTTCGTTGGCGGTGTACGAAACGGTGAGAACGCCGTTCACTTCCTCGTATCCGTTATAGGTATAGCCACGGTAAGTCATTGAAGAAACCTCGTAGGTTGCGCCTGCGGGGAGGTGGAGCTGTTGTCCCTCTACACTACCAAGGATGCGTGTTGCGCTAGCTTTGCCATTCACGATGAAGGTGAGCTCTGCCACGCGAGGGCTGCTCTCCCATACTTGGTCAACCTCTACGTTGAGCGTCAAGGGATTGCTCAAATCGGCAATCTCTACTACCCAGTAGGTACCTGTATTCGACTTGTCAGAGCCCCAAAGTTTGAGATCGCCACCATCTCCACCAAACATATTGATACCCTTGGTGTTGCTTGCGGATTTTGCAGTGGGCACCAGTGCGTAGCCAAAATCCTGTTCGATGAGTCTCCATGAGCCCTTGTCAGATGTCAACTTGGCTGCATCGCCATCGTTATAACCCGTAGCCACAGGCACGTTCAAAGCCTTGCTCTCGCCTGCAGCCTTATTGTAAAGCACGAAGCTGTTGGCATCGCCTACAAAGCACCATAGCTGCTTCTCGTCGGCATAGTCGAGCACGGCGGTCTTACCAATCTCGCCCTCGATAGTGGCATAGTAGTTGTTGTTTGCGCAGTTGCCTAGGCGTACCCACTTCTCGCCGTATGTGGCAGAGAAGAAGGCGGGGGCAAAGCGAGCCGTGAGGGTGCGGTCCTCGGTGACAGATTCAATGTTCACCGTCTCGCCAAGCAGAGTTTCTCCTTCGTAGATACCGCTGAAGGTATAGGTTTCGTTGCAGTTGATGCTAAGTGCGGGCTTGGTGATTTCTACTCCTTCAAAGATGGCCCAAGTGGCGGGAACGGGCTTGGTAGCGCCATTCCATGTGGCGGTAGCGCCTACCTTGCTGGGGCCATTGACGGTGAGCGACACGAGCACTACCTCTTCGACAAAGAAGTTGTGTTGTGCACATCCGTCGTTGCCACAGTGGTCAACAAAGTAATTGCTGCCACTGCTGTTGGCATGCAAGTATGCGGGCGCCTGAATCTTCACCTTGCCATCAGTAGTGCCCTTCGTGAAGGTCACATCGCCACCCTCATCGTAGAGTCCGCGTGTGTTGCCAGTTTCCTTCAGGTACTTGCCTGTGCTATGTGATTTCAGCTTTAGCTTGCCGCCCACCTCTTCGACATAGAAGATTGAGCCTTCACCCTTCTCGCTGGTCATGGCCAATCCCTTTACTGATGAGTTGGTGCTTTGCAGATATTTCACGCCCGCGCTACCGCCAAAGTCATAACCTATGCGGTAGTACTTACCCGCTTGGGGAAGGGTCTTAACGTTCTCGTCGTATACGTCGTATGCCTCCACGAGGTTGGCAATCTTGGCGAGCCCTTCATTCTCAAGCCTGGTTATCATGGTCACCTTGTGATTGCTACCTGCATCGTTGAGCACGCTCCAACCGCCTGTCCATGTGATAAGGCCCTCGCCGTGGTTTGGGCTATGGTTTACCGCGCCAGCATTGTCGGTAGAGAAGATAATGGGATACTCTGTTGATGAGCTGGTCTTGAAGGTCAACGCCTTGCCTGCAGGGGTGGCAACAAGGGGCACCGAAGCGTTATTTGCGCTCTGCACGCCCATGAACTTCTCCTTACCTATATTGTAAAGGTAGTAGTTGCCATTCTGAGACTTGTAGACGGTCCATTGGAAGTAAACATTGTCGGCCGCAGGAGTAACGTTTGTTCTCGCAGTAGAGATGACATTGTTGCTGCTTGCGGTAGCACCCATCCATCCGCGTGCGGTCACGAAGGTGTATACGCCTCCATTTTCAAACCCTTCAGCATCGGCAAGCTGCTTTATGGGCGTAGCAGGGGCGATGGAGGTCACATCCACAAAGCGGTATTGGCAACCATCGTCTGAGGTGTTAGTGCCGCTACCCCAGTTGAGAAGGTGATAAGTGGAGTGGTTCTGTTGGTTGAACTGTGCACTTCCGCTCACTACAATCACATTACCTGTGTTCGTAGCCTTCTTGATGGTCCATCCTGTATTGGGACGTATTGCAACGGTCTTCAAGGGGTCTCCCGAGGTGGTGATGTAGCCGCCATCGGCGAGGTTGATGATGTCATACGAGCCATCCTCGCGACTTACGAATTTCCAGATAGACATCTTGGTCTCAGCCGAGGTATTACCTGTGATGGCGGCGTCGATACCATTGCCAGTCACGTAGCGGTTATCACGCTGTGGGGTATACATGCGGTAGCAGTTGCCACTCACGGGGAGGTTGATATTCGCATTGGCAAGCGATGCGGTAAAGGTCTCCCATGCAGCCTCCAGTTCGGTCACCTGTGCGGCACGCTCCTCGGTGGTCTTGCTCTCGGTGTAGGTAGCCTCAACCTCAGCAATCTTTGCATCGAGGCTTGCGGCAACACTCTCGGGCCAGAGGCCTACGGCTGTGCCGACGAGGTTGCTGCGGTCGCGCTTGAGTTCGCTCACCTTGGCGGCTACGAGTTCGGTAGTTTCGTCCATGCACTGGTTGGGCGAGTAGATGAGGCCTTCTACGGCGTTCTTGCCTTCGAGGTCGGTGAGCACGAAGGTGAACATCCACTTGTTGAGGCGCACGTTGCTAGCACCCACGTAGGGTAGTTTGATGAACACCTTGTTCCAACCCTTCTTCAAGGTCACCTCGATGGGCTTGCGGGCGCTGAAGTTCTCGTTCTTCAGGTCTTGCTCATTGGTGGGGTCGAAGCCTGCGTTGTCCCATGTGGGAGGCGCTATGCGCTGGCCGTTGAGCCAGATGTCCGAGCCCTTGCGGTCCCACTTGCCGTTGTCGGGCGCTTGGTCGTGCTCTGAGCGGCCATAGTTCTGGAACTCAATCTGTGCGCCTACGGTCTGTGCCTCGGGCGAATACACATAGGTCCATGCGTAGGCCGTGTGGTTGCTATAGTTGGTGGTGCCATAGTAGGTGGGGATGATGTTGTTGCCCCACACGTGGCGGAGGTAGATGCCGGCACCCGTTGCCATGCCTGTGTAGTAGGTCTTGCCCTCGTGGGTGTAGGTCTCGGGGATGAGGCCCTCCTCGGTGCTTGTTGCATACTTGTCAAGTTCCGATGTGGCCGAAGCATTACCACCATTGGGGAAGGGTTCAGTGATGCGCCAGCGCACGTTGGTCTGCTTCACGTAGGGGATGGGCTCGTTCTTCAACGAGTGTGCCTTGTGGAAGAGGAAACGCTCCTCCCAGCTCTTGAACTCCTCGTACTCTTCACCCGAGTTGGGGAGTGTGGTGCCGGTCTTCTCGATGTAGCCAGCCTCGCCATTCACCTTGCTACCCATCCAGGCACGCTCGGCGCTAGCCAAGACGTTGGCATACATATTGTTCTGCTTCACAATGTCCTCCTCGGTCTCCATCTTGCGGTCGTTCCAGTAGGCCGAGATGGTACCGGCAATCTCCTCAGAGCCCTTGTCGGCATAGTAGATGTTGCTCTTGTAGATACCTACAACGTCGGCAAACACGTCGAAGTGGTTGGTATAGTTGTAGCGGCAGTCGATGTCGGGCACGCCATTGATATTAGTACCGCGGCTGCTCCACATCTGCGTCATATCACACATAGTGCTGTTGATAGTCACGCCACTGATGGGGTTCCACACCACGAGCTTCTTGCCAAGGCCATGGATGTGGTCGGCCATGATGGCGAGGAACCCCTTGCCGTCCTTCGTGTAGGTGATGGTCTCCTCGTCGGCACCGATGTGGATGTAAGGCGCGTCGGGGAACACGGTAGCCACCTGTGTGAGCACCTCTTTCAGTACGGCTACGCCATTATCTGTCTGCATGCCATAGCCCATGGCACGGTCGAAGGCATCGCTATGTCCGGGCATGTCAATCTCGGGGATGATGATTACGCCGCGCTCCTTGGCGTAGGCTGCCACCTCGCGGCACTGGTCTTGGGTATAGTACTTACCTGCGAAGCGGGTCATGCTCTCGATCGAGGTGAGCTGCGGATAACCCTCTACCTCGAAGCGCCAAGCCTGGTTCTCAGTGAAGTGCCAGTGGAAGGTGTTCACCTTGAAGCGTGACAGGAGGTCGATATGCTTCTTCAGTTCCTCTACGGAGATGAACGAGCGTCCCACGTCGTGCATGTATCCACGAAGCTTGAAGGCTGCCCAGTCGGTAATTTCCACCGCCTCGATGGCGGCTGTACCCTCGTAGCCCTCGGCAAGCTGGGCCAAGGTCTGTGCGGCACGGATGACGCCGATAGGCTTCACGGCCTTGATCACGATGGCATTCTCGGTCACGATGAGCTGATAGCCCTCGTTATCATAGCCTTCGAGGGTGTAGTCGTAGGCACCTTCGATGCTCTCGACCATCTGCACGGTCACGGTGGCGCCACCCTCAGCGATGGTGCATCCGTTGTCAGTGAATACCTTCTTCAGCGCTGCGGTGTTGTTCACATCAGTGATGGTTACTGCACGACCCAACGCAAAGGGCAAGCCGTTGGCCACCTTGAGCGAATGCACCTTGGGTAACAGATGTTCCACCTTAGCCTGTAAGGTCAAGGGTAAGCACAGCATCAGAGCGATGAGTGCAAAAGATAGTTGTTTTCTCATGTGTGTATTTATTAAAACATTATACGCGTGAATTGCACAAAGTTAAGTACATTTTCATAAATATCCAAAAAATAACTATAAACTTGCTTTATCCCTCAGCATGTTGTACCTTTGTACGATGCTACGCAAACTATTATATTCTTTAGGAAGCTACCTACTGCTAATGCGCCGCACGTTCAGCCGTCCACAACGCATCCGCATATTCTGGAAGCAGTTTGTCAACGAGTTTTTCCAGCTAGGATACAACTCGCTATTCATCGTCATCTTGATGTCATTCTTCATCGGTGCACTGTTGTGCGTACAGATCAAGATTAATATCTGGTCACCTTGGATGCCACGTTTCACCATAGGATACTCCATGCGCGAGGTTTTGCTGCTTGAATTTGCATCGAGCATCATCTGTATCATACTAGCAGGCAAGGTTGGCTCTAACATAGCCTCTGAGATAGGCACCATGCGAGTTACCCAACAAATCGATGCACTCGACGTGATGGGTGTCAACTCTGCCAACTACATCCTACTTCCCAAGATTCTCGCTATGGTGAGTGCTGTACCACTTTTTGTCACCTTCAGTGTCGCTAGTGGTTTCATCGGAGCATATGTGGTGTGTAAACTTGGAGGCTTTCTTTCTGCAGCAGATCTCACCGTAGGCTTGCAGCACAGTTTCGAGAGCTGGCATCTGTGGACTGCCTACATCAAGTCCTTCTTCTTTGCCTTCATCATCGCCAGTGTTAGCGGTTACTTTGGCTACACGGTAAATGGCGGCAGCATCGAGGTGGGTAAAGCTGGCACCAATTCGGTAGTCGTCAGCAGCGTCCTGATTCTGTTTTCCGACCTATTACTTACGAACCTATTGATGGCATGATTACCATTACCGACATACACAAGCATTTCGAAGAGCAAAAGGTGCTACATGGCATCAGCGCCACATTTGAAGCGGGCAAGACTAACCTTATCATCGGACGTAGCGGCTCAGGGAAAACCGTACTTTTGCGTTGCATCGTAGGTTTGCTCACCCCCAACCAAGGGCAAGTGCTCTACGATGGTCGCGACATACACCGCCTTCCCAAACGCGAAGGAACCCTGCTGAGACAGGAGATGGGGATGCTATTCCAGGGAGCTGCCTTGTTCGACTCAATGGACGTACTTCACAATGTCCTCTTCCCCTTGGAGATGTTTTCGTCCAAGACCTACAATGACCAGCTGAGGCGTGCACGATTCTGCCTCGACCGCGTAGGACTTACCAATGCCGAAAGCAAGATGCCCTCGGAACTGAGTGGCGGCATGCAGAAGCGTGTGGCCATAGCCCGCGCCATCGCTCTCGAACCGCGCTACCT
>JAEIGA010019438.1_pt1 | contig 10359 bp, 9 predicted proteins | sample 9270691 | NCBI WGS metagenome assembly JAEIGA01 (sample SAMN17057246, study PRJNA624740) | gut metagenome | biome: biome; isolation source: fecal sample | host: Bos grunniens | place: China: Xizang | collected 2019
AAGAAGGGGTTGATGAACTTTTGGCACAAGGCGACACCGCAAGATACTTAAAAGAATATGCAGCATTAGAACATTTCTATATAACTCATAGTCTTAGAGAAATGAGTGTGCAACATAAACCTATAAAAGATATAATTTATGGGTTTGGAAGCGATCAATTAGCAATCAATACTATTGAAAACTTAATGAAATATCGTCAATATGAACAAGGAGTTGAAGCATTGGCGGCTTTAAAAGAATTTGGATATAAGTCTCGTCATACAAAAAAGATTCAAAAGCAATTAGGACAGATGATGTCCTTAGAGGAAAGCAAGAGAAACGACAAAATTGCTCAATCAAACAGACTTATGGATAAGTATGGCGAAGATAGATGGTTCAAATACCTTATAAAAAGTTATAATAAGAATTTAATAAAGTGGAATAAACAGCATAGAGGAAACTAAGATGATAACTTGTGATGATGCAGTAATAGAAAAAATGGTGGTTCATAGAGTTGGGAACAAAACTAACAATGAACCCTTAAAGATTTCTCCTTGTCCATTTTTGATTCATGGAGAAATAGGAAGTGTTTTGTTAAAATACTTTACCTCAAACTTTAAATCACCTCAAACTTACCACCTTTTTTCAGAAGCAGGTGTTGATAAAAATCTTGTTTATCAATGCGTGAAAGAGATTTTCAATGATGAAAATGAATTATACTCTCAAAGTGTAAAATTAGCTCAATACTTATATGAGGTAAGTGAACACCCAAATATAAAATCGGGTGAATTATACATTACACGTCTAAGTCAATGTTTTATAGATGGAGATGTAGTAGATGCGGTTGGTATTTTTAAGTCGGAAAATAAAGAAACATATTTGAAAGTCTTTCCAAAAGGAGATGGATTTGATATAGAAAGCGAGAGTGGTATAAATATAAATAAGTTAGACAAAGGTTGCATTATTTTTAATAAAGAACAAGAAGAAGGATATGTTGCAACGGTTGTAGATGTCTCAAATAAAAATGGAGAAGCGGCTTATTGGACAGATGGATTTTTGGGACTTGCGGCAAGACACGATTCGTTTTTTAATACCGAACATGCAATCAATCTTTGTAGAGGCTTTGTTACAGAGTATTTGCCTTCGGAATATGAGATGACTAAGGCAGATCAAGCAGAATTGTTAAGTAAGACTTCTGATTATATGAAAGAATACAAACAATTTGACGTGAATAAATATGCAAATGATGTAATTGGAAACAATGAACTTCAAGAAAAATTTGAGGATTATCGTTTTCAATACGAAAAAGACTTTGATATGGATTTTTCTGATAACTTTGCTATTTCAGAACAAGCATTCAGAAAAGGTCAAAGAGGATTTCGTAGTATATTAAAGTTAGATAAAAATTTTACAGTTTATATTCACGGCTCTCATAACAGAATTGAACAAGGTGAAGACGAAGATACAGGATTGAAATACTATAAATTCTTGTACGATAACGAAAATTAGGAAGAGAAATAGAGTGTTTTTTAGAAAAAATACTTATTTTTGCAGTTGATTTTTTTAGTAGATATAATTTTTAAAGTAAAGGAGAAAAACAGATGTCTCAAATTATTGGAATTCATTCAAGACAAATCCTCGATTCAAGAGGTAACCCTACGGTTGAAGTTGAAGTTTACACAGAAGCAGGTGCGTTTGGTAGAGCAGCAGTACCATCAGGAGCTTCTACAGGTGTACATGAAGCTTGCGAATTAAGAGATGGCGATAAGAGTTATTTCTTAGGAAAGAGTGTTTTGCAAGCTGTAAAAAATGTTAATACAACATTAGCAGACGAATTAAGAGGAATGCAAGTTGCTGACCAATCTGCAATCGATGCAAGAATGATTGAAATAGATGGAACAGCAAATAAAAGCAAAATAGGAGCAAATGCAATCTTGGGAGTTTCATTAGCATGTGCAAAAGCAGCAGCTATGGAAACAGGTCAAGAACTTTATAGATATATAGGTGGAGTTAATGCAAGAACATTACCTATTCCTATGATGAATATTTTGAATGGTGGTTCTCATGCAGACAATAGCATAGATTTTCAAGAATTTATGGTAATGCCTGTTGGTGCTACATCATTCTCTCACGCTCTTCAAATGGGAGCAGAAACTTTCCACAATCTTAAAGCCGTTCTTAAAGCAAAAGGATACTCAACAAATGTTGGAGATGAAGGAGGTTTCGCACCTAATTTAGGCTCAAACGAAGAAGCAATTGAAGTAATACTTACAGCAATTGAAAAAGCAGGTTACAAACCAGGTGAAGATATTTACATTGCCTTAGACCCAGCTTCAAGCGAATATTATTTACCAGAAGAAAACGTTTATCACCTTCACAAATCAACAGGAGATAAATTAACTCCTTCTGAAATGGTTGCATATTGGAAAGAATGGGTAAATAAATACCCTATTATTTCAATAGAAGATGCTATGGCAGAAGATGATTGGGCAGGTTGGAAAACATTAACTGACGAATTGGGAGGAAAAATCCAATTAGTTGGAGATGATTTATTTGTAACTAACCCTGCTCGTTTAGCAATGGGAATCGAAAAGAGCGTTGCAAACTCAATCTTGGTTAAGGTTAATCAAATTGGTTCATTGACAGAAACAATCAATGCTGTCAATCTTGCATATAGAAACAAATATACAGCAGTGATGAGTCACCGTTCAGGAGAAACAGAAGATACAACAATTGCAGATTTAGCAGTGGCTTTGAATACAGGTCAAATCAAAACAGGATCTGCTTCAAGAACTGACAGAATTTGTAAGTACAATCAATTGTTGAGAATAGAAGAAGGATTGGGTGATCAAGCAATTTACTTAGGTAAAAACTTTAAATTTGCGAGATAAATAAGTGCTTTCTTATCTTTTTATTTGACAAAAAATAAATAAAAGTTAAAAAAAGTTTTGTCAATTCAAGAAAAAGTGCGAAATTTGCAACTCGATTTTCAAAAAATAAGAATAAAATAAATTCATATAGAGATGGCAAAGATTTGTGAAATAACAGGAAAGAAAGTATTAACAGGAAATAGAGTTTCTCACTCTAACGTTAAGACAAAAAGAAGATTTTATCCAAATCTTCAAATGAAGAAATTCTATATTCCAGAAGAAGATGTATGGGTAACTTTGAAAGTTACACCTGCTGGAATGCGTACAATAAACAAAAAAGGTTTATTAGCGTGTTTAAATAACTCAATCGAAAAAGGAATCATTAAGTTATAATTACATAAAATATAACTACAAAAAGAGAGTTTTGCGAAAGCAATGCTCTCTTTTTTGTTAAATAAAATTATTATGGCACTTTCTTTTGACTATAAATTTAGAGTTCGTTACGTAGATACAGATAAAATGGGTATCGTTCACAATAGTAATTATTTTCGTTACTTTGAAATGGGACGTATTGAACTTATGCGACACTTAGGTGTTAGTTATAAAACGATGGAAGACAAAGGCATTATGATGCCGTTGATAGAACAATATGCAAAATACCTTCGTCCAGCATATTTTGATGAAGAGTTAATTGTTAGAACGAGCTTAGAGGAAATACCAAGCGTTAAAATAAAGTTTGATTACAAGGTTTTAAGAAAAAAAGACAACGAAGAAGAAGTAATTTGTCAAGGATATAATATATTGGCTTTTATAAATGAAAATACAAGACGTCCTCATCAATGCCCTGAGTGGATTAAAGAAAAATTAAAAGAAAATTTTGCAGATTTATAATAAATTATTATTTTTGCAATGTAAATTATCAATTTATTTATTAACAATTAAAAAAGAAAGAGGTATTAATTATGATTATTGTTCCTATTAAAGAAGGTGAGAACATCGAAAGGGCTTTAAAGAAATTAAAAAGAAAATTTGAAAAGACAGGTGTTGTGAAAGAATTGAGAAACAGACAAAAATTCACTAAACCTTCTGTAGTGGCAAGAGATCGTAAGCTTAAAGCTATTTATATTCAAAAGCTACAAAGAGAAGCAATGGATAAATAGTTTAAGAGAAAACAAAAAAGCTTGCATCTTGTGTGCGAGCTTTTTTTTAAAACAATTGTTAAGTATGAATTTTGAGAATTTTGTAGAGTATTTAAAAAAAGAAAAAGGCTATTCAAGCAATACCCTTATAGCGTACATTAATGATTTGACTCAATTTGCAAAAGTCATTAAGGAAAATTGTGAAGTAGAAAATGAAGCGGAAGTTACCTCTTCTATGGTTAGGGTTTGGATGGTTTATTTGAAAGATAAAGGAGTTTCAAATCGTACATTAGGAAGAAAAATTGCTTGTATGAGGCTTTATTTTGGCTTTTTGATGAAAACAGGAGCAATACAGATCAATCCAATGTTAAAAATAACTGCACCAAAAGTTCAAAAAAATGCAAAAGATTACATTTTTGCAAATGAAATGGAACACTTGTTGGAAGTTAAAAGCAAGGATCAATCTTTCTTTGGCGTAAGAGATGCTTTAATCTTAGAATTGCTCTACTCAACTGGTATAAGACAATCAGAACTTTTAGACTTGTGTGAAGAAGATATAGACTTCGTAGGAAATGAGATAAAGATACTTGGTAAAGGAAGAAAAGAAAGACTTATTCCTGTTCATTTTGAAATAATGGGAAGAGTTAAAAAATATATAGACTTAAAGAAAGAGAATGGGGTTACAACAAATCGTTTCTTGGTTAATAATAAATTAGAACCAATGTCAAAGAAACAACTTTATTCTTTTGTTGTTAAAGAAGTAGAAAAGCTACAATCTGCAAATAGTGCTTCACCTCACACATTCCGTCATAGCTTTGCGACAAATACTCTTGCGAATGGAGCAGATTTAATGTCGATAAAAGAACTCATGGGACACTCTACTATTGCTTCAACTCAAGTTTACACGCACACAACCATAGAAGAATTGAAAAAAATCTATAAACAAGCACACCCAAGTGCTGAAATAGATGAATAATTATAAACAATTAAACAAAGGAGGTTTTTATGAAAATCACAGTAACCGCTGTTAAATTTAAGATGGACGAAAAATTAGAAAATTTTGTTCACGACAAAGTTTCAAAACTTGAAAGACAGGCCTCAGGAATGCTTGGAGCTGAAGTAACATTGAATGTTGACAAGCCAGAAAGCGAACACAACAAAATTGCAGACATCAAAATTGAAATTGCAGGCAAAGACTTATTTGCTTCAAAGCAAGCAGACACTTTTGAAGAAGCAGTAATGCTTGCAATAGATGCTTTGAAAACACAAATAAGTAAATACAAAGACAAAAAATAGTCGTAAGCATTAAAGAATAACTCTTTAATTTAGAAAAATAATCCTAAGGAATAATTTTATAAACCTTAGGATTATTTTTTTTGTTTCTTTACTTAAAACAACCTTTTTTTAATGTAAGAGTTGATTATTTCAGCGTTTTTTTGTTATTTTGCACTTTAAAATTAAATTATTTTAATAAGATGATGAACTTAAAAGATACTTTGGGGGTAATTCCTGATGATAAACTTAATTCAACAAGGGAATACGTACAGCAATATATCAATTTGCGATTGGCAACGATGGGAGTGGAGATGGAAACTGATAATATTGATGAGAGTAAGCAAAATTTTATGAGGATATTAAAGGGTTTGTTGTCTAATTACAAAGAAAGAGAGGCCCTTTACGATAATTATCTATGTCCTGCTGACGGAAGAATACAAGATTTCTTAGATAGATATTTTGCTTCCGTTAAAAGCGTTCCAGATATCAAAATTCCGTTAAGAACATTCACTTTGGACACATACGGAATCGCAAGAGAATTATCACTTCCAAGCGGAGCAGATGAGTATAAATCTACTTACGTAACTTCATACAGAGTAAAACAAGGTGTTTTGCATAATCCAAAAAACGATAGAAGAACTACAAAAGGAGTATTTCATATTGCAGAAGGAGGAATGCCTATTCCAAACGACAAAAAAGCAGTTCCAATAGCAACAGCAAAATATATCTTTCATAGAGCGTTTGCAGAATCGGGCGAAGTTATGGAATTACCATACACATCTCAAACATCAACTCCAATAAAACTAATGGTTTCGTTATTATTAAAACCAACCATTTCACCAGAAGTAGATGATGTTTTTGAAAGAAAGAACATGGAGATAAGATTCTTTGCTCCCGGTTCACTTGTAAGCAACCTTGACTTTGTGGAAAGCATCTTTGGCAACGGCGGAAGTCCTTATCACATAAAGAATGACTCAGCCTTAGACGTAGAACATTGGACAGGACACACAGGTTGTATTATATTAGCACCGCAATTGACTCTTTTAACAAAGAAAGAGTGTGGATTACCTCACATTTCCCAAGCAACAGAACGTCAAAAAAGAGACGGAATGTGTTGGAGTGAAGAAAATGAACTATACAATGACGGACAATCCTTCAAACTTTGTGTGAGAACAGATGAAGGAATCATTGCAACAGTAATTGCCGACAACTATTTTGGTTACTCAAAGAAAGAAGTAAAAACAATGATGAGTTATTCGGCAAACATATATGGTAATGCAGAAGAAGAACACGCAGGAGGAGCGTTGGTATTCCCAGGTTACAACCAAGGAGACACTTATTTCGCAAATCCAATGAAAGTTCGCAATACTTTTGAAGACGTAAAGAAAAACTGTAATTCTTTCATTGATTTCAAGGAAGAAGGGTATGGAGTTGATAAAAACTTTTCAAACATATTTTATTTACCTGAAAACGCAAACTTTTATGTGCCAACCCAAGAAATAAAATGGAAGAACGACAAAGGCGAACATAAACTAAAACTACTTCCAAACCGCATTTACATACTTCCAAACGGTAGTAAATTCCGTATGGAAAGTTATTCAGGAGCGTTAAATTATCGTTTGATAGAAACCCTTGGTGATGGACTTTTCTGTCACAAACCTTGCACAGTATCAGGTGGTGGAAAATCAGAAATTTCCAAATCATTAGAAGATGCAATCCTTGGAGGACCATTCTTTGTTCGTGATTTTGAAAAAGATTTTGCACATGTAGAAGAAATAATCAACTACGACTACTCAAAAAGATACGAAAAACATGATGCAATCCCTTACAGTAGAAGTTTCTTATCACCACTTCGCTCAATGGGTTCAGTAATTAAACTCCTTACACCAAGTCCAGAATACTCAGAATCTTACAACGAATGGTTGAAGAGTTTGCCTCAACACATCAAAGGAATTGCTTTAATTATAAAACGATTCTATAAAGAAGAATGGGGAGAGGATTGGAAGAAATATTTCAATGTAGATATTCTAAATGGTACACCTGCAAACGAATTAAAGTTTGAAGACAAGAAAATATATGCACGTTATCTTAGAGTAGGATTTGAAGAAAACGGAACTTGGAGAACATTTAAATTAAGACAAGACTTCGTTCATTCCGATAAAATACAAATGGAAGACGACATTAGTGCTTCAACCGTTGTGCCAACTAAGTTATTATCAAATCTTGGTAAAGCAAAAAATCAAAGAAGTGTTAAGATAGTAGAAAATTGCGAATATAGATTCTTCCAACGTCCTGATGACGCAGTGATAAGAGGCTATGATAAAAAAGCAGAATTAGACCTTTCTACACCAAATACTTTTATCTCTAACTACGAACCATTGACTCATGATGATGCAGTAGAGATGACAGAAGATGTAATCAACTTTGATAGATTTACTAAACCGATGAAAGACCTTATCTCTTCAATGGTTGAAGACAAAGAATCAAGATATTTTGTTAGTTCAGCAAATCCAAGGCTTGTAAACGGCAAACCATCAAAGAATGTTCGTTACTTACAAACACGAAACGACCTAATCTATCCACAAGAAAAGTACATAGCAGAAATGGGTATGCGTCTTGCAAGAAGAATACCAGAAGACAAACCATTATATGTACCAGTTAATGCAGTGCTTCCAGGAAGAAGAAACAATAGAGCAGAAGAAGGAATACCACCTTTGGCAGTTTACAACCCAATTCATTACCAAGAATTGCCAGAATTGTTTATGGATTTTGTTTGTTCACTAACAGGTAAAAGTCCATCAACAACAGGAGCAGGTTCAGAAGGTGCATTAACAAAAGGACCTTTCAATGCCTTGTGTGCAGTAACAGACTTAAACAACGCATTGATTTCTTTCATACTCACAGGCTACGATGGATTCACCACACCAGCAGGATACATAGGAAGCAAGTACAGAATAGATCACGATTTAAGTCTATTGATACCAGAAATATGGGCAAGACTATCACCAGAAGAAAGAGATCCAAAATTCTTGATAGCAAACAACTACTTTGAAAAAATAAATAACTTCAACTATGAAGGAAAAGAAGTAAAAGCATCAGTCTTAGGATACAGAGTAACAGAGAAATTTATTCACAATTTCTTTGGAAGAGTCTTTGAAAACCCTAATGTAGTATTCACAGACGAAATGTTGAAACCAGAACTTCAAAGTATGCAAGAATTTGTTGATGGAGTAAAAAACATAACTGACAATCAAGCAAGAGTTGCAAAAATGTATTTTGAAGACGGAAGCGTAGAAGGAGCAATCCCTCCATTGAAAGCAATTCTGCATATTATGGCTTACGGAGAATATAACGGCAAAACACTCGCAGATAAAGAAGTAAGAGATCTATTCACACAAGAATATGTTTTAAACAGCGATTGGTATGCTGAAAGATTACGCAACAAACATGTAAGCGATATAGCATTGTGGCAAAGTCATCAAAAATATATTAGCGACCTATTGAACGAAGCAGTGAACTTACCAGAAGACAAAAAACAAGAATTAAAACAAATCCTTGTAAAAACAAAAGAAAACCTAAAATATGTCAAGAGTCAAGCATACTACGACAAACTAATCGGAACAATAGGTAAAGACGACTTATACAAAGGCTAAGAAAACCAAAAATAAAACAACAAAATAGCGATTGAAACTTCTCAGTCGCTATTTTTTTAAAAAGAGTTATGAAATTTTTTTAAGTTTTTTTTTAATTTTGCAGAGCAGATAAGCAATAGTAAAGCACTAAGTAGTAAATATGAATGAAGGTTATTTAAATTTTGATGAGTATATAATACAAGGCGAACCACACATGCAAGAGCGTGCTGAGGCTTGGCAAATAGCTATTGGCTTGCAAAGTGTTGATGGATTAAAGACTTCTAATTATTTACAAGAGACTGCTCGAAGAAATATAGAGGGAGAAATTTCGATTGATAAGGTTTGTGAACTTGTAAAACAATATTACGTATCTAAGTCTTCGCATGATAATGAAGAAACAGAGAATGAAGAGGCAGATAAAGTGTCAAGCAACATTTCAAAACTACTTCAAACAGATGCTTTTACTTATAGCGTTGTGGGATTAGCTTCTATCCATAAAGCAATCTTTACAGGAGTATTTAAACACGCTGGAAAATTTCGAGAATATGATATTACAAAGAAAGAATGGGTGCTAAATGGAGATACTGTTCTTTATGGTCGTTGGCAGGATTTAAAGACTTCTATTGAATATGACTTAGAAAAAGAACGGCAATTCGACTATTCCGTATTGGATAAAGACCAAATGATTGAACATATCGCTCAATTCGTTTCTGGATTATGGCAAATACACCCTTTTTGTGAAGGAAATACTCGCACAACTGCAATTTTTACGATAAAATATCTGCGTTCGCAAGGATTTAAGATAAATAATGAATTGTTTGAACGTCATTCTTGGTATTTTAGAAACTCATTAGTGCGAGCAAATTACCGAAATATATCAAAAGGAGTGAGTTATGAACCAAAATTTTTAATCAATTTCTTTCGTAACTTACTTTTAGGAGAAAGCAATGTTTTAAAAAATAGATATATGCTTATTGATTCTCCAAAAGATTTTACTGAAAAAATACCCGAACAAGTACCCGAACAAGTACCCGAACAAGCTTTCAATTCGTTAAAAACAAATAATAATTTAATTATTGAATTGATTAAAGCAATAGGAGTAGAAGAATGCTCTATATCTCAAATAATGGAACGCTTAAATCTTAAACATCGTCCTAATTTTATGGAGTATCACCTTAATCCTGCAATAAAAGAAGGTTACATTCGTATGTTATATCCCGATAAACCTCGACATCCTCGCCAAAAATATCTTCTAACAATAAAAGGAATAACCTTATACTCCGAACTAATCAAGTCTTAGCGTTTCAATTCCTTTCTGTGAAAGAAAAGATAAGCAAGAGAAAAAGTAGGAATAAAGTCAGTGAAAGGTAGGATTTCTTCCGCCATTGCAATCATTGAACCAATCGGTTTACGAAACCAATAATAAAACACAACTGCCGAAATAGGTGCCCAAACCAAATCAAA
>JAEIGA010019439.1_pt1 | contig 10359 bp, 5 predicted proteins | sample 9270691 | NCBI WGS metagenome assembly JAEIGA01 (sample SAMN17057246, study PRJNA624740) | gut metagenome | biome: biome; isolation source: fecal sample | host: Bos grunniens | place: China: Xizang | collected 2019
AGGTTTAACAATCTGTTGATAATCTCTCTTGCAAATAAACGATATTTTTTCGGAAAAAGCAAGAAATGGATACTCACTAATGTAAAAAACAGTTGTTTTACGTTCCAATTCTTCACTTTGGTAAATATTACGAATATGCTTACTGTCATACAATGGCAGTAGTTTTGAACATACGGCTGCAAACCAGTCTCTAATGGTGGAGTCACTCAGAAGGACGCCCAGCTCCTTGTATTTCTGCATAACCCTGTAGAACGGGAGGTGGTAGACGTATTTATCAATGAGGATGTCTGCAAGAAGGCTTTCTGAGGCCATTCCTTTCGGGATTATCATCTCTGGCATTGGAGCAATGACGAAGGTTTGCTTCTCCGGTTCCTCGCGACATTGACAAACACGAATACATCTCCGCTGCGTATATTCATCCCCATATTGTTGTTCACTATACCACTCAGACCATTGAACCCCATACGCATGTTCACTGGATTGTTGTATAGCCAATAGCGCATGGTATTATCCAAACTAAACATTGGCAGCTGCAATTAGTTCCCGCAAATGTGCGGGAGTTATTACACCTTGGATGCGTATGGCCGTACCCGTGCGGGTTTGAAGCTCTATAGTAAGATAGCTCTCGCTCTTTTCCTCTATTGGCTTGCATGCTTTGCCGGATGATAACTGGATGAACTCTCCGGACTGGGAACCTTGTTCATCATCTTTTCTATACTTTTTCTTTGCCTTGTAGAAGTGCCAAAATGGTATTTCCAGTTCTTCCAACCGCTTCTTGTGCGAGACCTTATGTTCTGCACAATACTTCTCTATGGAAAGGATTTCTTCACGTGTCATCATAAACTTCCTTTTTTATGCAAAAATAGCAAGCATGGTTACATCTTACAATATGCATTTCTTCGGAGGCTTACACCAAAAATGCAACATAACTACAACTGATAAAACGGGTAGTTCTTCGGATGCTTACATTTAATTCGTAATAATAGCTGTTATAGTTCCGACAACTATTGCTAATGCAAAGGTTTAGAAACTATAACAGCTATAAATGATATAGAAGTTGAATAATCAATTTACACCCTCAAATTTCAAACTTTGTTGAGTTCCTTTTGATGCACTTTCTAGTACTTCAACAGAGACTTCAGCTATACTTCTTATTTTACTATTACCTCCTCCAATACGCGCGAAATACAATGTGTTGATTCCAGATGGTATAGTTAATGTCAACTGATCTTTCAAGCTCCAAGTATTATACTTTTTACTGAAAATACATGTCGCAAAAAGCTCGGTACATTCCTCATCAGTATAAATATTTATTGTTTTATCATCATTACTATTTCCCATATTACTATCAGAAGTAGCTATCAATTTGCCTGCTCCAATTGTCAATTCTTTTGAAGTAACAATTTGTAAAGTCAAGCTCGCAGTATTGCCATTAGTTTCGTTAGTCTGAACCATCAAGGTTTCTGAAACGTCACTGTTTGCTCTACTTGTTTCAGTTTTAGGGGTAATGAAAATTTTATTATTTGATATTTCATATTCAAAAGCTGTAAGTGTGCTAATAACATTCCATGTATATCCATCAGTAATAGTGACAATTGCTTCTTGAGTTTTTTGTTCAGTGTCATTTGCATTCCAAGAAAGTATACCATCTTGGGTGTCATCATTGTCTGCTATGGTGATTTGAGCTATAGGCGCATCATATGTTGCAGTTCCATCAGCTTTTGCAAATTCATTGGAAACAGTCATGGTCTTATCTGTAGTGATTGGACTGTTTGCTACGAATTGATAGGTATAGGTAGAGCCATAAGTAGCATCGTAGTCCTCCCAATCAAGTGTTGCGGAATAACCCCAGGTTTGTCTGCCGTCATTTTTGTCATCTTCTTTTAACTTTACAGACATAGCAACTCCTAACGGACTGAAACTGCATGATTCTTCAAATAAGAACAATTCGAGTGGGAACATGGACTTTTCCAATCCTTTTGGTATAATAAAGCTATATTCATAGTTTCCTGTTGTAGCATTTCTTGTAAAAGTAACATTCTCAAATTCGAAACCATCAATCAAAGTAATCTTCACCTCACGATACAAGCCACTTGGTGTCTTTACCTTGAATGTTTGATTTTGCTTCCCGTTAGGAACATCGGAATAATTCTTCATGACAACAGTGATAGTACCTTTATTGTCAGATCCTTTTGTACTTGGACTCACACTACTAAATGCTCCGGATGTTTCCGTTGCAGTCTCAGCTATACAAGTTACATAATCTTCATCTGTGGAATAATTGATCGTGATGGTTTTTGTTCCATTTAGCACTGTCTTAGCGGTAGGACTTACAAACAAAGTGTGAGTCCCATCTGTAATTTCTTCAACTTCAATGGCTACATCGATATTGTTTACAGAATTACCCTTTGCGGCCAATTCAGGGCTAGTATATCCTTTACCCGTTACACTTTTGATAGTAATCACATATCGGAAATTACGTAAGATATTAAGATATTCAAAGTTTTCAGCAAAGTCTACACGATAATAATAGGAATTTTCTTCATATGTACCTTTCACAATCAAGAAGGTAATATCCATTGCGTCTACTCCTATATGATTGCGTTCGTAGAGATATAGTTCGTTAGTGTTAGTAATGTCAGTAGGCAGGGCATTAATCAATGGTGCATAAGTATTGTTTGCTGGCTCCACTCCATAATAACCGTTTGTTGTCAGTTCATCATAATTATATGTTGTAATAGTAGTTGTTTCTTCATCTGTTTTTAGATAATTAACGAATCCACCTTCTGCATTACGATAAAAAGGAGCCACTGTTCCACTTTGAGGAACATTAACCAAATCATAAGCTTGCAAGAAATTCAAACCATCTATTTGAGTTACCTGTACGGCAGCAAAGTTACGAATCAATTGCACCAAAGGAAGATTGTCTACTTCGGTACCTTCATCACTACCGTCTTCTCCCAAATAATCCAATTCCATCATTTGCCAATAGGCGCTCTTGTATTGCTTTACATTATTTTCATTGGTAAAGGACGTTGTAGTCAGACTCTGGATAATTTCCGATTCTGACTTGTTTGCCATATTATTCAAAATAGTTTCTAGAGGTATCGGACAATTGGCTATAAAGTGAATAATCGTTTTTTCAGGTCTTGGAACGACTGTTACTTGATAATCGTATTGCGTTTCTTGCACCACATTGGTTGCCTTATAGTCAGATATTACATCTTCATTTTTCTCGTTTTTTGTAACTTTTTTAGCTGAATACCCTGCTTGGAGTATTCCATTATCATCGAACACCAACAGATATAGGTTGTCTATCGTAATTTTTTCTCCATTATTGAACGTATTACGACTGACTGTGGTGCTCTGTGGAATATTCACCTTGAAGGAGAGGGTACATTCCTTTCCATTGTTTTCGGATAGTACCAATGGCTCTTCTTGTTGGCAGCTTGCCAGCAAGGAGAGTATAATTCCTATAAATAATAATATGTATTTTTTCATAATTTTATCTTGTTATAGGTTCATCACCCCAAGTAAATGTTTTTTTAGCTTCTCCAGTTAATACACGTTCGCTTCCCCAATACCAGTCATCGTAGACGCAACGTGTTGATTTACCATCAACTATCTTCGTACGATATGACATCTCCACTGTACCATTATCTTTTACTTCACCTATGCCATGAGCACACCAATAGTTTGCACCTTTAATGTACATTTGTGGTAAAGTCGGTGTTGGCTGTTTGTTTACCTGGCTTATAATGAAACGAAACTCAGCTTCAGTTGGAAGTCTCCAACGGCCGGCAGGATAGCCATCTTCTTGATATGATGCACAGCGTTTTTTCATACCTTCCAAATCTTCAGAAGCATAATCACCATAATGTAAAACTCCATATGCCGAAGCAATTCTAAATTTGGGAGCAATTATATTTCTTGTCCTTGAATTCTTTAAGGTGTTATTATTGGTCATATCAACATCGGTTGCAAAATAATATTCAAGTCTCCTTTTAGTTTTATTCGCATCTATATCCTCCTTCTTATAATATAAAGCCGGTGCTTCAACCCATGCTATTTCATTATCATTTGGATTGTTATAAACTCGTTTTGCATTTATAAAATCAGGATCAATTTGTTTTTCGCGTGGGTCTCCTATTATATAATTAGTTCCTTCCACTGATGTGACTGTAAATATAAACATATTTGGGTTACCTCCAGAGTTTGATAATCCTGGGACTGAGTTAAAAAAATCCTGATTCCCTAAACCGGTATGAGAGGTACCGTTATCATTGCTATAATATCCATTAACAAAAGTATACCCATTATTGCTATCGTCGTTTCCATCACTATTTTCATCAGCTTCCGCATAAATAGCTGGATACTGTTTGATTACAATTGTTTCAGAGAAATTTGAATCATCAGCATGCTGAATGGTTATTGTTATATCATATGGTGTAAAGTCAAAAGTACTATTGGTATATAGATTATCCAATCCATGCTTGTACACAATCTTTCCATCGACAAAGCCACAATAGAAATCATCGGTATCTGGGTCTGTTCCAGGGTTTTTATCAGTAAAGTCATCTTTATGATTTTCATTGCTACCGTTATATAGATTAGGCTGGGTGCATGAAACAATAATGCGATTACAAGCATGACTAGTAGTATACGGAATTTCTAAAATTTCCGTATTATTCATAACCCAATACTCTCCATTAGCAGGTTCTTGCACCCACAAATAGCGATAATTCTTCAAATCGGCATCCAATGCCACAGTGTTCCAATCCTTTACCAAAAATTTAGGATTTAATGTTACTGGTTCTTCTCTCAATGAACCCAATATCGAAACATTGACGTCTACTATATAATGATGGTTTCGTTCAAGCTTAGTTATGGGTTTGCTTTTTACATCTGTTTCTATAGGTATAATGTAATAATAGTTATTGTTAACAGTACCATTTGAACTATCCCATGGAATCATTAATTCAAGATAACAAGCATTTTCTCCAACCGTATTTGTAGGGTATGAATAGAAAGGTACAGAATGAGTCTTTGTTGTTTGATCGATGGAATAATAACCTGTTGTTAATGTTCCGGATGTGGTTGCTTCTCCATTCACAACTCCATTTTTCTCTCCGTTTATCATTCGTACTTTCATAGCACTGGTTTTAGAAGGCTCAAATGTTGCTCCTCCAACAGTCACACTACTAGCTACATTTACAGTTAAGGTAATCTTAGCTGCAGAGCGAGTTAATGGGATCTTAGTTGTGCCTGTCATGCCTTTCGTATAAGTAAATGTATTGTTGAATCCATCCATGACGAAATGATCCTGAATCCCATTATTGCCTTTTTCTCCAGTTGTTACTGAAATGGGGGTAGCAGCCTTTGCTTTTAACTCGTCTATAGTCCCACTAAATTCAGCATCTATTTCAAGGTTAGCAATGGCATAAATATAATAAGAGATTTTATCTGTGAAATTATTTGCAGATATAGAAAATTCATGTTCTGTCTGCACGCCATCGTCGCCTAAATCGTTTTCTTGATGGTGGTAAAGACAATTACCTTTTGGCCCTTGTGTTGTTGCATCATAAGCAAAGAAGAAAATATCAGCATTCTTGATGAGGTTTTCATTCAATTTTGGCACACCTGCAGAACGACTCATTTCATGGTTGATTAACTTTAAGGTTATCTCATTTCCCTTTTGTACCAATTCATCGGAAGAATCGGTACACGCTGTCAAGCCCATCAATAGACAGGCAAGTGTCCATATATTTATTTTCATTAGTCTGTCCATTCTTGCTTGATTATATAATGATTAATATCTCTAGAACCCGTTGTTACTTTTCCTGTTTCTGTTACATCCAATTCTACGCTTTTGCCATTATCGCTACGAATAGCAAAAACTTTCATTGTAGTAGCATATTTCTGAGTATCATTATTCTTAGGTGTAATGATAATTTTTTGCCATATGGTACTGTTTTCGTCCGTATATGTATCCTTGATATAGGAAAAATTGATATTGTCGGTCAATTCTACTATATAAGTGCAATTCTGTGGATTGTCTATACGGAACAAGAATTCAGCATTTCCATTTTTAGTAATGTAATATTCGTTTCCTGCAAGATAATCGCCGTCCTTTCTGTTCCAACCAGTTACCGTATAAGAAACAATATTATTAAATGGAACTGTTATATCTACATCTGTCCATGGTTGTACTGCAAGTTTGAATTGTACATCATTAGTACCCAACACTCTTGCATAAATTTTATACAAATGATTACGAACTATCGTCGGGAGATAAATAATTTGTTCTTTTTCTATTTGATTCAATTTATATTTAACTGTTAATTTATAGACATTTTCTGCACCATTAGGATTTTCAGGATATGTAAAATCATTCTTATCACTACCCCAATTCTCGCCATTAGAATTTTCTAGCAGATAAGGACTTGCCAACTGCAATTTTTGGAAAGAACTTTCGTAATTAGAAAACTCTCCTAATAAATTGTCTGTTTCCAATGCTGTTGTAATGTTTGCTGGCCCATTAAAAAGATTAGTTTCTTCTGTAGAATAACTCAATGTGTTCTCTGGAAAATCAAAAGTTTTTAATAAAGAACCCATGTTAGGAACATTGGTTAGGCTCACACTTGTAATGCTCAAATAGCTTCCAGTACTTTCTTTGGTAAAAAACATTTCCAGTTTCGCCACAGCACGTTCTACTTCAATGCTAAGTTCATATTCAGTTCTTGTTCCAATTTCCAACGAATTGTAACCATACATGATCATCTGATTGTCAGTCTTGTGTATAGTTTCTCCATCTTTTGTAGAAGATTGTACAATACCGGTAAATGTCAAGTCTTTTAGTTGCGCTACGGTTGTATTTTTATCTACTGAAATTTCTTTAGTGCCGGACTTTTTCCCAGTTACATTTTCAGAGTTAAGTACCACATAAAAATGTAGTTTATAGTAATCCTTACCGTTTTCAATCACTTGCTCAAGGCTTTCTACGGGATTGCCATAGAGGTCTCTACCTATAAAAATGTTGCTAGACTTATTTATATAGGCAAGTTCTGTATATTTATCTTCAGTATCGGTTGATGTTGCTTGTCCGTATACCCACAACTTAATATCATCCGGTAAGTCATCATCTAGTTGGCTACCTTCTACTGCACGGCTGGACACACTCAAGCTCACCACTACTTCATTGTCGGAACAGTTTTCCGTAGGGTCGGAGTCCAAGACGCATGCCGTCATCATCGGCAGGAGAGTCAAGAACAGTATAATATGTTTTAAATATCGCTTCATTAGAATTCAGGGGTAATATCGTTATAACGCACAATCCAATCATTAATAATAATCTGAGTGTTCATCCATCGGTTGTTCTGGTCGAGGAAGAAAGTCATGTTATACTCATCTTCTCTGTCCAGGTATTCTTGAGTGGAGATATTGTAATGTGCCACCATCTTGCATAGTTCAAAATAGTCGATAAGCGGAATGCTGAGTACCGTATCATTCTTTTCGCGGTGTGTAATGGTAAGGCGAGGATTTTGGCTTTCCACCAATCGGCCTACACTGAGTTCGGCCACTGCCACATTGAGTGCCTCGTTACCTTCTGCACGGCCTATCTCTGCAGAACCTTGCGCTGTATAATAAGGATAATAAGCCAACATATTATCTTCCATCAACGTGTTGTCATAGTTCATGAGACCATTGTCATCGGTCACTACAAACCGATATTCGTCCACATTTACAGTCTTGTCGGAAAGTTGCTGTAAAATTACACGGAGCGTATTGGTATTCTTCACCAACGGAACTTCGATGATATGGGTGTTTACTGTGGCACGAGAGTCGAGGTTGACATCCACTTTACCATGCCAAAGCGGTTTGACGTAACCCACAGAGTCCATTTCTTCCACCGATGTACGGCTTCGGGAGATTCTGTTCATACGGCAGGTGAGATCATTGTAAGTGGATACTCCCGGTGTAAGCACAGGAACCACAAAAGATGACTGATCTTCAAGACCTGCCCATGCGATGAGATCATAATTACCCGGTTCCATCTCAATCAGCATGGCATAATCTTCATTTTTTAGGATTTCGCCTTCTTCGGTCTTCTGATAAGCCAGCTTTCCGTCTTCGCCGAAGGCATAAAGAGTTACCGAGCGCACCTCCTGAGCAAATGCGTCGGCATATTTCATATTATAGTCGTACTTGAATTTTATTCTGTACTCTTCCACTACCTCGCAATCGCCGTAACCGTCGTCGAGGATATTATCGCACGAAATGATGGATGCTCCGCAAGCTATCATCGCCAAGAGCCGGCAGGCATATTTCTGTATGTAGTAAAGAGAACGTTTCATAATGTTTTCTATTTATTCTTATGTATTCAAAAGTTTGGAAGAAATATTGGAGGCGGCGTTCCCGCCTCCAATATTTTTAGGTTCAATATTCTTTTATTAGAATTCAATGTCGTGGTAACGTACAATCCAAGGAATGATAGTAGCTTTAACTTGCAAAGCTGCTTCTGGATGTTCATTTGGAATACTTGGAGTTGGATCTACAAATGGATCACCAATCTTGCTGATTCCTGCAATTGACAATGAGTAAATGTTGTTACGCATGATTGCAAATTCCATGTTTCCTAGAACGTTAGGGTCTCCATTATCGTAATGCTTGATTTCTGTTGTGTAATAGTAACAGATATTTTCATCATATTTAGAGATACCTGCAGCAGCCAAAGTTTCAGGGCTTTCGGTTGATGGGTCGTTAGCCAAATTTTTAATTGCGTCACTTACATGACCATCGTATGCTTCTACAATGTCAGCGATAGATTCAAAGATGTGATTACCATAACGATAAAGACCATCGACTGCATTTCCGTTCTCGTCATAAATTCTTGCTTTGAATGAAATACCAGTACTCAAACCATGAGTCTGATGTTCAATGTCTGTAGAATTTTCCAAACAATATGCCAAAGTTTCACCGATATTAGCCAATTCGTTATGTTGGTTAATTGTCTTACCTTCTTGATTTTTTACTTCTTGAGGATTATCGAATTTCTGACCAAATGTTTTGTAATAAGCTGTAGATGCACCCTTACTTTCAGCTGACACATCACTCAATGTCTGTAAGAACCAACTTTGTACTTTTGTGCTCCAAGCAGAAGCAAAATTGCCATCTTCTGTAAATGCGACATCATTAATACCCTTAGCCCAATATGGTGTCCACAAGAAATTACTTCCAGTCAACGTGCCAAAAGCTTGTCCCAAATCACCTGTTGTTGTATGTCTTACATAATTAACTTCTTTTGCTAAATTAACTAATGCATAACCTTCAATTTTCACTTTCCAATTAACTTCTTCAGCTTGGCTTTCGTCATAAAGATAATTGATAGTCTTAATTTCATCTGCACTTAAAGTTAATTCTTTAAAATCATTGTCGTAATATTTCTTAACATCGTTTTCTCCTACATGAACATACAAATCCATTGTTTTATCGGCACGAACAAATGTAGCGACATTCAATGTTACTTCGGTTTCTTTTTCGTCAATTGTAAATGTGTGTGTTATTGTTTTTGCACTGACTCTTCCTACATATACTTTAATAGGCCATGTATCATCTACAGTAACATTACCCGTTGTTTCATCTACTTTTGTTTCCTTATGACGGAAAGTAATTTTTGATGCTACACGTTCAATTTCTACAGGAGCTGTTACTGTTTCATTAGCTTTTAAAGTAACTGAGACTTCTGATTTGTTGGCCATAGTAATATAACCTTTTTCATCATTTACTATTTCACCATCGAAATCTGTTGGGGATGTAGGGAGAATGTATGAGCCAGTTTTGATCTGTTCATACAAGGCATTTACAGTAGCAACATCTTTTACGCCTTGATTAAGATTTTTGTTGGACAATAATGTGCTTGGTGGATTAGCAACGACCAATACTTTGTATTCTCCTACAGTCAATTTAATAGGTGTTTCAGAATTATAGTTCTTACCTACAACAAGAAAATCGTATTTGTTTGGTTCTGTTGCATCAGCTAATGGCTTTGCTACCGTGTAAAATTGTGCATGCGCACTATTTCCTGTAGTTGGTGCTACAACTACCAATGCTGTGCTCACTGTGTTTTCAGCTTCGGTACCAACGTTAAAATGGTAGCTGTCTTCTGCAGAACCATCCTTGTCACCTAAATTATTTGCATCATCAGCAGTAGAACGAGAGCTGGATGAATCTAATCCAAATGAAATGCTAAGATAAGCTGGAGTTTTATCAGCCATCGGATTCATACTGTTTTCTTCAATCACATCGTCGGTACATCCCACCAATGCGGTGCATGCCAACATTCCAATTAATAGACTCTTA